>OLPU01002549.1_pt1 | contig 11966 bp, 9 predicted proteins | sample 1673111 | NCBI WGS metagenome assembly OLPU01 (sample SAMEA3136755, study PRJEB25190) | human gut metagenome | reverse complement strand
TCTTTTTCGCTGTCCGCTTCGATCATCTCTGTCGTTCGAAACAGCTTAATTAATATACCATGTCCTTTTCTAATTGTCAATATTATTTTTATTTTTTATTTTATTCGCGCAATTCACACAATTCAGTTTTTTACTTTCTATCATAACTACAGTTTCAAGAATGCACTTCGAGCCACAATTTCCGATCTTACATTTTAACAAAACACTACGTCTCCAATATTGTTCTTTTGTCTACTTACTGTTATAATTGCTAGACGGAGGTTCTTTTACTTATGAAAATACAGCTTTTATCAACATTAAAAAAATATAAAAAGGATTATTTAAAACAGGACATTTTCTCTGGTATCATTATAGCCGCTGTATCTATTCCCATTTCCATGGGATATGCACAGATTGCCGGGCTTCCTCCGGCTTATGGCTTGTATGGTTCTATTCTTCCTATATTATTCGCAATTTTTTCTACATCAAAACAATTTATTTTTGGTGTAGATGCTGCTCCCGCTGCTCTTGCAGGCAGTGCGCTGCTTTCTCTTGGTATTGTTCCCGGATCTGAAGCTGCGTTGAATTATATACCGATTTTGGCACTTTTTACTGGTCTGTGGCTTCTTTTCTTTTACATTATAAAAGCCGATCGAATTGTAAACTTTATATCAACCCCTGTTATGGGCGGATTCATCAGTGGAATCTCTTTAACTATTATCTTCATGCAGATTCCGAAACTTATGGGAAGCTCTGCAGGATCTGGTGAAATCATCGAACTTGCAGAACACATTTATGCCACCGGTCAGGATTTCCACGGGCTTTCTCTCGGATTAGGACTTGGTACATTACTTATTATAAGAATATGCAAAAAATGGATTCCAAAATTTCCAATTGCAATTCTTATCATGGCTGCCGGCGTAGTATCTACGGTGTATTTCCATGTTGACGCAAAGGGTGTGGCACTGCTTGATTCTGTTGGAACCGGACTTCCGCCATTTTTCATTCCTGACTTTAGTCAGGTAGATCTGACTCAGGCTGTTGGGCGTGGACTGATGATTTCACTGGTCGTAATGGCTGAAACTTTGCTTGCAGAAAATAATTTTGCTTTCCGTAATGGTTACAATCTGAATGACCGCCAGGAAATCTTAGCCTGTGCTGCCGGTAACGTTGCCTCTGCATTTGTAGGTTCCTGCCCGGTGAATGGAAGCATTTCCCGGACATCTATGAACGAACAATATGGCGGGCACTCTCAAGTTGTTTCCATTACTGCAGGCATTACTATGGCAATTCTACTGTTATTTTTCACAGGCTTCATTGGATACCTGCCGATTCCGGTTCTGACCGCAATTGTGATATCCGCACTTATGGATGTTGTAGAGGTTCATTTATGTATCCGCCTCTTCCGACTAAGCAAACAGGATTTTTCCATTTTCATGGCAGCCTGTATCAGCGTATTATTTTTAGGAACAATTTACGGTGTGCTCATCGGTGTATTGCTTTCATTCTTTGCCGTTATCACAAAATCCGCGAATCCAACTCGTTCTTTTCTTGGTGTGATTCCCGGAAAAGATGGATATTATGACCTTATAAGAAATGTACATGCGTATCCTATCAAAGGTGTTGTCATGTACCAGTTTAATGAAAACCTGTTTTTCGCAAATGTAAAGATTCTTCAGGAAGATCTTGAAGATGCAGTCAGTCCAGATACGCAAGTCGTAATCATTGACGCAAGAGCAATCAACAACATCGACATTACTGCTGCAGACCGCCTTGCGGAATTATCTTCGCGTCTGACAGACCTTGGAATACATTTTTATATCACTGAACATACTGAAAAATTGAACCAGCAAATGCGTCAGTTAGGTGTTGAACATCTGATCCGCGAGGGACATGTCCGCCGGACAATACTGGCTGCTCTTCACGACGCAGATATTTACGCCCCATATGAACTGGATATCCCGGATTCTGAAAAAGAAAGCGTAAAACTAAACCTGACATTTCTTCCTGCAGAAGATGAAGATACACTGGAGGAATTTGCATGGGCTTATGGTGATCAGGTAGTCAAGGAAATGGAACATGAAGTTCACCACATCTTAAATCATATTCACGGATTAAAGGATATTGAAGAGATTCTTGAAAACGGTCTTGTAGACCACCTTGAAAATTGGCATTCTCTTGGTGCCTTTGATGAGGACGAATTACTTCGCCGTATCGAGCTTCATCTCGATGAGTTGTCACAGGCACTGGCAGAAAACCAACCATTAGTTCTTCAGTTAATTGAAAAACGAAGACGTATTTTAAGAGACCGTGTTCTACGTGAACATCCGGAAGTCTTCGATAAGTTACAGAAACATCGTCGAAAGCTTGAAGAACGATTAGAACTTCAGCGCGCAAGCGTAGAACCTCAAGAACAAACACCTCAGCCAAATCAAACTTTTGAAAAAGAAGACGTTCCAGCGCAAGAATCTGATGTGGCACAAGATTCCGATGCGGCACAAGATTCTGATAATGTACAAAAAGAATATGAACTTGACGAGAATACTGCCGAACAGGAATCCAATCTTGAGCGACAATTTTTAGAATATATTCGCCGACATTAATTCAAAGATTTCCACTAAACGCATACAAAAAAAGGCAACACATACACGACGCATGGGTTGTGTTTTTTCGTTCAATATTTCTATTTTTTCTCTTTGTTACTTTCATATTCTTTCAATGCTTTTAATGCCTGGCCACCCATGAGATACAGAATTCCAGTGTTAAATATGGTCATAAGACCAATTCCTACATCCCCCAGATCCCAAACAAATGTATAAGCTGCAATTCCACCAATGAACAGCATTACAAGTGCAAGTACTTTATAAGCAGTCTGCCAGAACCATTTATCACCAAAGAGATAGGATACATTACTTCTTGCGTAAAAGAGTATTCCTAAAAATGTCGAGAAACTGAATAAAAATAATGTAAGTGCTATAAAGATTACACCAAATTCTCCAAGATGATATTTCATTGCTGACTGTAGTAAATCCATTCCAGACTTTCCGGCAACTACATTTTCCGGTGCCAACAGCATGATCATTGCAGTACAGCTACAGATCACAATGGTGTCAATAAATACTCCCAACGCCTGTGTAAGTCCTGCTTTTACCGGAGAATCACATTCTGCTGCCGCTGCCGCACATGGTGCTGATCCAGAACCCGCCTCATTTGAAAACAGACCTCTCTTTACGCCGTTCATAAGAACTGCTCCGAAACCTCCAGATACAACCTGTCTGATTCCAAATGCCTCCTCAAAGATCCGACCAAATACGCTTGGAATACTTTTCATATTTATGAGAATAATAAAAATCGTAATGAAGAAATAACATACAGCCATAATCGGCACGATCAGGTCCAGAACTTTTACCGTCGCATTTTTACGAAGGACAATCACTGCCGCAACTGCAACAAGGACAATCGTTGTATAAAGCGGTGGAATATGAAATGCATTTTCAAAAGAAGATGTAACTGAATTACTGATTACCTGGCTGATTCCACACCAGCAGATCAGACCGGAAATTGCAAACAGAACAGCAATCAAGGTATGATTTTTCTTTTTTCCTGTCTTTTCTTCCATATAATGATGAATATAGTAAGCCGGACCTCCACGGTATCCTCCGTAAAGTGGATCTTTTTCTTTGTGAATCTGTGCCAGCGTTGCCTCTACAAATGCTGTTGAGGAGCCAATCAGGGCTGTTACCCACATCCAAAAGACTGCTCCTGCACCTCCTGCGGAAATTGCAGCTACAACCCCGACAAGATTTCCCATGCCGACTCTCGTCGCTGTTGATACGATCAACGTCTGAAACGTGGACAGACTGTCTTTATTCTCCTTCTTTGACATCAGTGCCCGAGTCATATCCGGGAACAAACGCAAAGGTAATACTTTTGTCCGCACTGTAAAATAAATCCCTGTCGGAATCAATAATATAATCAGCAATGAGATTCCCACACTATCTCCACCCGGCAATGGAACATGTATCAAATCTCCCCACAATAATGCATAAATTCTTTCAATTAACGATACAACCATTTCAGAAATATCCTTTCTGAGCTCTTTGTCACTTTAACGCTCTGCACTATCATACTATATCTCAATATATTGTGCAAATACTTTTCATGAAAAAACAATTTCCTGCAATACTCTTCCGACCGCCTGTGAAAAATCACTGATATTTCGAATCTTTATCAGATTTTGCCCAAAAATCTTTCCTGCTACTTCTCCAGAGCGCGTACTTCCCATAAAAATTCCGATCACCTGAATTCCTTTTTGTTTCAGATTCTGCACTTCTTTCGCAGTATCTTGAATCGCAAGCAGATCTGTATATTCTTTATTTTTATAAAAAGCACCTTCTCCACTATCCTGATCATCCTGTGGGCTTGCATCTGTCAGTACGAGTAAAATTCTTTTTCTTTTTTCGCCGTTCTCCATCAAGTGTCCTGCTGCCCGAAGTGCAAGTCCATCGCGATTATTTCCCGCCGCAACATACCGGAACAGTTCATCCTCTCTCTCTTCTTTGCAATTAGGGAAAATGTGCAATATCGTATAGCCGCGGATACTGCAATAAGAATAAATCTGTACCGGAATCTTACATTGTTTCAGACTTTTGGATAAAATATACGCCTGAGCCGCAATCTGCTCCTGCATCTGCTTTCTCGAAGAAGAGGCATCTATGAGAATATCAACAGAAAATCCAGGAATTTCTACCTCTTCTTTTCTCTCAAATACTCTTGGATCGTCCAGATAGACTGCTTTCCACACTTCCCGTGGATTTAGTTTTCCGTGAGCTGCTTTCTCCGGAAATCTCTCTTCTTGTTCCTCAAGACAAATCTTTAGCTTTTCTGTAAGTCTTCGAATGGCATTCTGATAAATCGCATAATTCTGTTCATAATGTTTTTTATTCTTCTCATATAAGAATTTCTGGAATAATTATTTCATTGATTTTAATAGCAGCTTTATTTTGTGTTAGATTTTTTAATAAAAGAAATAGATTATATCCATATCTAATATTAGGATTAGCATTATGGATAGCTATATTTTATAGTGGAATTCATTCTACTTTAAGCGGAGTAATATTAGCATTTAGTATACCTGTTTTACATGAAAAGGATAGGGATAAGGATTTAAGTTATAAGATTGAGCATAAGTTTGAGCCGTTTTCAAATTTTGTAATACTTCCTTTATTTGCTTTTGCTAATACAGGGATAACTCTAGGAGGAAGTTTGAATTTAGCAAAGGATTACCCTTTAATGATTGGAATAATATTAGGATTGGTTATTGGAAAACCATTAGGAATTATGATTTTTGGATATTTAGGAAGCTTAATAGGCATAACTAAAAAGCCTACAGATGCATCTTGGTATGATGTATTGGAGGTTTCAATACTTGCAGGAATAGGATTTACAATGTCCTTATTTGTATCAGAGATAGCATTTAAAGGAAGAGAAATTGAGCTAAGTGTATCAAAGATTTCAGTTTTAATTGCTGCTGTTGTTTCAATAATATTAGCAAGTATTTTAACATTTGTTGGAGATAGAGTTAAGCATAAAAAGTAGTTTAAATTATATAATAATAAAATGAGTTTGAAATATATAAGCAATTTATAAAGCACTTTCATATATTATTTACGACAAAAATATATAGGAAGTGCTTTATTATGAGCATAATAAGTAAAGTGTTATATCGTACTATGATTTCAGCAGGAGGAATTCTAGAAAAAAAGTTTAATAAATATACATTAAACTCAAAAAGTGTAAATGAAGAAGTATTATTTAAAATAATAAATAAAAATAAGAAGTGTAAATATGGAGAAAAATATAATTTTAGTTCAATAAAATCTATAAATGAATATAAAGAAAAAGTGCCAATTACAGATTACTCAGCTTATGAGCAATATATAAATGAAATGTTAAAGGGAGAAAAAAATATATTGATTAGTGATGAGGTTGAATATTTTGGACATACATCAGGAACAACAGGTAAACAAAAATTAATACCTGTCACTAAAAAATCAAGAGAAGTTGGAAGTAAGTATATGGCTCTTTTAATAGAAAGGTTTGCCTATAATAATCTAAAAAAACAATGGAATTATGGACGAGGGTTGATGTTAGCAGATACTGTTATGACTACTTACTCTGATGGAGGGGTACCTATATGTTCTGCAACGTCAGGTGGGATGGAATCAATAAAAAATATACTGCCTAAGATATATACTTCTCCATATGAAGTAATGAAAATAAAAGATAAAAATGCAGCATTATATTTACATCTATTATTTGCTCTTGAAGATAGAAATTTAACTTATATAAGTGGTGTATTTATTTCAAATGTTTTAGATGCATTAAGGATTCTAGAAGATAAAAATGAGTTATTGGTAAAAGATATTAGAAGGGGAAGCATTAATAGGAATTTAAATATTGATGATGAAACAAGAAAAAATTTAAATAGCTATTTAAAAGCAAATGCAGGAAGAGCTGATGAAATAGAAAAAGAATTTTCAAAGGGGTTTAGAGGGATATGTAGGAGGCTTTGGCCAAAGATAACTTATATCGCAGCTGTAACAGGTGCTAATTTTTCAATATATGATGATATGGTAGATTATTATACTGAATCATTACCAATTTATTCTCCAGCATATGCAGCTACTGAAGCTATGATAGGAGTTAATCCTTATATATCTAAAATAAGATATGTAGTAATACCAGATACAGTATTTTATGAATTTATGCCAATAGGAGAAGGTAATAAAGACAATCCTAAAACTTATTGTATAGATGAATTAAAGGTAGATGAAATGTATGAGGTTATAGTAACTAACTATGCTGGACTTTATAGATATAGATTAGGTGATGTAATAAAGGTAGTTGATTATTATAATAATTCACCGGAAATTGAATTTTTATATAGAAAAAATCAAGTTATTAATATGGTTTCTGAAAAAACAACAGAAGAACATTTAATATCTTCAATAGATAAAACTATGAAAGAACTTAAGTTATCATTAATTGATTATACAACATTGGCAGATAATACAATAACACCTGGGAGATATGTTTTTTATTTTGAATTAAATAAAGAAATATCTAAAGATAAGATAAAAGAGATTGAAAGGGTTTTAGATTTAGAACTTCAAAAAGCTAATTTAGCTTATGGAAGATTTAGAAAGAATAATAAATTATCATGTATAAGCATTAATATTGTTAGAAAGAATACATTTGATAATATAAAGAAATTTTTAATCTCAAAAGGAGTTTCAAAAAGTCAAATTAAAATTCCAAGGGTGGCAACTAATAAGAAAGATATTTTAAGAATTTTAAATGATAATAGAATATAAATAAAGTAAAGAGGTGGTATAGTTAAATTTTCATATCACTTCTTTTAATTTTAGTTAAGAATAAGATTAATGTAATGTTATAATAAGAATTATGCAAAGAAAGGAAATAAAAAAATATGTGGATATTATATGCATTTGGATCTGCATTTTTTGCTGGTGCAACATCAATTTTAGCTAAGATAGGGGTTAAGGATATTGATTCTCATGTTGCTACCGCAATAAGAACTATAGTAGTATTGATTTTTTCATGGATTATGGTATTTATAGTAGGATCACAAGGAACTATAGGAAATATAAGTGGAAAAACATTGACATTCTTAATATTATCGGGATTTGCAACAGGAGCATCATGGTTATGTTATTTTAAAGCATTGCAATTGGGTGATGTAAATAAGGTAGTACCTATTGATAAAAGTAGTACAATCTTAACAATGGTATTAGCTTTTATTTTTCTAGGGGAAAATATAACTATAAACATGGTAGTTGGGATGATTGGTATAGGTATTGGTACTTATTTGATGATTCAAAAAAAAGAAAGCATAGAAAAAGTAGTTAAAGGAAAAGCTTGGTTAGTATATGCATTATTATCGGCTATATTTGCTTCATTAACTTCTATATTAGGTAAAGTTGGGATAGAAAATGTAGAGTCAAATTTAGGAACGGCAATTAGGACAATAGTCGTACTTATAATGGCATGGATTATTGTTTTTGCTACTAAAAAACAAAGTGATGTAAAAAAGATAGATAAGAAAAGTTTGTTATTTTTAATATTGTCAGGAATAGCAACAGGAGCATCATGGTTATGTTATTATAAGGCATTACAAGATGGACTAGCTTCTATAGTTGTTCCAATAGATAAGCTTAGTATTTTAGTAACTATATTATTTGCTTATGTATTTTTAAAAGAAAAATTATCAAAAAAATCATTATTAGGTTTAATTTTAATTGTAGTTGGAACATTAGTATTATTAATAAAAGTTTAGATGATTGAAAGTTGATTGAACTTTAATATAAAGTTAATGATAGGAGTATGATAACAAATGAAAAAATTTAATGCTGAAATAAAAAAGGTAGAAGAGAAAGATGGAGCATATATAGAAATACCTTTTGATGTAGAACAGGTATATGGAGCTAAGAGAGTAAAGGTAAAAGCGACTTTTGATGGAGTTGAATATAGAGGCTCAATAGTTAAGATGGGATTACCATGTTATATTATAGGAATAAGTAAAGAGATAAGAAAAAAGATAGCAAAGGAACCAGGAGACGTAATTGATGTAATAATAGAAAAAGATGAAGAAGAAAGAATTATTGAGATACCTATGGATTTTAAAGAAAGAATAGAGAGGGATAATAATGTAAAAGAATTTTGGAATACATTATCTTTTTCTATGCAAAAAAAGTATGTTACATGGATAACTTCAGCTAAGAAAGAAGAGACAAGAAATAAAAGAATAAATGAAGCAATAGAAAAACTGAAAAATAAAGAGAAGATAAAATAGCATTATTGTGTTAAAAAAAGCCTATATTTTGCAAGTAAAGCAATAAGAAGATTAGGTATAATCACATTATAAATAATTAATTGTAATAAAGGAGATAAATTGAGTTTTTATAGTGTGGAGGTAACAAATATGGAAAGAAAGTGGTGGCATAGCTCAGTAGTATATCAAATATATCCAAGAAGCTTTAATGATAGTAATGGTGATGGAATAGGTGATATTAATGGAATTAGAGAAAAGTTAGATTATTTAAAGGAACTTGGAATAGATGTTATTTGGCTTAGCCCAGTTTATAAATCTCCAAATGATGATAATGGATATGATATAAGTGATTACTGTGATATCATGGATGAATTTGGAACAATGGAAGATATGGATAATCTGTTAAGGGAGGCTAATGACAGAGGGATTAAGATTGTTATGGATTTAGTTGTTAACCATACTTCTGATGAACATAAATGGTTTATTGAAGCTAAAAATTCTAAAGATAATGAATATAGAGATTATTATATATGGAGAGATGCAGTTAATGGGCATGAACCAAATGGGTTAGGCTCTTGTTTTAGTGGTAGTGCATGGCAATATGATGAAACAACAGGTCAATACTATTTACACTTGTTTAGTAAGAAACAACCTGATTTAAATTGGAAAAATGAAAAGGTTAGAAATGAAGTTTATAAAATGATGAATTTCTGGGTAGATAAAGGTATTGGTGGATTTAGAATGGACGTTATTGACCTTATTGGTAAAGTTCCAGATGAAATGGTAACAGGAAATGGACCTAAATTGCATGATTACCTACAAGAAATGAATAAAGCAGCATTAGATGGAAATGATTTATTAACAGTAGGTGAAACTTGGGGTGCAACTCCAGAAGTAGCTAAGCTTTATTCGAATCCAGAGAGAAAAGAATTAAGTATGGTATTCCAATTTGAACATATAGGCTTAGATCAAATTGAAGGAAAAGAAAAATGGGATCTTAAAAATTTAGAATTACTTGATTTAAAAAAGGTTTTATCTAAGTGGCAAACAGAGCTTGAAGGGCAAGGATGGAACAGTCTTTTCTGGAATAATCATGATTTACCAAGAATAGTTTCAAGATGGGGAAATGATAAAGAATATAGAGTAGAAAGTGCAAAAATGCTTGCAACTCTTCTTCATGGAATGAAAGGTACACCGTATATTTATCAAGGTGAGGAATTAGGAATGACTAATGTAAGATTTGATGATATAAATGATTATAATGATATTGAATCTTTAAATATGTATAAGGATAGGCTTTCAAAGGGATATAGTCATAATGAAATAATGGAATCTATTTATGCAAAGGGAAGGGATAATGCAAGAACTCCAATGCAATGGGATGATTCAGAAAATGCGGGCTTTACTACCGGAACTCCTTGGTTAGCTGTTAATAAAAATTATGATAAAATAAATGCTAAACAATGTTTACAAGATGAAAACTCAATTTTTAATCATTATAAAAAGTTAATAGATATAAGAAAGAATAATGATACTATAATTTATGGTGATTATAAATTATTATGTGAAGATGATGAAAATATATTTGCATATGTTAGAGAATTAAATGGAGATAAGATTTTGGTTGTTTGTAATTTCTATGATAAGGATGTTGAATTTAAATTTGATGGAGATTTTAACTATTCAAAAGTATTATTAAGTAATTATAATGATTCAAGTAAAATGATTGAAAAATTAAAATTAAGACCATATGAAGCAGTAATGTATAGATTTAATTAAATTTTTACTTAATCCTTTATAAAGATAAATCAATTTTATATACTTAAAATTATATTAATTAATGAGTGCCTGAATGATAAGTTTAAATATTAAATTTATTATTCAGGTATTTTTATTAAAAATAAATTCAAAGAACTATATAGAAAAATATGGTAATATATAATGAGGAATAATTTAAAGGAGGGTAACTTATGTATACAATACATCAATGGCTTTTATTGTTTTATTTATATTGTTTTGCAGGATGGGTTTGGGAATCATGCTATGTTTCTGCATTAAAACATAAGTGGATTAATAGAGGATTTTTAAAAGGACCATTATTACCTATTTATGGTTCTGGTGCAATAGTAGTATTAATATCAACAATAACAGTTAAGGAAAACATATTTTTAGTATTTATTATAGGAATGATTGCTGCAACTGTATTAGAATATATTACTGGAGAATTAATGGAAAGTATATTTCATGTAAGATATTGGGATTATAGCAATAAACCATTTAATATTAATGGACATATATGTTTATTATCTTCATTAGCATGGGGAGTATTTTCTATTATTCTTGTAGAAGTAGTAAATCCAAAGGTAGCTAATTTAATTATAATGATACCAAATGAAATATCTGAAGGAATAGCGTATTTAATGACTATTTTTATTACAATTGATGGAGTTCAATCATTTAATGCAGCTATTAATTTAAAAAATATATTAATTAGAATCACAGAAAGAAATGAAACAATAAAAGTAATTAAAAAGAGAATTGAAGTTGCAGAAGCTTTTATTAATAATGATGTAAAGGGATTACAAGAAAGGTTAATTAATAAGCTTGATGTAACTCAAGGAAATAAGAATATTAAGAAACAAAGCAAGGCTCAGCATTTAGAGGCAGTATTAAGAAAAAATTTATCTATAACAGAGAGCAGAATAAGACAGTTATCAGATAAGTTAGGTGCATATATTGATAAGCTTGAAAATTTATCATATAAAGGTGTAGAGGAAAATGAAAGTTTAAGAAGAGAATTTAAAGAATATATTAATAAATTAAAAAAGCATGAAGGCAGAATTAAAAATACTGAAAATAAGGTGTATATAAATTCTATAAATATATTGCGTAGAAACCCAAATGCTAAAACTGATAAATATGAAGAAGCAATGAATGAAATTAAAGAATTAGATAAGGATTTAAATGATAAATAAGTAGAAATAAAGATTTAAATATATTTTAGGAATAATTCATATATTCAATTATTTCTAAAATTTTATTTAAGTTATTTTTTATTTGAAATAGATAAAGTTATAACAGTAGTAATTATACAGATAGTTCCTATAAGTTCTGGTAAACCAAAAGTTACATT
>OLPU01002548.1_pt1 | contig 11973 bp, 10 predicted proteins | sample 1673111 | NCBI WGS metagenome assembly OLPU01 (sample SAMEA3136755, study PRJEB25190) | human gut metagenome | reverse complement strand
GAGCCGCAGCGGCCGTGGCGATGCGGCTGGCCTCGGCGAAGGTGTCTACGAGGGCGAAGGTGGCCGAGCCGCTACCGGAGAGGAGCACGTTGTTCTCCCCTGCCTGTTCGGCGAGCCATGCACGGACGACGGACAGCTCAGGCAGAAGCGCCTCGGCCGCGGGGGCGAGGTTGTTGGCGAGCGCCACATCGTCGGCACGGGTGGCAGCAAGGTCGCGGGCGCGCTCTTCTTCGGGCACCGGGCGGGGCGCAGCGTCGAAGCGCTTATAGGCCTCGGCAGTGGAGACGCCCTCCGCCGGTTTCACCAGCACCACGGTGCGCCGCGACGTTTCCAAACGGCGCTGCAGCACCTCGCCGACGCCGCCGAGCAGAGCGCAGCCGCCATGGAGGAAGAACGCGACATCGGCCCCGAGCGACCGGGCAACGTCGGCCACGCGCTCGTCATCGGCCGCAAGGCCCCACGCCTTCGCGAGGCCCACGAGCACCGCCGCCGCGTTCGACGAGCCGCCGCCCAAGCCGCCCTGGGCCGGGATATGCTTCTCGATGCGCAGCTGGATGGCCTCGGGAAGATCGCGGCCCACCGCCCGGGACAGGCGATCAGCAGCTTTGAAGGCGAGGTTGTCGGCCGCCGGCACAGCGAGGTCTTGGCCCGTGCGGTCGGCCAAGTCGATGGTCATGACAAGGTTGTCCGCCGGGCCGCCCACGGCGACATCAGCGCGGGACGCCCCTTCGGCAACGCGCTTCGCCAGCTCGTCGGCCGAGATGCCTTCCGCACGCAGATACAGCGTGTCATGCAGCGCGAGCGCGTGCATGATGGTGTCGGCATCGTGGTAGCCGTCCTCGCGGCGCGCCCCAATGGCCAAAAGCAGATTCACCTTCGCCGGCGACACCAGCTTCATCGTGTTCGGCCCCATGAAAGCGGCCGCCGACCACTGAGCCTCACGGGCCGCCGCCAGCAGATTCACTTCCGCCTCGCGATTGCGCTGGGCGTTCTCGGTCATTCGCGTTCCTTTCCGTAGTCGGCCGCTTGCCGCTCCCTAGGCGTTCGTCATTCGTTCGTGGGAAAAATTATAGCGAATGGGAAAGCGACGCCTGAGAGAGTCACCAGCGCTCTTTCAAATCTCCGCCAGGAATAGAGACAGGTCAGAAATCCAGTTGACCAAAACTGGAAACCTATGGTCTCAAGCATCCAATGGGCACCACGCAGACACCATCTTCACGACGATAGCCGTACTCGGTGGCGGTGATAACGAGCTTCACGTCGGGAAGACGTAATGGAACTTGCTCCTCCTTTTTGTTGCGCTCGGAAACAAGCCGCTCAATTTCAAGAAGATGCTTTGCGCCTTCATCAATTTCACTTTCGCCCAGCTTGAATTCAACAAGCGCATACCGCCCATCGTCAAGATGGAGCACCGCATCGGCCTCCAATCCGTACCGGTCGCGATAGTACGACAACTCGCCCCCGAGCGCCGAGGAATACGCCTTCAGATCCCTCATGCAGAGCGACTCAAAGAGGAAGCCTAACGTTTTGAAATCCTCGTTGAAATACGCTGGACTCAGTCCAAGCGCGGCGACGGCAACTGACGGGTCTACCATGTTTCGCTTTCTCGAAGCCCGTATTGCCGTTTTGGATCTAATGGCCGGGCACCAGGCAAGAACGTCCTCAACAATGTAGAGTTTTTCGAGCGCTTCAAGATAATCGTAGAACGTCGACTCAGACAGCTCCGTCGTTGCTCGCACGTCGCGGTAGATCGTCTTCGTCTCTGCTAAAGTGCATAGATTGCGTGCGTAGGAGCGCAGAATCGCTTCAGCCCAGCGCGGATTTCTCTTTTGTCCATCTATGTCAGACATATCAACAAAGCATGTTTGGCGAAAGAGATCCTTGGCCACTGCTAGCTGCGAACGCAAGGAGGTGTTGTTGATGGCGTGCGGCCATCCTCCTCGGCATATCGCCACGATCAACTCATCGATGGAAAGCTTCGAGGTGCAGCCGTCATAACTCGTCGAATCATCAAAGAGCGCTTTAAGAGATACGGAGCCCTCTGACTCGCCGCTCTCGAAAAGGCTCATCGGCTGCATCTTCAACGTTGAGATGCGTAAAGTACCCGTATGCGGGGTGTCCACCTCTTGCGACGTCGATCCAGTAAGAATATAGAGCCCGTTCTTTTGCTCATCATCCACCGACTTGCGAACAGCGCCCCATAGTTTCGGCGCATCTTGCCACTCGTCGAAGAGCCTCGGCTTCGGGCCCTCCAGCAGCCGCGAAGGCTGCGTTGCCGCTACAGCAAGGTAATTGTCGCGCTTATCCTCATCTTGCAGCTCCACGACACTGGCGGCTTTCTGCTTCGCTGTGGTAGTTTTACCGCAGCCCTTAGGGCCCACAATAAGCGTTGCACCGAAAGATTCCAGACGAAACTCAAGCTCTCGATCGGCAATGCGATTGCGATACTGCACTGTCGCTTACTCCCTTCTCAGAGCTTATCCGATTTCATTATCTACATCGTATTTTACACTGATTTGCGATATTCTGTTGGAGAGATTTGCGCTCAAATTTTAGATACATTTGCGACGGAGAGATAAATGGGTTGACTCGTAGGCGAGAAAGACCGGCCACACCTCATCCAAGATTTGACATCGGCTTCTTGCGCCGGGCGCGGAAGAAGCCGCGCAGCAGGGCCACGCACTCTTCCTCCCGCACGCCACCGGTCACTTCGAACTGGTGGTTCAGGCGCCCATCGGCGTGAATGTCGTACAGCGTGCCCACCGCACCCGCCTTCTGGTCGGGCGCACCGTACACGCAGCGGGCAATGCGCGCCTGGTGCATGAGACCGGCGCACATGATGCAGGGTTCCAGCGTGACGTAGACGGTGCAATCGGTTAGACGCCAGGCGTCCAGCACGCGGGCCGCCTCCTTCATGGCGAGGAACTCCGCATGCCCCGCCGGGTCGCGGTCGGCCTCGCGGCGATTGCGGCCCCGAGCGATGACGCGCGGTTCGGCCAACGGTCGTCGCGTGCCGCGGTCGATGGGCTCGTACACCACGACAGCCCCGATGGGCACCTCCCCCGCCGCGCCCGCAGCCCGCGCCTCTTCCAAGGCCAGCGCCATATACTGCGCGTCCAGCGCCTGTTGCTCTTCGGGTGTGCGATGTTCGTTCATGGAGGGAATTATAAGCGGTGCCGCGCAAACAACCGCCGCGCAACGCGGCAAAGCAGGCGATTCCCCATAATCGCAGCGGAATGTGGTATCCTGTGCGTCGCGTTCGCCGCACAGCGGCGACAGCCCGATGATGCGGAGGCGTGTCCGAGTGGCTTAAGGAAGCAGTCTTGAAAACTGTCGTGCCGAAAGGTACCGTGGGTTCAAATCCTACCGCCTCCGCCAGAACCTCCAAGGCCCGACTCGCTCGGGCCTTTTTCAAATCTCGACCCTTGTCGGTGACAAAACAAGACCCTCCTGTGCACATTTATGGACTTATATAGACATTCAGAAAGCCTGCTAAGATCCTAGTCAGGAGATGCGGGAATGCCACATTTGCATTTTGCCTGGTCAGACCCATCATGCTTTGCGTGACGAGTTGGCGCGCGCTACGAAACGGAAGACCGATGCCTATATAAATCCAAAAACGCGCACGAAACAGGGATGTTTTGTCACCAGGCTAGCAGTGCTGCCGTGTCCGACCCCCATCACCGCTCGACCGGCGCAAAACCGGGCGTTCTGTCACCGGGTATACCAGCCTTGCCGGCTCCGATCCCTACCGCCGCTCGATCGGGACGTAGGGCTTGGTGCCGCGGATGGTGTTTTTGTAGGCGGGGCGGATGATGCGCTTGCCGGCGGCGATTTCCTCGAAGCGGTGCGCTGCCCAGCCGGCCATGCGAGCGCAGGCGAACAGCGGCGTGAACAGATCCTCGGGGATGCCCATCATGGAGTAGATGAAGCCCGAGTACATGTCCACGTTCGCGCACAGCTCCTTGGTGGAGCCCTTCTCGCGGGCGAAGACCTCGGGCGTCAAACGCTCGATGGATTTCAGCAGGTTCAGCTCAGCCTCGTATTCCGTGCCGGCGGCCAGCTGCTCGGCGAAGCGCTTGCCGATGACGGCGCGCGGGTCACTCAAAGTGTACACCGCGTGTCCCATGCCGTAGACGAGCCCCGTGCCGTCATAGGCCTGCTTGTTCACGATTTTCGCCAGGTAGGAGGCCACTTCGTCGTCGTCTTCCCAGTTCTTCACGTTTTCCTTGATCTCCGCCTGCATGGCGCGCACCTGGTGGTTCGCGCCGCCGTGGCGATGGCCCTTGAGCGACCCGAAGGCCGCCGCATAGGTGGAATAGGGGTCGGTGTCCGCCGAGGAGAGCACATGGGTCGTGAACGACGAGTTGTTGCCGCCGCCGTGTTCGGCGTGCAGGCACAGCATGATATCGAGCATGCGGGCCTCTTCCGGCGTGAACGAGCGGTCGGGGCGCAGCATGGACAGGATGGTCTCGGCCGTGGACTGGCCGGGAACGAAGCGGTGCATGATCATGGACTCGTTGTTGTAGCGGGCGCGCTTGGCGTAGTACGTGAGCACCATGATGCGCGGCAGGCGCGAGATGAGCGAGATGGCCGTGTGGATCTCATGGTGCGCCGAACGGTCCTCCGCGTCGGGGTCGTAGGCGTACAGCAGCAGGATGGAGCGGCCGAGCACGTTCATGATGTCGGGCGGCGTGTCGCGCATGATCATGGACGCGGTGAACCCGTCCGGCAGCTCGCGCTGGCCGTCGAGGACCTCGATGAAGCGGTCGAGCTGCTCGCGCGTGGGCAGCTCGCCCATGAGCAGCAGGTACGAGACCTCCTCGAAGTTGAAGCGGTGCTCGGCGGACTGGTCGCCCAGAAGGTCGTACACATCGTAGCCGCGATAGCGCAGATGGCCCTCGTCGGCGATCTTCTCGTTGTCCGACACCACGTAGCCATGCACGTTCGCGATGTTCGTAAGGCCTGCCACCACGCCGGTGCCGTCCGCATTGCGCAGGCCGCGCTTCACGTCGTACTGCTCGTAGTAGGCGGGGTCGATGGAGTTGATGGTCTTGAAATTCTCGTAGAGAGCGATCTTCTTCTCTTCTTCTTGCATGCAAACCTCCCTGCGTCATGGACGGCCCCGCTCCCGCCGTGCATTGCCCGAGACCCGGCGAAACCGGGCGCAATGCGAAGCGAATGGCGGGGAAATCGGATGGTCGTCCGTTCGTGCTTTAGTATGATAAAGCCTTAGGATGCGCCTTCACAGCACTTTCCGGCGAATAACAGAGGGAATCTTCATGCGGAAGGTCAGCGGAGCACGAGGAGGACCCGCCGCCATCCGGCTGGAAGCGATGGGTGCGCGCACGGTATGGCGGTGACGGGCGAGTGACGGTTCGTATGCGGACGGCAGGGCAGGCGCTGGCGCCGGGGCGGAACGCTTAGAATGGCCGGCACGACACGGTGCCCATCCAGTGGAAACGAGGCGTCCATGCTCTCCTCCCTGTTCCAGCTGCTCGTCGAGAAGCGCGCTTGGTTTTTCGACCTGCTCCTCCAGCATATCGGCATCTCGTTCATATCCATCGCGCTGGCGGCCCTCATCGGGCTGTCGCTGGGCATTGCCATTCAGAATTTTCCCGAGGGCGCGATCATCTCCATGCCCCTGCGGGCGGAGGGCGAGAGCAAGGGCAGGGCGTTTCTCGGCGGCGTGCTCTCCGGCGTTGTCGAGCCTATCGGAGCAGTGCTGACGATTCTTGCGGCGCAGCTGGTGATCCCGGCGCTGCCGTATTTTCTGAGCTTCGCGGCGGGCGCCATGCTCTATGTGGTGGTGGAGGAACTGATCCCGGAGATGTCTCAGGGAAAGCACTCCAACATCGGCACGATTTTCTTTGCCGTGGGCTTTAGCGTCATGATGACGCTGGATGTGGCGCTGGGATAGGCGCGGAGGTGCCGCTTCTTTTGCGACAGCTATGACATCAGCTACGCCGGTCTGCATCCGAAGCTCGTCTGGCATCGGACGAAAACGCCGGGACGCGGCGACGACCGCTGCAATTTTTGCATGAAGACCGTTAGAAAAGAAAGGAGTCCCAAGAATGAAGCCTGACTACAAAAACTGGATCCCCAAGGGAATGATGTTTTCGCTCATCGCGGGAACAGCACTATCGCTTGCGCTGCTGCTCGTTTTCGGTGCATTCGGCATCGGTGTGAGCGGAAAGCTGCGCGTCGTGCTGGGTGTGGTATTCGGAGTCGCCTTTGTCGTCTGTGCAAAGTACACCGAGTGGTGTGTGTATGCCTATCGGAGCTTTTCCTATGACGGCGAGCGCAAGCTCTCAAAGCAGATCATTGACGGCACGGCGGAGCATATCACGCTGCCGGATGGCGGCGTGGGGCTGGATATCGGCTGCGGCAGCGGCGCGCTTACCATTGCCTGCGCAAAGCGCAATCCGCAGGGAAAAATGATCGGCATTGACCGCTGGGGCAAGGAATACGCCTCCTTCAGCCTGCCGCTGTGCGAAAAAAACGCTGCTGCGGAGGGCGTGAAAAACGCTTCGTTCCAACGTGGGAACGCCGTGAAGCTGGATTTTCCTGACGAGAGCTTCGACGCGGTGACCAGCAACTATGTCTATCACAATATCGCGGGGAAAGACAAGCAGGCACTTCTGCTGGAAACACTGCGGGTTCTGAAAAAAGGCGGAATGTTTGCCATCCACGACCTGATGTCGCCCGGTAGATACGGCGATATGCAGGCATTTGTCCAAAAGCTCAGGGATATGGGCTATGAGTGCGTGGAGCTGATCGACACGACCGACGGCAGCTTCATGACACCGAAGGAGGCCAAACGTCTGATGCTTCGCGGCTCAACATTGCTGCTGGGAATAAAGTAAAGCATCGACGCCATCAGTAATGCCGGTCTGCATCCGAGGCTTACTTGGCAGAAAACCATGACGCCCGTTCACGGCGGCAGTCGGTGATCTTTGAAGAGCCGCCTTCGGGCGGCTTCTCAAGGGCTATATGGTTAGAGTATACTAACCAATAAACGTTCAAAGGAGGCGAGAGCGAATGTCTGAAGAAATACTGATCCGTCAAGGTGCGCCGACACTGGCGGGCATCAAGACGGGGAGCTTGTTTCCCTGTCCCTGCGAGGATCACGAGGCGCTGATGACGGATATCCGGCGGCTGAACCGACGGCTGTCGCCCAAGGGTCTTTGCCTGCTGCCGCTCCGCTTTCTGCCGGGGCGGGCGCTCCTTTACCTATACCGCCCCGCCGGGCTGCGGCGGGATCTGCGGGACGCGCAGGCGTCCGAGCTGCTGCGGCAGGCGGGCTATGGCGATGAGAGCTGTGAGCGCTGTGTGGCGCGGCTTGTCTGCCGCTTCCGCGAAGGCAAAGAGTTCCCGCATGAGGTAGGGCTGTTTCTCAGCTATCCTCCGGAGGACGTAAAGGGCTTCATCGACCACCGCGCGAACGATTTTAAGTGCGCAGGGCTCTGGAAGGTCTACGGCGACGAGGAAAAAGCACGCTCCCTATTCGAGAAATACAGAAAATGCACGGAGATCTACTGCACACTTTGGCAAAGCGGCTTGAAGCTGGAGCAGCTTGCCGTTGCAGTTTGATCATATAAAATCATTAAAAGAAAGGAACTTACAAACATGAAAACTGCTGTTATTTACTGGAGCGGTACGGGCAATACGGAGGCAATGGCGCGTGCCGTTGCCGAGGGCATGACCGCCGCGGGCGCAGAGGCTGTGCTGCTCACGCCCGCCGAGGTCGCACCCGGCGATCTGAACGCCTACGCCGCCATCGCCTTCGGCTGCCCCGCCATGGGCGCTGAGGTGCTGGAGGAAATGGAGTTCCAGCCCATGTTCGATGCCTGCAAGCGCAGCCTTGGCGGCAAACGCGTGGCGCTGTTCGGCTCCTACGGCTGGGGCGACGGCGAGTGGATGCGCACTTGGGAGAGTGACTGCGACAGCGCAGGGGTGAACCTCGTTTGCGAGAGTGTGATCTGCACGGAGATGCCCGACGACGCGGCACTTGAAGCCTGCCGCGCCTTGGGCAAGGCGTTGGTGGAGTGAGAAATGATGCACGCCGCTGACGATTGCTTCAGCGGCAGCTTGCGCGGTTTGCATTTGCCAAACAGCCTATCCGAAAAGGCAGGGACACCTCTTGCGGTGTTCCTGCCTTGCGCTGTATGGCGAGTATTGAAAAAGAATATGCTCAAGCATCCAAGACAGGTGAACAGAGAGGCACTGTGTTGAGTAGCCGTAAAGCGGAATAAGAAAACATGTTTGAATCGGCTGGTCCTTTTGCTGAAAGCACTGAGGCCTTCCCTCTCGGCACACGGATGACATTGGGCAAACGGAAAATTCGCAGGAAAAGCAGGGATGCCTGGTGTTCTACATTGAAATCCCTGCGCGCTTATGGTACAATATTTTTCACAGGCGCTGTGCCGTCGGATTTGAGGCAAACTGCGTACAGGCAGTCTGCCTTTTATTTCATCCGCTGGTTAGAGCAGGCTAACCAGCGTGCAGAACTGGAACTGGAAAGGTGGAATGGACCAATTTGCATAAAAGTGTCTAATCATGTGTCGGAGGAGGTGGCCTGGTATGCAAGAAGCACAATATGATTTTCTTCATGGACAAACGGATCGCAGCGACTTTTTCTCCCCCGCAATGCAGCAGCTTTGTGGTATTATGAAAGGCAATCAGGTTGCTTTGCCAAGCGATATTGGAGAAGGATATTTCCGCTATATTTCACCGTGCCCCAATATCGAGATGTATATCTGCGATGTAATGTTTTACAGGGACACAGTATTGCGGGAGCAAGTGTATAAGGATTCTTTTTCCGTCATTTTCTCTCTTTCCGACGCATTGGAGTGGAAGTCTTCGGGCAGAAACCAAAAAACGTTGTTGGAAAAGGGAGATTGCTGCGTATACGGCAGCGGTCTGTTTGATGCGGAAAATATCTATGAGGCAGGACAGAGATATATAGGCGTCGGGCTGAACCTGCATCCCTGTCGGTTTCGGTCTGTGATGGATGGCTTGCAGAAGAAAAAGGCTTGCACCGCCTTTAACGGGGGAAAAACCCCGCCAAAACATAGAATCACCGCTACCATAGAAGCTACGATACGCCAGATATTGCAGTGTAACTACAATGACTGTGCAAAGTCATTGTATCAAGAAGGAAAGATACTGGAACTTGTTGCAGCCTTTGCGAACGAGATGATGGATCAGAATTCTGTTGCTGTGAAGGGGTCGTTGAGCTGGGCGGATAGCGAGACGTTACTTCGGGTCAGGCGACAGATAGATGAGGGATTTCTGGAACCCGTGACCATCGCGGAGCTCTCCAAACAGCACTTTATGTGTGAATCCAAACTCCGTGAGATATTTCGAAAGCACTATGGAATCACCATATATCAATATATGTTAAATCGCCGCATGGAGCATGCCTGCGAACTGTTGTCTGCGCCCGATGCTCAGGTGAAAGACATAGCAGGGTTGGTGGGGTACAGCAACATCAGCCATTTCAGCGACGCCTTCCGAAAAAAGTTTGGATGCACTCCGAGCGAATATAAGCGGAGCTTACCATTCTGAAACATAAGAGCAAAGACACAGGTGTATTCTTTTGTGGTTACTTGGATGGAAATTACAAAGATTGCATCTTCCCTTGAAAAACCAGAATGGTAGGCAGCACATTTCGAGGAAGATCTTGCCCAGTGGAAGCTATATCATTTGAAATGTGAGTTGCTCAGCAGCGGCATACACATTGATGTTAGTGCTGGGCGGAATTAACCATTCGCGCGGGGCTGTAAACGAGCCTACGCATAAGTAAAACTTTGACCGGTGAAAAAGCAGAGCGACGGGACAGATAAAGGCTGTCCCGCCGCTCGTGTTTTAAGGGCATATTGGCTTGATGAACCGGAAGTTACAGCGCCGCCTTTTTCCATTTTCTGATCTTAGTTCTAAAAGTTCCGAAAGGAGCAACAGTATTAACGTGAATGAACCTGTAAACTTCCCATACAGCTGCTTTTGTAGCATCATCAGCCCATTTTCTCATATGCGGCTTAAATAATTCATCCGCACTGAGCGAATCAATCATTGCGCAGATAGACTTGACATTTTCGTTCAGTTCGGCTTTCAACTCTTGAAGAGACAAATGAGCGTAGGTATCCGTGAACCACTGATACAGCTCGCCAAGTTGGTTCCATTTGAATTCGTCCGACGGCGTCTTTACTTGAAGCCCCTTCCTTTCATCTTCCTCCCATTTAAGAACCAATGTTGTCCAACCCACCTGATAGGCAAGGTTTTCTGCCGGGGTCCGGTCAACCTCATCAACCCTTTTATCTTTTAAGGCTTCTGGTATGCAATCAAACTCCGAAATATATTTATCAAATGTTTTATTGATTTCAGCTTTGAGTTCTTCTTTACTTTTGTATACTCGCAAAAAAACACCTCCATAAATTTCGGTTTGTCTATTGAGCAACAATTCTGATTATAGCATAGCTTTATGAATTATTCTATTACTGCACTGAGCATCATGGCGCTTTAGGGGAAAGACATGGCGTTTTCTGGGGGATTTTTCCTTTCGCCGACTGTATAGTGGTAGGCGGTTAGAAAAGGTTGACCCCACACGGTTAAAAGACTCAGCTGTTCTGTTATTTCGCTATGCGCGCCCGTTGGTTAGCTTGCTCTAACTAAAGATTTATTACTCAGGAGGTCGTCAGAATGAAAAAATCCGCAATGCTCATGTTGTGCCTTGTGCTTGTGTTTGCTCTTGCAGCCTGTGCTGGAACGGATACCACGCCGCAGGGATCGGTCTCGGATACCGTCACGGTAACGGATATGAAGGGCGAGGTTGCCATCCCGGCAAATCCACAGCGCATCGTTGATGTAGCTGGCTTGACAGAGGAACTTCTTGTTCTGGATATGAAGGTAATTGCCTCGGCTAATACCAGCATGTTCGATGGGGTGTCTGTCCCCAAACATCTGGCAACGCTTTTTGCCGAAAGAGGTATTGAGGTTGTCGGCAATTACTCCGGGTCTTCTTCTACCGGAGACCTGAACCTCGAAAAGATCGCGGAGTTAAAGCCCGATCTGATCATTATGAATATTCGCCACGAGAAGGTTTATGAACAACTCGCGGCTATTGCTCCCACGGTCATGATCGATGATGACATAAGCTATGTTAACTGGCGCGGAAGATTTAAGCAACTGGGGCAGTGGTTTGATAAAGAAGCAGCCGTAGAAAAATGGCTTGCCGACTACGACGCCAAAGCTGCGGAGCTTGCGGCAAGAATCAGGGATATGATTGGGGACGAAACCTTTGCTGTATTGGAGGCCAATTCCGTTCATTTTGGTTCCTATTACATCTATCGCAGCGGCGGGCCGGGTGAGCTTGTCTACGATGAGCTGAAACTCACACCATCAGCCGGTGTACCGGAGAATGTCTGGGGTGAAGTGGTCGATGCGGAATACTTTTCCCTGATCGATGCAGATCACATCTTCTTCTTTAGCGACGACGGCAGAGCTGGAGACACGGGGAACCTTGCCGTGTGGAAGAATATGAAAGCGGTCAAAGCCGGCAACGTTTACTTTGGTATCAATGAGGATCAGTATAATATGGCTTTTACGGCGATGGGAAAGGAACTCTATTTGGAAAAACTCGCGAACGCGATTCTGAACCATGGGGACGTTGAGTAAGGAAACAGGCGCGGTTGCGGGAATATCGCAGAGACAAGAGAGATACAAACGCTCCGCGCCGGCTTTTCTGATTATTCTTGCCGCATTGGTGCTGCTGCTTGGGTTCTCAATGGTTCTCTCCGTCTGCACCGGCATTGCTGGCGGTAGCTTCAAGGTCTTTGCGGAAACGGTTATGTCCCCCGCTAAGGCTTCTGGTGTTGGAATGATTATGTTGGAAATGCGTATGCCCAGGGCGCTGGCTGCCGGGCTGACAGGAATGGCCTTCGCTCTCTCCGGCGCTGTGATGCAGGGAATTAC
>OLPU01002547.1_pt1 | contig 11973 bp, 10 predicted proteins | sample 1673111 | NCBI WGS metagenome assembly OLPU01 (sample SAMEA3136755, study PRJEB25190) | human gut metagenome | reverse complement strand
GCCCGGGGCCCGTGGGTTATACCCTAAGAGCAAACCACCCTTTTTAAGGGTGGTTCTGATTTTCAAATCACTCTTGTATACGACTGGTTTGTAAAGTGTCGCCAAGTTCGCTTTAGTTCGACTAATCCGTTTATACCTTGTTTTGTCGATATTTCGATTTATGACTGGGCGGCTGAGAACTCTAAGCGGTCGAACGATCGGCTCAGACAGCTCAGAATTGAGTTAATGGAATTCTTTGACAAATATGAGCGTGAGTTTAGTTTTTGGAAGGGTAATCCCTGGATGGTTCATCCCGATAGCGGGTTTTGCGTACAAAGCGGAGATGTTGACATGGAGGCTCAAAGAGCGGTTATTTCTTCTGCCGAGATCGATCTCGTCCAAGGGGTCTTCGATTCGTTTAACAAAAAGGCTCACGATCTTGGTCTGCTGATTGACGAACCTTGTGGTGATTTCGCATACGCGATTGATAACATTTTTGACGCCCCTAAACGTAAGATTATCTGGGATCGTAGCGATATCCTTCCCGTTATAAAGCATCCGTTTGATGATTTCTCCTTTTTAGTTCCCGCGAAGGCTGAAAAGGTTGCTGAAGACTGTTATCCCGGTTGGCCTTATATGCCTATGGATATATGCGGGCATGATCATTTTGCAAAGGATGTTTTGTCTGATCCCGATGTTCGCTCTGCGATGGCAAGTTTTGTTGACAAATGCAACCAGTAGTATTGTGGTGCCGCCGAGTGAACCGCTAGCAAGAATAGGCACCGGAATCCATGTCGGCCCCGGTGCCCGAGTTCAATGGTTGTGGTGATATTTCGCAATATTCAGTAGTGCTCAGGCGAGCAAACACTTAGATGTCTATGCCATCAAGTTAAATTCCAAGATATTTTTTCCAAAATTCGTCTGATGTAACGATTGGCCTACTCCGAGAATAGGCTTCAGCGAGTTCTTTCTCACGTCTCTTGAATTGTTTAACATCGGCTTTGTAGCGCTTTAGGAGCTTGGCGTACTCCTCGGTATCTTTTGTCCTAATGCAGCCCATTCGGTTGTACCAGTCAATAACAATAATGTACTTTTTCCCTCGTATTGCACCGGCGGGATATTCCCAGCCATGTACGGGGATGACTGCAAATCCAGAACCATTTCCTGTTAGAAATCTTTGCTTATTGTCGGTAATAAAATCGACCAGTCTTTGCGAAATTGATCGGGGCTTGTCTCCGATAATCTGTTGTCTATCAATATCTTCAATGGAAAAGCCTTCAATTCCAATCTCGCGAGCTTGTCTCTCTAGCTCGCTGAGGGGAACCATTGCCTCCTTCTTCTTATTTGCTTCCATGAACGTTTTCTCGGCAATTCCGATTTCGCTATAGTAATCGGGTCCTTTCATGAAGTCCTCGAATGCATCAAGAACTAAGCTGGCATTTTTATAACCATACTTTTTGAGCTCGAGTCGAACGTTGTTCTTTAATTCGTACATGAAATCAGAGTTTGTTCCGAATCCAGTGGTGAATTTGGCAATAAGCGTGTTCCTCGTTGTTTGGTAGCGCTCAACTGCCGCGTTGTATCTAACGTGAAAACTTTCATGCCAGATGCAGATGCTGTTCATTGTCATAAATGGTTTATTGCATCGAACGCCGTATTCCGCATCATCGCACCTAACAAAGTAGGGAAGAGGCAATCCGTTCTCTTCTATAGTGTTCAGCGGTATACAGCAATACCACCATGCCGCGTAGCGGGCGTTAGTGTCTCGAATGTTTTTAGGGATTCTAAACGTTTCGTTATAAACGATGTCCTCAAAACGGGATAGGTATAAGGGCTGTTTAGCGGGGGAGAAAGAGCCGAGGGGAGTCATATAGCCAGTGTCTTCCCACTGTAGATCTGCGACGCCGTAATTAAGCATCGCGCCGCTAATCATCGCTTCGGAATAGTCTTTGTTCACTATCCTTAGCAGGTTATAAGTTCTCTTGATGCTCTCCGGAGATACAGCCACGTCGTCATCCATAAGTAAAACGTGAGTTGCTTTCGGTTTCTGCTCCTTGGCAAGAATCATCCCGTAAGTGAAGCCGCCTGCGCCACCAACATTCTGGTTTGGATGAATATAGACATGCTCGTTTTCTAGGACTGATGAATCGAGCGTTCTGCCATTATCTATAACGTGCATATTAAAGTGGTCGGCGATTGGGTCAGCGCTATCAAGGATTGCCGTTTTAACAAGTTCAATATTGGACGTAATGTACTGTTCTTTTTTGAAGGTTGTAGTAGCCAAAACAAGCTCAACGTCTTTTAGGGGCTGATCCGTTAAGACTGAGTAGTAGCTGTTTCGAATTTGCACGGGTCCCGTAGTGCGAATGATAAACCCGACCAGTATTGTATCTTTATTCGTCGTTAATTCGATATCTAGGGCGGTAAAGGAGTCGGATTTCTCTACGGTTCTTTTCGTTGCATCAAGAACGATTGGACTAGATGAAAATCTATCTGAGGTCGTTTGTATTACTTCACACAAAGCGCCCTTTAATTCGAGATGTAAATAGTATTTTTTTGCATCTGTATACGTATTAAGTTTATTAATCGAAAGAGCGTTGAAATAAGTGCTGAAGTCATATTCGCCTTCTCCGTGTAGCTCCCAGTCATCACTGTCGGGAAGATAGACGACGGGCTCAGTAGAACGACAATACAAAGAAGGATAATTAATCGCGCGCGCGTTGTGCTCCAAGAGTACATTTGCCAACTTCATCAGGGGCATTTAAATCTCCATTTCTTGTAAATAATCTTGATTCATTATATAGATATACATGAGGTTTCACATTTTTCATAAGGTGTTGCAGATGCTGGCAGAGGCGTGCGACTCACAGTGAATTTAGGCGATAATGATGTTGCCAATATCTTCTCGAAGGTAAGTACAGGAGTTCATTTTGAAACTAAACCATAAGTTAGCCAATATAGTGTGCCGCGTCGATGACCATGCGTCTTCTCATCCGGAGCTCTATTATCGGACTGAGCATAGCAGTATTGTCCACGTCCTTCCGGACGGTCGCTTGCAGATAGATGGAACCGTTGACTTTATGACGTATGTCAACGGTTTTTCTGCTTTGAAGTGGAAACAATATGCGGGGATCGATGAGGTCTGTCTGAATTTGGTTCTTGATGGAACAGGGCTTGTGCGTATTTTTGGCGTGGAACCTGGGGCGGTTGATCCTGTCCAAATTAAGCAGGCCCCCTTTTCTTCGGCCAATGAGTCAGTCTCGTTAACCATTAGCGTCTGCCTGGAGAACTTCGACCTTATTGGATTCTCTATTTCTTCCGAGGAATCGACGACCGCGACATTAATCAATGGTTGTTATACCGCAACCGTGGATGAGGGCGAGCTAAATCGAGTCGATCTCGCTTTGTCTACAACGACGTTTAAAAATGAGAGATATATCATTCCTAATATCGAACTCGTTAAAGAGGGCATTTCCAAAGAGGACGGTCCGATTCACGACCACTTCCACATGTTCGTTGTCGACAATGGGCAGACGCTCGATTCTGCATCGCTTTCCGATGAAGTGGTCACCGTACTCCCTAATCCCAATACGGGCGGTTCGGGAGGCTTTGCACGCGGCATGATGGCTGCTACCGAAACTCCTGGTCAGTTCACCCATATCATTTTGATGGATGACGATGTCTCCATCATGCCCGAGAGCTTGATTCGTACGTACAATCTCCTCTCTCTTGCTAAGGGCAAATATAAGGATGCCTTTATTAACGGCGCCATGCTCTCAATGGAGGACCCTACTCGTCAGTTCGAGGATGTCTCGTATGTGGCGACTACCGGTGCTTATCGTCGCGTAAAAGAGGACCTGAATGTCGGTAAGCTGGCTGACATCCTTGAAAATGAGCGTACGAGCGTTGAGGTTGATCAGGCCTATGGAGCTTGGTGGTATAGCTGCATTCCGGTGAAGGCTATCGAGAGGAATGGCCTTCCCATGCCCTTCTTCATCCGCTGTGACGACGTTGAGTTTGGCATGCGCAATAAACCTGTCTACATGACCATGAATTGCATTTGCGTGTGGCACGCAAGTTTTGAGGGGCGTTTCAGGGCTTCGGTGGATTGCTATCAATACTTCCGCAACTTCTTTGCCATGATTGCTCTCGATGATTGTGCTGATGAGAAGATGTTTGTCCTTCGTATTCAGCGAGGGGTGCGTCAGAACCTGCGCGACATGGACTATCAGGCTGCTGAGTTTATTCTCGATGGCTTTGAAGACTATCTGCGCGGCCCTGAGTATCTCCAGAAGCTCGATGGCGCCGCAACTATGATCGGTAAGGGTAAGCTAAACGAAAAGCTGATTCCTGTTTCCGAGATGGCCCCTGAGCTTCTTCGCAAGGCGGAGGTTACGGAGCAAGTGCTCGCTAATGTTAATCTGGAATTTCATCCCTCGAAGTTTATGAAGTACTGGAGATCAATTCCTTACGACAAGCATTATCTTCCCGATGCACTGTTGCGTGGGAAGCCTGGTTATGTAGTAAAGAACGGCAGCTGTACGCTTGAGGGCAACTCGACGCGCTGCAAGACGCTGGTATTTCTTGATCCGACCCGCGAGAAGGGATCGGTTCGCTCGATGGACCGGGCGCGGTTCAAGAGCGTTCGCTGCCGAGAGCACGAGCTGATGGCGCGCTATCGCAAAGAAGGCAAGAGCGTCAGGAGGGCATGGAAAGATGCCATGCCGTACATGACTTCACGAGAATTCTGGGAAGAGTACTTGGGACTTAAATGAGAAGAGGTCCGGACTGAGTCCGGACCTCTTCTCATTTATCTATCTTAGAATTTCATCCGGTGCTGCCTGATTTTTGACTGAATGGGTCCAATGACCAATGTGTCGACTAGCGATGCGATTGCTAGCGCCAATCCGTATGCTAGCGCCGTTGCGAGCAGCCAAGTGAGTAATCTGAGCGGCCATGCTAGTGTTGCATATCCACCATTCAAAGCGGTGATATAGACAATATTGATGGCGAATTCGATTGTGGTGTATTGAAGGAGATAGATCGAGTATGACCTTTTCGCAGACCATTCAATGGCTTTGGAAAGCTCATTCGAAGAAATTGTAAGCCTATCAATAACAATAAATATAGCAACAGTTGCAATCATCCAGTTATAGCTCGGGTCCGCTCGTTCGATTCCGAAATATGCGCTAATAATGTCTAGGATAAAGAAAAGAACGCCCGTAACCTTAATAAAGCGGGCTTCCCCCATATCCAATAACGGGCTGACGCGTTTAATGAGAAATCCCATACAAAAGAACGTGAAATACGTTCCTCCGAGTAGAGATAGGGGTATAAAGTGCTGTAGCATGCTGACGGCAGCCGCAAAGGTTATGTGCTGAGAGCTGATGAGCAGGGACTTTGCAACGCTTGATAGTCCACCCCACGCATAGATTCCTAGGGTTACGAATAAAGCTATTTTGCAGGTGCGATCATCGAGCGCATCAAACATTTTCGAAAGTATCGGTGCCACCAAAATGCAAGGTATGAGTGCTGGGACGAACCACCAACCGCCTTGGGCCAGGTCGCTTGTATACCGTATATAGTTCGTATCCTGTAATGAGCCGGTGGCAGTTTTGAATGCGTACAATAGGCCAGCATATACGAAAATAGGCAGCAATAAAGATAAGGCTTTATCGATCAGGTAGTTCTTATAGCTTTTCTTAAGTGGCTTAAATGCGAAATAGCCCGACAAGCAGAAGAAAATTGGGTCGCAGATAATGGCAGCCGTGCTTGCTATCGGACTCGCGTTGATGTTTCCAAAGCTCCCCAGTTGCGGTGCGATGTGGACTACAACAACCAAAAACATCGATAGGGCTCTTAGGAGATCCCAGTTTGTAAGACGTTTGCTTGTGCTCATTTGATCTATTCACCTTTTGTTCTGTGTGTCTTATATACCTGCAGCTCCCATTGCTTGCGCTCCACTTTTGCAACTGAGTCGAGGATCAGTCCCGTTGCTAGACTTAGCCCGCATAGGAACATGAATGAGACAGCAAGCATTGCGGTGGGGAAGCGGGGGACTAGTCCAGTCTGGAAATACTCCACAACAATTGGCATTCCGAGGGCAAGGCCTATGACGGCAAAGACGATCGCGATAAGACTAAAGAACTTGAGTGGACGATAGTCTTTAAAGAGCGTTCCGATCATTGCGATGACCTTGATGCCGTCGCTGACCGTGTTGAGCTTGGACACGGAGCCGGCCGGGCGATCGCGATACTCCACCGGCACGTCTTTAATGCGCCAGCGGTGATCGACGGCGTGGATAGAGAGTTCGGTTTCAATCTGGAAGCCCTCGCTCAAGACGGGGAATGTCTTGACGAAGGGTTTGCTCATGGCTCGGTAGCCGGTCATGACGTCGTCGAAGCTATAGCCATAAATCCATTTGATCATGGCGCGAACGAGGTTGTTGCCAAAGCCGTGAAACGCGCGCTTGTTCTCTTCGGCATAGGTTCCATTGGATAGGCGATCGCCCACCGTCATATCTGCTTTGCCGTTAAGGATGGGTTCGCAGAGCGACTTGGCGGCTTCGGCGGGGTATGTATCGTCGCCATCGACCATTAAGTAGCATTCTGCATCGATATCGCGGAACATTTGGCGGCACACGTTACCCTTGCCCTGCCTGGGCTCGTGGCGCACTGTAGCCCCGTGCTGTTTGGCGATCCGCGAAGTGTCATCGGACGAGTTGTTGTCGTAAACATAGACAATCGCACCGGGCAACTCTCGATGAAAATCGTCGACAACTTTGCCAATTGTCAGCGCTTCGTTGTAACAGGGGATTATGACGGCGGTATTCGAATAGTCCATGTAGGACCTCCTTTAATGACTCATCTGGTCGGAAGTATACCTATCGACTGTCTCTTTTATTAGATATGGGTTAGTTCTCCAGATTTGTTGCGGTTGGTTATCGCCTGTGATGGAGGGCTATACTTTCCACTGTTATGTATTACGAGACAAGGAGTTGGTCCGTGGCTGACAATGTAGAGAGTCAGAAGGCGGTGGCTAAACCGGCCTCTCACGCTAAAAATGATTTTGAAAAGGACAAGTTCATTCTTAAGCAGCTTGTCACCAAGGATTTTAAGATTAAATATCGTCGCAGTGTTCTTGGTGTGGCGTGGTCCGTCCTCAACCCGCTGTTGATGATGGTTGTTATGTCGATTGTGTTTTCGACGATTTTTGGCCAGAGCCGCAATGGGTCCATTACGCCCGAGATGTATCCGTTGTACTTGATTGTCGGTAACATTACGTTCTCCGTCATGTCTGAGTCGACGAACCAGGCGCTCATGTCCATCATTTGGGCGTCCTCTCTGCTCAAGAAGGTTAAGGTCCACCGCTGGGTATTCCCGGTGCAAAAGGTGCTGTTCTCGCTTGTCAACTTTGCTTTCTCCTTGGTTGCCGTTGCCTTGGTCATGCTTTGGTTCCACGTGATGCCCACCTGGCATTTAATTCTGCTGCCGGTTTGCTTGCTGTTGCTTATGTGCTTCTGCATGGGCTTGGGCATGATGCTGTCGGCGCTGGCGGTCTTTTTCCGCGATGTTATGCACCTGTGGACCGTTGTTATCACGGCCTGGATGTATCTGACGCCTATTTTCTGGACCACCGATTACATCAGCCAGATGGCACATTGGATCCAGGTGCTTGTGGTTGTCAATCCCATGTATAACTATCTCCAGTTTATGCGTGACATCTTCCTGTTCAATACCGTGCCTTCTGCGCTTACCTTTGGGCTGTGTGTTGTTTGGGCTGTTATTGCTCTTGCTATTGGCTACACCGTGTTTCATAAGACTGAGCACAAGTTTATTCTCTACATCTAAGGAGTGCTGCTCATGACTGAATCTGTTATTGATTACAGCAAGCAGCCCCTTGCTGTTGAGGTCAAAGACGTCACCATGATTTTTAACATGGCGTCTGAGTCGCTTACGAACCTCAAGGAATATTTTATTAAGCTTGCAAAGCACGAGCTGTTCTTTGAGGAGTTCCGTGCGCTTAAACATATTTCGTTCGATGTGCACCGTGGCGAGGTTGTTGGCCTAGTTGGAACCAACGGATCTGGCAAGTCTACGATGCTCAAGATTATCGCTGGCGTTTTGGAGCCCAGCGAGGGTGAGGTTAAGGTCCACGGCAACATTGCGCCGCTAATCGAGCTTGGTGCCGGCTTTGACCCCGAGCTTACGGCGCGTGAGAACATCTACCTTAACGGTGCGCTGCTTGGCTATACCAAGGAGTTTATCGACGCTAGTTTTGACGAGATCATCGATTTTGCCGAGCTTAAAGACTTCGTCGACATGCCGCTGAAGAATTTCTCTTCGGGCATGGTTGCGCGCATTGCCTTTGCTATCGCCACGATTACCGAGCCCGATATTTTGATCGTCGATGAGACGCTTTCTGTTGGTGATGTCTTTTTCCAGCAGAAGTGCGAGCGTCGTATTCAGCATTTTATCGAGAGCGGTGACGTCACGGTCCTGTTCGTTTCTCATTCCATGGAGCAGGTTGAGCGCATTTGCCAGCGTGCAGTTTGGATCGAGAAGGGCGACCTGCGTATGGATGGTCCCGTGGACGAGGTCTGCAAGGCGTACCATGACCAGTTCAAGTAGGTTATAATCTTTTAGCCGCGCGATTTGTATCCGCTTGAGCGCGCGGCTTTTATGCTCCATTAGCTCAGTTGGATAGAGCAGGGGACTTCTAATCCCAAGGTCGACGGTTCGAATCCGCCATGGAGCACCATATGAGTTTTGAAGACCTGGTTTGATGCCGGGTCTTTGCTTTTTGGGCACGTGGGCGAGCAATTGTTTAAACACAGGCCGCAAGACATGGGGATGACTTGCGGCCCTATTTGTTAGTTCGGACTGTGGCACGGTTTCATCGTCACATAAAGATGCCCGGTGCAGCATTCGTGCTGCACCGGGCATTCTGTTTGCGTATGGTGTCTAGCTAATGCGCCTTTGTTTCTACGCCTCCGTGGGCTCCACGCCCAGCTCGTTGCGGACGAGCTCAAAGGCGGCGGCGATTGCCTTGTCCATATCGTAGTACTTGTAGCCACCCAGGCGACCGGCAAAGATCACGTCGCCCTCCTGCGCCGCCAGCTCCTCGTATTGCTTGTAGAGGGCCTCGTTCTTGGCGTCGTTGATGGGGTAGTAGGGCTCGTCGCCGGGCTTCCAGTCGGCCGGGTACTCGCGCGTGATGACGGTCTTGTCCTGCGTGCCAAACTCAAAGTGCTTGTGCTCGATGATGCGCGTGTAGGGGATCTCGCGCTCGGTGTAGTTGACCACGGCCACGCCCTGGTGGTCCTGCTCGTCGAGCGTCTCGGTCTCAAAGCGCAGGCTGCGGTACTCGAGCGTGCCCAGCTTAAAGTCGTAGAACGCGTCGATGGGGCCGCAGTAGATCGTCTTGGCGGCGATGTCGGGCTCGGCGGCGATCAGCTCCTTGTACTCCACGCCGCAGCGCACCTCGACGCCCTCGAGCATGTTGGCGACCATCTTGGTATAGCCGCCCATGGGGATGCCCTGGTAGCGGTCGTTGAAGTAGTTATTGTCGTAGGTGAAGCGGCAGGGGAGGCGCTTGATGATGCTCGCGGGCAGGTCGCGGCAATCACGGCCCCACTGCTTTTCGGTGTAGCCCTTCACGAGCGTCTCGAAGATGTCGCGGCCGACGAGCGACAGCGCCTGCTCCTCGAGGTTCTGCGGCTCGCCGATGTTCTCGGCAGCCACCTGCTCGGCGATCTTGGCCTTGGCATCGGCCGGCGTGACGACGCCTGGCCACATCTTGGCGAAGGTGTTCATGTTGAAGGGCATGTTGTACATGTTGCCGTGGAAATTGGCGACCGGCGAGTTGACGTAGTTGTTGAACTCGGCGAAGCGGTTGACGTAGTCCCAGACGTCCTTCATGGAGGTGTGGAAGATGTGCGCGCCGTAGCGGTGGACCTGGATGCCCTCGACGTCCTCGGTGTAGATATTGCCGGCGATGTGATCGCGGCGATCGATGACCAGGACCGACTTGCCGGCGCGCTTGGCGGCATTGGCAAAGACCGCGCCCGAAAGACCGGTACCGACGACAAGGTAATCGTACTGAGACATGGATATGCTCCTTTGTATGTCAATTGGACAGTTACTTTTGTTTGGGGATAAACGTGCCTGATATGTTCTTCCCAGGGGTTAGTGTAGCAGATGCTCTTTCAGCAGTTCGAGCGCGTGCGCATACCCCTGCAGGCCCTCACCGGTGATGGTGGCAAAGCAGGCCAGGCGGGCGTAGCTCACCTGGCGGAAGTCCTCGCGTGTTTCAACGGCGCTAATGTGGACCTCCACAGCCGGGATGGCGACAGCTTTGAGGGCGTCGAGAATCGCCACACTCGTGTGCGTGTAGGCCGCCGGGTTGATGACGATGCCGTCGACCTTTCCGTAGGCCTCCTGGATCTTGTCGACGATGCTGCCCTCGTGGTTGGACTGGAACACCTCAACCTCGTCAAAGCCCTGCGCGGCGCCTTCCTCCTGGCAGATCTGGACCAGGCGGTCGTAGTTGTCGCTGCCGTAGATACCCGGCTCGCGAATGCCGAGCAAGTTGAGGTTGGGGCCGTTGATGACGAGTGCTTTCATGGTTGCTTCCTTTGGAGTTGGTCGACTTGGAGAGGGGGAATGAAAAACCACCACAAAGGTGTCTGTCCCCTTTGTGGTGGTTTTTGTTAGAGAGCGGGTGGAAGGGTGTCGAGGACGGCGCGGGCGGTGTTTGCGGCGCAGTCGCGTGAGCCGATGATGTAGTCGGCCCAGGCGCGGTAGCGCGGCATGCGCTGCTCGGCAAGTTTATCGATGCCATCGCGGGCGGTGATGGGGCGTCCCTTGTGGGCGAGCTCTTCAAGCTTACGGTTGAGCATCACGATCTGGCTGTTCTGGTGTAGCAGCGGGTAGTTCTCGTCGCGCGTGACCACTCCGCCGCCCGTGGAAAGCACCAGGCCGCTGCGCTTGGAGATGTCGGCAAGCGCAGCCGTCTCCTGCTCGCGGAAGGCCGCCTCGCCGCGCTCGACGATATAGTCGGCGCAAGGCATGCCCAGACGCTTCTCGAGGGCGCGGTCCAGGTCGATGTGCTCGCGACCCGTGAGCAGGGCGACCTGCTCGCCTACGCGGGTCTTACCCGAACCTGGCATGCCGATCAGCGCGATGTTCTGCTCGCGGCGGGACAGGCGCTCCGTTACGTCCAGGATGCGCTCGCGGGGGGTAATCTGGCCGGTGTAGCGCTCGACGGCCTGTGCTGCCTGTGCCACAAGCATGAGCAGGCCGCCGATGCAGGGGATGCCGCGGCGCTCGGCCTCGAGCATCAGGCCCGTGCGGGCGGGGTTGTAGACAATGTCGATGACGCCCTCGAGCGCGTCAAGCCCTTCGAGCGTGCAGGGGGCGTCGGGGCAGTGGGGGAACATGCCGGCAGGCGTGCAGTTGACGAGCAGCGTAGCGTCGGATTGCTGCGCGAGGTTGCCGTAGTTGACGTCGCTCGTGCGACCCACGGGTACGACGATGGCGCCCAGATCGCCGAGCACCATGCTGGCCGTGGTGCCAGCGCCGCCGGTGGCGCCGAGCACGAGGGCCTTCTTACCGGCAACCTCTACGCCCAACTCTTCGACCAGACACTGAAAACCAAAGTAGTCGGTGTTGTCGCCGCGCAGACGACCGTCAGCTAGGCGCGTGATGGTGTTGACGTTGCCCATGCGCTCGGCCAGGGGACTCAGCTCGTCCAGGTATTCCATGACAGCGCGCTTGTAGGGGATGGTCACGTTGGTGCCCTCCCACTCGTTGCTCGTCATAAAAGCCTCAAGTTCCTCGGGCTCGCGCTCAAAACGCACGTACTCCAGCCCCGCGAGCTCTTTGTAGATGGTCGGGGTGTAGCTGTGGCCCAGCACACGGCCCAGCACGCCGTAGGGACGGGTTGCGGCGGTATCGGTCATCTAGAGCACCTCCGTGTAGCTGCCAAAGTAGG
>OLPU01002545.1_pt1 | contig 11975 bp, 11 predicted proteins | sample 1673111 | NCBI WGS metagenome assembly OLPU01 (sample SAMEA3136755, study PRJEB25190) | human gut metagenome | reverse complement strand
TGGTATCCATAGCCGGTGTCTTGGTACTGGTTGCTGCCGGTTTGTTTTTCAAGCTTGGTATGGACAAAAAAAATTACAACGATTTTGATTACCAGATCCGCATGGCAGATACTGCATTTTCCAATCACAAATACGAAGAAAGCTATAAATTTGTAGAACGTGCTGTCAGTCTGGATGATTCGGACGTTGATGCAAAACTTCTTCTGGCACAGGTACAGGTTAAGCTGGAAAAGACGGATCAGGCAATCAAAACGCTTCAGGATGCTATTCGTCTGGAACCGGATAACCAATCCGCTTATAATCAGCTCATCAAAATATATATGGAAAATGATCAGCCCGATGAAGTGAAAAATCTGCTGGACAGCTGTGATAATGATGACATACTGAATAAATTTTCTGCTTATATCAGTAAGAATCCGGTATTCAGTCTTCCAGAGGGCAGCTATGACGAGCCGAAAACTCTTTCTTTATATTCCAAAGAGGACGAAGATCAGATTTATTATACCACCGACGGAACAGATCCGACTTCCTCAAGTAATCTGTATACCGACAGTATTGCACTCAAAGAAGGTCAGACCATTATCAAAGCGGTTACAGTGAACAAAAAGGGAATTACAAGCGATATTGTCAGCAAAACATACACGATTGCTTACGAAGCTCCTGACCCGCCGCAGATTTCTCCGTCATCCGGAAGCTTTACCACGGACATGGATACCAATATCTATATCATTGTTCCAAAAGGATGCAGAGCATATTATGCATTTGATAAAAAACCAACGATTGCCGACGAACTGTATCAGGAAGATCAGCCTGTAAAGATGTTAAAAGGAACACATACTTTCTATGCGATTCTTGTCGACGAACACAATAAAGTCAGCAGTCCGGGCAGCGCAATCTACAAACTTACAGAAGCCAAATAGAAGCTATTGATTTTTCTACATTTTTATGGCAAAATAGACAGAGGATTATAACACGTTACCCTATGAAATTGTGCCGTGTTAAAATAAAAATAACTAGGAGGATGTTATGTACAAAATTATCAAAGCGGAAAAACTGAATGAGATTGTATATCTCATGGTTGTAGAAGCACCGATGGTAGCAAAACACTGTCAGCCAGGTCAGTTTATCATTGTAAAAGAGGACGATGCAGGAGAGCGTATTCCTCTGACAATCTGTGATTACGACAGAAAAGCTGGTACTGTAACAATTGTATTCCAGCCAATCGGAGCATCTACAGAAAAATTTGCAAAACTCCAGGCAGGAGATTCTTTTGAAGATTTTGTAGGACCTCTGGGATGTCCGTCCGAATTCGTGAACGAAGATCCAGAAGAACTGAAAAAGGAAAAAATCTTGTTTGTAGCAGGTGGAGTTGGTACTGCGCCGGTTTACCCACAGGTAAAATGGCTGCATGAACATGGTATTGATGCCGATGTTATCGTTGGTGCAAAGACCAAAGACCTGATCATTCTGGAAAAAGAGATGGAAGCTGTAGCAGGCAACCTGTATATTACAACAGATGACGGATCTTATGGAAGAAGTGGCATGGTAACAAAAGTAATCGATGATCTGATCGCCGAAGGAAAAACTTATACAAAATGTGTAGCTATCGGACCGATGATCATGATGAAATTCTGCTGCCTGACCACTCAGAAATATAATATTCCTACTATCGTTTCCATGAACCCGATCATGGTAGACGGTACCGGTATGTGCGGTGCCTGTCGTGTCATCGTTGGTGACGAAGTAAAATTCGCATGCGTAGACGGTCCTGAATTTGACGGACATCTGGTTGACTGGAATCTGGCTATGCAGAGACAGCAGATGTACAAAACAGAAGAAGGAAGAGCGTTATTAAAACTGCGTGAGGGTGATACTCATCACGGCGGATGCGGACAGTGCGGAGGTGACAAATAATGGGTGACGTATTAAAAAAAGTACCTGTAAGAGAGCAGGCACCGAAAGTAAGAGCAACAAACTTTGATGAAGTATGTCTTGGATATAACAAAGAAGAAGCTATGGAAGAGGCTTCCAGATGTCTGACCTGTAAAAATGCCAAATGTGTTCAGGGATGTCCGGTAAGTATCAATATTCCTGCGTTCATTAAAGAAGTGAAGGAAGGTAACTTTGCAGAAGCGTACAAAGTAATCGGACAGTCCAGTGCACTGCCTGCAGTCTGTGGTCGTGTATGTCCACAGGAAACACAGTGTGAAGGAAAATGTATCCGTGGTATCAAAGGCGAAGCGGTATCCATCGGTAAACTGGAGCGTTTCGTAGCTGACTGGGCCAAAGAAAACGGTATCAAACCGGAAGCTCCGGCAGAGAAAAACGGTCATAAAGTTGCAGTTATCGGTTCCGGTCCTTCCGGTCTGACCTGTGCAGGAGATCTGGCAAAACTTGGTTACGATGTAACTATCTTTGAAGCACTGCATCAGGCTGGTGGTGTTCTGGTTTATGGTATTCCGGAGTTCCGTCTGCCAAAGACAAAAGTAGTAGATAAGGAAGTAGAAAACGTACAGTCACTGGGCGTTAAGATTGAGACAAACGTTGTGATCGGTAAGGCAACAACAATAGATGAGTTATTAGAAGAGGAAGGATTCGATGCGGTATTCGTAGGATCCGGTGCAGGTCTTCCTAGATTTATGGGTATTCCGGGCGAGAATGCCAATGGCGTTTTCTCTGCCAATGAGTATTTGACCAGAAGTAACCTTATGAAAGCCTTTGACGAGAACTATGACACACCGATCATTGCCGGCAAGAAAGTTGCTGTTGTTGGTGGTGGTAACGTAGCAATGGATGCAGCCAGAACTGCACTTCGTCTGGGGGCTGAAGTTCACATTGTATATCGACGCAGCGAAGAAGAACTTCCTGCACGTGTCGAGGAAGTACATCATGCAAAGGAAGAGGGAATTATTTTTGATCTCCTCACAAATCCAACACAGATCTTTACCGATGAAGATGGTAACGTTTCCGGTATGGAATGCATCCGTATGGAGCTTGGTGAGCCGGATGAATCCGGAAGACGCAGACCGGTGGAGATTGCCGGATCTGAGTTTACGCTGGATGTAGATACCGTTATCATGTCTTTGGGAACCAGCCCAAATCCATTGATCTCTTCGACAACGAAGGGATTAGAGACAAACCGTCGTAAATGTATCGTTGCGGAGGAGCAGAATGGTCAGACATCAAAGGCAAAGGTATATGCCGGTGGTGATGCTGTTACCGGTGCTGCTACGGTTATTTTGGCAATGGGAGCCGGTAAAGCTGCTGCAAAGGGTATTCATGAATTCCTGAGCAAGTAATACGTATAAGTGAGTTTGCTGCCACGTAAGACCATGGACTGCAAATGGCGAGATCGTATTAACGAATAAACCGGATATCGGACTGTCGGAAGAGAGAACTCTTCCGGCGGTCTTTTTTACTTTAATTAATAACTGAAACTGCTGTTGTGTAGTGTGCGATCACCGCACAAAGTACTTGAAAGTACGAATTTATAGGGGTTCTCCGGGATTTTAGGCAAAAAAATTGTGCATATTGTATGGTTTGAAAGAGCAAAAAAGACAAATTGCACAAAATCATGGTTGTTAATTGTTGTATTATCTGATTTTCTTTGTGAGAATTGCTATTTATGAGCATTTTTATTAGTACATACGTCCATTGCCTGGATGATATCATTTTGGTACGATATTACTAGTCCAGTGAGTGAGAAACATACACAAGATTTCAGTTTGCTGGACTGGAAAATCCAATTGTCAGGCAGATCATCTGATTGACATTCTAAGTTTTTGAAGGGTCTTTTGTTCATAATCACATTGAGAGAGTAAAGCAGCTTTCATATAGTATTTCTATTCATGATTTATTTCAGAATAAGTTCCCATATCGGACAAATCTACCTTTTACTAAAACACGATTTCTTCCATCGCTGTGCAACAGGGCAAAGAGAGGGATGATAGCTGTAGACAGCATAGAAGAGAACCGGATTTTCAAATGGAGTCGTTCATTAGGTTTCTCGAGGTTATAAGCTTTGATAGGGTGGGAGTATCGGGAAACCTCAAATTCAGCACAGATGAAACGGGCTGTTATAGCTTGTTTTGTCGAGAGTACATCAAGCAAATAGGGTATGGAGGAGATTATAGGATGTATGATTTTGAAGAGTTTAAAAATGTTATGGAACAGATGGTAAAAGAAAAATTTTCGGAGGGATATCAGGTCGAACGGCATAAAGTGATCAAAAACAATCAACTTGAATTGGATAGTTTGGTAATATTGGCAGAGGATACTAATGTATCACCACAGTTTTATATGCAGCAGCTCTATCCAAGATATGAACAGGGAGAGACGATGGAACAGTTAGTAGCTGACATTGTTTCGACCTATCACGAAACAGCCAAAAACAATCGGTTCGACAGTGAGAATCTTACATTGGAGGCGTGTCGGGAACAAATTATTTACCGCGTGGTATCTTTAGAGAAAAATGAAGAGCAGTTGGCGGAAGTTCCTTACATTCCATTTATGGATCTGGCAATCACCTTTCATTGTCTGATGGTGCAGGATGAACATGGAATTGCCTCTTTCCGGATCAGCCTTGATCTAATGCAGAAATGGGGATTGGATCATCAGACGTTGTTTACGATCGCACAAAACAATACGATGAAGCGTTTCCCGATTTCTATATGTCGTATGGAAACTATGTTATATGAGTTCTTTCAGCAGACAGATCATGAAAGCTCCTTGGATGATATTATGCAGACGGGGGATGAAAATATTTGGGGGAATCGAGCGTTTTGGGCAAAAAGTCGCGAAGGTGATCCCTATGTTCTAACAAATTCGTCGAAGATTAATGGTGCGGCGGTTGTTTTGTATCCGCAATGCTTACAGCATATAGGAGAAAATATAGGAGGCAATTATTATTTACTGCCTAGCAGCATCCACGAAATGATCATTATGCCGGAAAATGCAACAATGTCTCGGAAAGAACTGTGTGAGATGGTTACGGAGGTCAACGCGCAGTATGTTGAGCAGGATGAAGTATTATCGGATGCCGTTTATTATTATTCCTGTGTCAATAAAACATTGCAGATCTGCAACGGATAGCTTAATACATATCACTTATTAAGCGATATGAGGTTGTGAAAAAATTTGAGGAATGGGAAGTTATTACAAGTTTGTACTAAGTAGCTATTTAAAAAGAGTTGGAAATCGTGTATAATAGGAAAAAGAGTTTTGCTTAAACAGCAAAGGAGTGGATTTTATGGATATGGTAAATAGTATTGCCGATATGTCGATCGCGATGGCAGGCAATCAGTTGATGACTAATGTCAGCACGGCAGTTCTTGATATGACGATGGATACCTATCAGGAACAGGCTGCGGAACTGACTAAAATGATGGAGACTTCTGTGACTCCCCATTTAGGACAGCATATCGACATGACGATTTAAGAGGACAATGAAATGGAAACGAGACAGTCTTGCGACTGGCTCGTTTCTTGATTACAAAAAATTGGAGTCTGTGGCAATTATGATGGAATGCTATAATAACATTGTGTTTGATCGTTTCGTGTGAGAAGAGGTTGTATGGGAGGATAGAATGATGAAAAAGAAGTTAAATATTAATTGGACAATAGTAGCGCTTATATTGACGATAATTGGTGTTGGATATTTTATTACATTGGTTCATGAGGTGAATGAGAAAGATCGCGAAAGAGAATATAATATACATCATTATTCCACAGGAAAGAGTTCATCAGGGAGTTATTCAACCGGTGGCAGCTCGTCAGGAACGTCGTCATATGGTAATAGTTCGACATCCGGCAGTAGTTCGACATCCGGGAGCAGTTCGTCTGGCAGCAGTACATCCGGGAGCAGCTCATCAGGAAGCGGTTCATCCTATAACAGAAATTACAACAGCGGATCTTCGAGTAAATCTTTTGATGCGGATGACTATGATGTAGATGGTTATTATGAAGATAATAAATCGGATTATGATAATTACGATGATGCCTATGATGCTTTTGAAGATGACGAGGATTCGTGGGATGATTATTGATGCAAATGGAATAGAGAAGCTTACCAATATTAAAAGTACACCAGATCCGTGCCTTGACGGTTATATTCCCTTATGCTATAATATTTCTCGCTGATTAATTGCACCTGTAGCTCAGTGGATAGAGCAACGGTTTCCGGAACCGTGTGCCGGGGGTTCGAGTCCCTCCAGGTGCGTTTTGATATTTGAGGAAGGATGTGGGTATATGCCGCTGCGATATAAAAAGTTTATTTTAATCTTTACGCTGGCAGTTATGTTTATTGGGTTGGGAACATTTTCTTTGATGGCTCCGGACCTTAATTTTTCGTTGTCAGCCACGAAGAGTGATGAACAGAATATAGCGGATGCGATAAAAGGCAAGTCGGATAAAGATATTAAAGAAGAGATCACCGATCTTGTGAAAGAATATTTTGATGCCAGACAGAAAGTAGATATGGATGCCTTGGCAGATTGTGTGACCGATGTGGACAACATTGACGAGCGCAAGTTGGTGGCGGCAGCGGAATATATTGAAAAATATGAGAATATTTCCTGCACGATCAAGGAAGGCTATGAAACAGGAAGTTATCGTGTTTACGCCTATCATGAAGATAAATTATATGATATTGATACAAAGATTCCATCGCTTACGGCATTATACATCAAGATGCAGCCGGATGGAAGATTTATGTTGCATTTTGGGACCTTGTCCGGCAAAGAGCAGAAGAAGATTGAAAAGCTGGATGCCAGCAAAGACGTCAAGGCGTTGCAGGATTCGGTTAATAAGAAATTAGAGGAGCTTCAAAGTACAAATCAAGAAGTTCGTGATTTCTGCAATATGTTGAATGAGTCTTCGGGCGATGGACCGGAAAGCACGGCTAATATTGATGGAGAAGCCGGAAGTGCGAATGGCGCAACCCCGGTGCCAACCGCACCGGCGGCGACGCAGGCTCCGGCGGCGACACAGGCTCCGATGGCAACACAAGCACCGGCGGCAACACAGGCTCCGGCAGCGACGCAGGCTGCACAGTAAATGAGGAAGTATAGGTAAGATAAGGTGATTCTTTTGAAGAGTCACCTTTTTCCATAAGGAAAGTAAGCAACACAGATGAGACTGCGTTTTGGAGTATACAGGCATGAAGCAGTAGGAAAGAAGTTCGCAGAGTTACTTTGCGGATGGAGAAAGGAATGTAACAATAGTATGGCAGACAATACGGGAGTAAGGATTAATAAATTTTTAAGTGAAGCGGGGGTATGCTCGAGGCGCGAGGCTGATCGAATGGTGGAGCAGGGGCGCATCACGATTGATGATAAGCCGGTAACAGCCGGTACGAGAGTGCATGACGGAGCTGTTGTGCGGGTAGATGGACGCCAAGTGACCAAAGAAGAGGAAGAGATTTTTCTGGCGTTTTATAAGCCCAAGGGGATCGTTTGCACGACAGCGCAGGAGGAAAATGGAGAACCGATCAAGAATGTTGTAGATTATATTGATTATCCAAAGCGAGTTTATCCTGTCGGCAGATTGGATCAGGCTTCGGAAGGGCTATTACTTTTGACCAATCAAGGCGATGTAATGGAAAAAATTCTGCGCAGCCGTTACGGGCATGAAAAAGAATATTTTGTCAAGGTAGATCGTCCGATCCGCGATGAAGATTTACGTAAACTTGCCGCCGGTGTTCCGATTTTGGACACTGTAACAAAACCGTGCAAAGTGTGGCGGGAAGATGCGGATAGTTTTCATATCATATTGACGCAGGGATTAAATCGTCAGATCCGACGAATGTGTGAATATTTGGATTATCGGGTAACGCATTTGCGGCGTGACCGCGTGATGAATATTACATTAAAAGGGTTGAAAAAAGGCCGTTATCGCAGTTTGACGCCAATGGAGATCCGTGTGCTTCGCAAAGAACTGGAGCGGTAACGTCAGCATTTTCAGAAAGAATGGGGAATGATATGGAAGAGAAAAGAGCTAGGATCTTAGAGTTAGTAGAGCAGTTAAATCACGCGGCGGCAGTGTATTATCAAGGTCGTGATGAGGTTATGAGTAACTACGAATACGACAAACAATACGATGAATTACAGGCATTAGAAAAGGAGACGGGGATTGTTTTGGCGGGCAGTCCAACGCAGCGTGTAGGCTATGAGGTGCTTAGTGAGCTGCCAAAAGAACAACATCCTTCACCGATGCTTTCTTTGGACAAGACAAAGGATACAGAACAATTAGCGGCTTGGCTTGGTGAGCATCCGGGTCTGCTTTCGTGGAAAATGGATGGGCTTACTATCGTACTTACGTATCAGGAGGGAACCCTGCAAAAGGCAGTTACCCGCGGTAATGGTCAGGTAGGAGAAGTCATTACCGGTAATGCCCGTATGTTTGATAATGTACCGTTGCAGATCCCGTTTCAGGGAGAATTGGTACTGCGCGGAGAAGCGGTGATTACGTATTCCAGATTTCGGGAGATCAATGAATCCCTTCCGGTGGAAGAGCAATACAAAAATCCGCGTAATTTGTGCAGCGGTTCTGTACGCCAGCTTGATAGCCGTGTTACGAAGAGTAGACATGTGAACTTTTTTGCTTTTTCGCTCGTGACGGCAGAAGGTGTTGATTTCGAAGATTCGCAGGAGAATAAATTCAAATTTTTGCAGGAACAGGGATTTACGGTTGTCGAATATGTTCGTGTTACCGGGGAGACATTGCCTGCAGCAGTGGCAGAATTTGCAGAAAAAATCGTCACCAATGATTTTCCGTCGGATGGCCTTGTACTTCTTATGGATGAGATCGCATACGGAGAGAGTTTGGGAAGAACCGCTAAATTTCCGCGAAATGCGATGGCTTTTAAGTGGGAAGATGAAATAGCTGAAACGGTGTTAGAGGAAGTGGAGTGGAGTGCCTCGAGAACGGGGCTGATCAATCCGGTTGCAGTGTTTGAGCCGGTGGAATTGGAAGGAACAACGGTAAGTCGTGCGAGTGTGCATAATGTCAGCATAGTTGAACAGCTTGCTTTGGGGGTTGGTGATCATATTCAGGTGTATAAAGCAAATATGATCATTCCACAGATTGCGGAAAATATGACACGAAGCGGGACGTTACCTATTCCGGAAGAATGTCCGGTGTGTCATAGTGCAACAGCCATTCATGAAGAAAATGGAGTGAAGGCTTTGTTTTGTGAAAATGCATCCTGTCCGGCTAAGAAGATCAAAAGTTTTTCACATTTTGTCAGCAGGGATGCGATGAATATTGACGGCATGTCAGAAGCAACGATCGAGAAATTGATGAATCAGGATATGATCCATGAACCTGCAGATCTGTTTCGATTAGATCGATATAAAGACCAGATCATTGCAATGGATGGGTTTGGCGAAAAATCTTACGAAAAAATGGTTCAGTCAGCGACAAAGGCGGCACATACGACGATCATTCGTTTTTTGTATAGTTTAGGCATTCCGAATGTAGGATTATCCAATGCCGGACTGATCTGTCGCTATTGCGCATATGATTTTGATCGTGTTTTGGCGGTTTCTGAAGAGGAGCTGACACAGATTGATGGCGTTGGTGCTGTGATCGCCAAAGCGGTAACAGATTATTTTGCGGTTGAGGCGAATCGACAAGTAGTGCAACATCTGTTACAATATATTACGCTCGAGAAAATTGCGGATGATAATGTATCGAAAGATATGGAGGGAATCACGTTTGTAATTACCGGATCCGTTGAGCGGTTCAAAAACCGCAAAGAGCTGAAAGAGCTGATTGAATCGCATGGCGGAAAGGTGACAGGCAGTGTCACTTCTAAGACGAACTATTTGATCAACAACGATGCGATGAGCAACTCGACAAAAAATAAAAAAGCAAGAGAGCTTGGAATACCGATTTTGACGGAGCAAGCGTTTATAGAACAATATCACTTGTCCTAGCAGAAAAGTGCAGATATGCAGAAATGAGGTTTTATTATGCCAATTAAAGTACAAAATAATCTTCCGGCGAAAAAGATCATGGAGCAGGAAAATATATTTATGATGGACGAAACGCGTGCAACGACGCAGAATATCCGTCCACTGTATATTGCTGTTCTCAATCTGATGCCACTAAAGGAAGATACGGAGGTTCAGCTGCTACGCAGTTTATCCAATACGCCATTGCAGATCGAGATTACATTTTTGACAACAGCATCGTATATTGGTAAAAATACGACGCTCAGTCATTTGAATGAGTTTTATAAGACCTACGATGATGTAAAAGAACGTAAATTTGACGGTTTGATCATTACGGGTGCTCCGGTGGAGCAGATGGAATATGAGGAAGTGCAGTATTGGGAAGAACTGAAGCAGATCATGGAATGGTCTAAGGCGAATGTGACGTCAACAATGCATATTTGTTGGGGGGCTCAGGCAGGACTGTATTATCATTATGGAATCAAGAAGCATCTGCTTCCGAAGAAAATAGTTGGTGTGTATGAACATCGGGTACACCATCGAAAAGCACCGCTTCTTCGCGGATTTGACGATGTATTTTATGCACCACATTCCCGTTATACCGGAGTTGATCATGAGGCGATTGCAGCGTGTGATACGCTAACTGTACTTGCAGACTCTGACAAGGTGGGAGAACTGTTATTAGTATCTGATGATGGTAAGCAGATCTTTGTGATGGGACATTTGGAATATGATCGTCTGACGTTGGATTACGAATACAAGCGTGACAGTAAAAAAGGCTTAAATCCTGATCTGCCGGAGAATTATTATCCGGATGACGATTCGTCACAAAGACCATTGCTTCGTTGGAGAGGTGCTTCCAATGCCTTGTTTTCTAACTGGGTCAATTACTACGTATACCAAAATACGCCTTATGAGTGGTCATAAATGTGAGTGCGTAGCCCCGTCATGGATTATTTGAAATTATGTGAGCAATTATTATGAAAAATGAAAACAAATTATTGACAAGTGATTACATTTCCATAGGTGTTTTTTCACTTATTTATTTTGTCATTGCATTTGTGATAGGTGGTATCGCACAGATGACACCTGCAACTTTTCCTGATCGGAAGCGTTCTGTTTATGATCGCAGAAGGTGTTATGGCATTTTGGACGAGATCACATTCTATTTTGATGGACTGTATCTTTGATTTGACAGATCTGATCATGATCGGTCCGTTTTTATTACTGGTGCCATTGCTGTATAAGCCGGTAACAGAGCGCAGGCCATACGGTTTTGCCCAGGTGGAGTCATTGTTTGTCGTTATTAAGTACAGTGTGCTATTGGCGATCACGGTCCGACTGGTTTGGGATAACTTTTATGCAATATTGCATGGTGGTCGTGAAGTGGACGGCGGTAAGATTGCAGTGTTTGAGCTGATTGTTTGTGCGTGTTGTCTGATCGTTTATATGTTACTGCATTATTTTAGCAGACGTTATGCATCTATGACGATACAGGCAGAGATTTACATATGGAAGCTGGATGTGATCTCCAGTTTGGGTGTTTCTCTTGCATTTTTTGTAGAACAGTTTTTGCAAAAGACAACATGGAATCATCTGGCAGCTTATATTGATCCGATCGTTGCCATTATCATGTCGTGTTTGCTTTTAGTAGAGCCGGTCAAAATGATCATACACAATGTAAAAAGTCTGATATTGTTTGCACCGGATCAGGAAATCATGGATTCTATCCGGCAGATTGCAGAACATCACATGGATAAGATTCATTATGACATTGAATTTTTGGATGTGATACAGACAGGACGTAAAACTTGGGTTGAGATCTATCTGACCAGTCATAATCGCATTATCAATACCAAGATATTATTGCAGTTACGTAATGATATTCGTGCGGAGCTGCAGCAAGTATTTGACCAGGTATACGTTGAATTGATCCCAAGTTTGCCAGACGAATAGACTTGCGCAGAAACTAAAACTTCCCATACCGGAAGCTACTGCAAGAACCACATATTGCTTATTATG
>OLPU01002534.1_pt1 | contig 11999 bp, 8 predicted proteins | sample 1673111 | NCBI WGS metagenome assembly OLPU01 (sample SAMEA3136755, study PRJEB25190) | human gut metagenome | reverse complement strand
TGCACAATGCCGGGGCGGATGGCCCCGCCGATGCCGGACAGCCGCCCCGCACAGTGCCACAGCAGTGCATTGACCATGGTGCCGTCCGGGTTGCCGGGCGCAGGGTGCACCACCATGCCTTTGGGCTTGTTGACCACCAGCAGGCTGTCATCCTCATACACAATGTCCAGCGGAATGTTCTGGGGCTGGGCTTCGATGGGCTGCGGGTCCGGCAGGGTGAGCAGAATCGTCTGCCCGGCTTTCAGCTTATCCTTTTTGTTCAAGGGGCTGCCGTTGCAGGTCACACTGCCCGCTTCGATCAGGTTTTGCAGCTGGCTGCGGGAAAGATCCGGGCACTGTTCCGCCAGCCAGCGGTCCAGCCGCAGGCCAACGCTTTCCGGCGCAAGGGTCAGTTCACGCTGTTCCATCTGTGGGCGCACTCCCCTTTTGCTGTTTTGCTTTTTGTTCGCGGCACATATCCAGCAGCAGGCTGAGGACCAGCAGGCCCACGCCGACACAGATGCAGACATCCGCAAAATTGAACACCGGGAAATTGATGAACAGGCAGTTCAGGTAATCCACCACCACGCCGGTGCGGATACGGTCGATCAGGTTGCCAACACCGCCGCCCACGACCAAAATCCAAGCAGCACGCTCCAAACGCGGCATTTTGCGCAAAAGCAGCATACCGGCCAGCACAGCCAGCATCACACCGGTAACGATCACCAGCAGCGTGCGCTTGCCGCTGAGCATGGAAAACGACATACCATCATTGAGCAGATAATAAAATTCCAGCACATGCGGGATAAAGGGTTTGCTGCCAACCGGCAGCAGTTCCACGGTGGCCCAAAGTTTGATCAGCTGGTCAACCAGCATCAGGCCTGCCGCAGCAAGAATGGATAAAATGCCAACCAGCATAAACGCCTCCGTCGTCCGGGCCAATGCAGCGCTGCAAAATGCCCTGACAAAAACAGCGGTGCAAAGGCTTGATAAAAGCGCAAAAGCACCGCTGTAAATCGTACTATGGCAATACCGCACAGTTCCTGTTTTACAGGCTTAAGCACTGGAACAGCGCTTTAACATCATGCGGCATAGCCCTTTATTTGAAATTAACCAAGAACTTTCGCACAGCGCGGGCACAGGCCGTCTTCGCCAACAGCTGTGTCGAACTTCCAGCAGCGCAGGCACTTGTTGCCGGCAGCATGGGCAACGCTCATGCCCAGGCCCTCGGTCAGCCCCTTCACGCCGCCTTCGCCCTTGACCAGATCCACATGGGAAACGATCATCAGATCGGCCAGCTCATCCATCGGGATGGCGTTCAGGAAGTCATACATTTCATCGCTGCAGTACAGGGTAACGGCAGCTTCCAGAGAAGAACCGATGGTCTTATCGGCACGGGCCTGCTCCAGAACCTTCTTTACATCGTCACGCACAGCAATGATCTTGGCCCACTTGGCGTCAAAAGCGGCATCCTCATCGCTCTTGGCTTCCGGCATACGCTCCCAGCAGACATACTCCTGCATGCCTTCCAGCTTCGGGATGTAGCTCCAGATTTCCTGGGCGGTGAAGCACAGGATGGGGGCAACCAGCTTGGTGAAGTCAACCAGAATGCGGTACAGCGCAGTCTGGGCGCAGCGGCGTGCGTGCTCGTCCGCGCAGTACAGGCGGTCCTTGATGACGTCCATATAGAAGTTGGACATATCAATGACGCAGAAGTTGTAGATTGCGTGGTAAGCGCGGGAGAAATCGTAATTATCGTAAGCGGCACGCACATTGGCGGTCAGGCTGTTGCAGCTCTTGAGTGCCCAGCGGTCGATTTCGAACAGCTGATCCTCGGCAACCATATCCGTGGCAGGGTTGAAATCGCCAATGTTGCCCAGCATAAAGCGGGCGGTGTTGCGCATCTTGCGGTATGCTTCGGACAGCTGCTTGAAGATATTCTTGCCTGCGCGCACATCAACGGTGTAATCGCTGGAAGCAACCCACAGACGAACGATGTCAGCGCCGTAATCGCGGATGATTTCGGACGGCTCCACACCGTTGCCGGCAGATTTGTGCATCTGCTTGCCCTGCTCATCAACGACCCAGCCATGGCACAGAACGCCTTTGTACGGGGCAACGCCCTGGGTGGCAACGCTGGTCAGCAGGCTGGACTGGAACCAGCCGCGGAACTGGTCGGCGCCTTCCATATACAGGTCAGCGGGCCAGTTCAGTTCGGGACGTTCGCGGCAGACTGCGCTCCAGGTAGAGCCAGAGTCAAACCAGACATCCATGATATCGGGATCCTTTTCCCAGTCAGAAGCGCCGCATTCGCAGACCTCAGTCTTGGGCATGATCTCGTTGGCATCGTACTTATACCAGGCATCGGAGCCTTCCTTGCGGAACAGGTCGCTGACAGCCTTGATGGAAGCATCGGTGATGTGGTACTTGCCGCAGTTCTTGCAGTAGAACACCGGGATGGGCACACCCCACACGCGCTGACGGCTGATGCACCAGTCGCTGCGGTCACGCACCATGCCGTGCATACGGTCATGACCCCAGGCCGGCTGCCACTTGACTTCGTCAATGGCCTTATAGGCTTCCTCGCGGAACTTATCAATGGAGCAGAACCACTGTTCGGTTGCACGGAAGATGATGGGATGGTGGCAGCGCCAGCAATGCGGGTACTGGTGGGTGATGTGCTGCACGCCCATCAGGTGGCCGGACTGCTTGATGTGCTCCAGAATAACTTTGTTGGCAGCCCAGACCTTAAGGCCTGCAAACTCTTTGCCTGCTTCTTCGGTCAGGTAACCGCCATCGTCCACGGGGACAATAACGGGAACCTGCGGGTAGTGGTTGACGCAGACTTCAAAGTCCTCAACACCGTGGCCAGGTGCGGTATGAACGCAGCCGGTGCCGCCTTCCAGGGTAACGTGGTCACCCAGGATAACCAGACCCTTGCGGTCCAGGAAGGGGTGCTGATACTGCATCAGCTCAAATTCAGAGCCGAGAACGCGGGGCTCCAGAACCTCGTAATCCTCGATATGGCAGGCTTTCATAGTGGATTCCACCAGACCGGCAGCCATCAGGTGATATTCATCGCCGATTTTGACGAAGGCATACTCCAAGCTGGGGTTCAGGCAGGTTGCCACGTTGGCGGGCAGGGTCCAGGTGGTGGTGGTCCAGATCACGATCCATGCCTTGTCCAGAGGGATACCGTACTTGGCCAGAACACCGTTGGGGTCATCGGTGAGCTTAAAGCGGACATAGATAGAATCGCACTCGTCCTCGGCATACTCGATTTCGGCTTCTGCCAGAGCAGTACGATCCTCCGGGCACCAGTAAACGGCTTTCATGCCCTTGTAGATATAGCCTTTCTTGGCCATCTCGCCAAAGATCTCCACCTGGCGTGCCTCAAATTCGGGGCGCAGGGTCAGGTAGGGGTTGGCGAAATCGCCCTGAACGCCCAAACGGGCGAACTGGCTGTTCATCACATCAATATGCTCGGTAGCAAACTCTTTGCAGATCTTGCGCAGTTCCAGCTTGGAAATGCCGGCCTTTTTATCGCCCAGAGAGGACAGAGCCTTCAGCTCAATGGGCAGACCGTGGGTATCATAGCCGGGAACATAGGGAGCACAGTAGCCCGACATGTTCTTTTCACGGATGATGATATCCTTGATGATCTTGTTCAGGGCAGTACCCATATGGATATTACCGTTGGCATACGGAGGGCCATCATGCAGAACAAAGCGCGGCAGATCCGCGTTATGTTCGATCATTTTCTCGTAGACGTGGTTTTTCTCCCAATCCTCCAGCATTTTGGGTTCCTTTTTCGGCAGCCCGGCACGCATTTCAAAGGGGGTAGCCATCTTATGGATGGTATCATTGTAATTCTGCGGCAAAGTTTCCAACTCTCCTCTATTTCCTTATTATAGCTGATATGGCGGCTTGTCCAAAGCGCAGTATACCAGGTTGCCCCGGCAGTTCTGCACCGTTCAGGCAGGTCTTAAAATGCTTGGGGTACGCGCACGCACAAAAGCGGCACCTCAAACATCATAATCAATGTCATCAAATGCGTCAAGCTCCGCTTTGGCAGGGCTCTTGGTTTTGCGGGCATTTTTGCCCGTGCTGCGGGCCGAAGCGCCGCGACTGCGGGAGCCGGATTTCTTGGCGGGCTTTTCCGGCATATCCCCGCCGTAAAGCCCGGCAACGGATGGCATATCATCGTCCGGCAGGATTGGCTTTGTTTTGGGGGCAAAGGCAAATTCTACCGTATCGATCTTTTCCTCGTCCAGCGGCTGGCCAGGGGCAGGTGCCGGAGCCGGTGCCGGCTCTTCGGGCTGGGCGGTTTTTTCCGGCTCAGCCTCGTAATATTCCGGTTCCTCATATGCCGGGTAGCTTTCCTCCGGAGCTGCGGGCTGCGGAGCCGGGACATCCTCCGGGATTGGCTGGTTGGGTTCCGGTTCCGGCTGCGGAGCCGGGGCAGGCTGTTCTACCGGCTGGGGTGCAGGCTGCTGCGGGGCTTCCTGCGGTTCAGGCTGCGGCTGCGCGGCCTGCTGTTCTGCACGGTTGGTGTGATACTCCGGAATTTTGGCAATCATTTCGATGTGCTGGCGGTACAGGTCCATCAGGCGCTTTTTGAACGCATCCGCTTCCTGCTTTATTGTCACAAGCTCCTGCTGGGCCAGCTCCACCTCATCGCGGGCGCGCTGTTCACGATCCTCCGCCTTAATGTTGGCGGCACGAATGATCTCGGCAGCTTTCTGCTTGGCTTCCTTGATGACGTTCTCGCCAAGGCGCTGGGCATTGATCATGGTTGTGCTCAGGGTATCTTCGTCGGCACGGTACTGGTCAATGCGCTGGGCCAGTATGACCAGCTTTTTCTGCAGGTCATCATTTTCTGCGGCCAGGCTGTCGATGCTGTCCGCAACCTGTTTGAGGTAATCGTCTACGTCCTCACAACGATAACCGCGCATGGCACGGTCAAAGGTCACGCGGCGCACATCATCCGAAGCAATCATCCAAATTCCTCCTGTTTCGGGTGGCACACACCCGGAATGGTATCCGAAATTTTACCGTTCGGCACGGTTGCCGGGCTGCCCCGGCCCATGGGTTTCACATTCAGGTTTTATGTTCAATACTGATAAAACGTGATAAAGATGCGGTCCTTGCGGCTTTTGCCGCCGATTGCCACCAGACGGTAGCGCCCAACGCCCCGCACGGTGAAGATATCGCCTTCAAACACATCCTCATGGGCGGTGCGCAGCGGAACGTGGTTCACTTCCACCCTGCCGCTTTGGATTGCCTGCGCCGCAATGGAGCGGGAGGTGTGCATCATGGCTGCCAATACGGTATCTGCCCGCAAAGATGGCACCGTTGCATCCTGCGTCTGGCGTTCCGGCCCGCGCAGGACTTCTTCCGGCACGGCATCGCAGCTCTCGACATGCACCGGACTGCGGCCAGCTTCCGTCAGGTTGGAAGCAATAAAATCCGCCTTATCTTCCAGCACAAAGGCATACACACTGCGGGCATCGGCTGGATCCGGCAGGATATCCCCCAAACAGGCACGATCCAGGCCAAGACCCAGGATTGCCCCCAGATAGTCACGGTGGCCCGGCACGGCGCTGCCGCCCTGCTGCGGCGCTGTGAAATGCAGCACCGCAACTGGCTCTTCCGGCCAGGAATCCGGTGGTTCAATGCAGAGCACTTTGCGTTCCGCATCCGGCCAGCCGCCCTGAAAGCGGGCAAAATCGCAGCCCTCACGGTTGAGCGCGGCCTGCGCAAGGGCCTGTTCGCGATCCGAAAGGAAGCCCGTTGCCCGCGGGATGCCACGCTGCATGGCGGTACGGCAGAGTTCTTCCACCCGGCGCATCAAAAAGCGTTCATCCTCGTTCTGCGGCGGCACAAAGCCGCGGGTCCTCGTATCAGAAGAAGACGCCATTGTTCTCCAGCTCGTCCAGCAGGTCGCCCATAATATCAACGTTATACGGGGTAATGATGAATGTACTGGTTGCTACGCGCTTGATCTGGCCGTTATTGGCGTAAGCCACGCCGGACAAAAAGTCGATCAAACGGCGGGAGACTTCTTTGTTGGTGGATTCAAGGTTCAGCACAACGGTGCGCTTTGCGTTCAGCTGGTCTGCAATGGCAGCAGCATCGTCAAAACGTTCCGGCTTGACCAGTACAACCTGCAGCTGGGTGGTAGCGTTGATGTTGACCACCTTGTTGCTGTGCTGCTTAGCAGTTTCCTGCGTGGGGTAGGCTTCTTCCGGGGCTGGCGAACCGCCCTGACCACCGCCAGGGAAGATATCATCCTCTTCGTTATCATCCACATAGGAATCTGCTTCGGGATCCTGGTTGATTCCGAGGACGTTTCTCAAACCATCTATCATGGACATGGCAGTTACTCCTTACGTTTGCTTAGTTGTATAAATTGCACAAAAAAAGCCCCGATCGGCTTTTGTCACAACTATACAGTATTTATTATCTTCCATTTTTGCTTCGTTGTCAATACAAATATAACAGAATGTGGGGCAAAACGCCCGTTTTCTGTCCTTACAGCAGCTTGCCGTCCTGCAGGTTGCTGCCTTCCACGATCACCTCATCGTACAGGCGCAGCTCGTTATCCTCCCCCACTTTGCCGCCTTCCGGTACAAGGATGTAGGTATCGTCCTCATATAAAATGGTAATGCGGCGGAAGCGCTGCAAATCGCCGTATTTGACATATACGCCGCGCTGGCCGTTCACGATATGCAGGGCCCTGCGGTCAATGCGGATGCCCTGGTAGGTGTGCAGGCTGATTTCGGCTTCCTCATAATTCAGGCAGAGCACCTGAGCATTGATGCTGCGGCATTCCAGCGCCACTTTGGCAAGGCCGGTTTCTTCGTCGGTGGTCACATCCACCACGGTGGCAGCCAAAGGCTCTTCCTGTTTGCCCGGAACGCTGATGCTCACGCGGGACAGGCCGTTCAACCGCTCGGCAAGGTCTGCCGAACACACGGCATAAAACCGCCAGGAAAACCCGGTTACAATATGCCCGGCAAGGTCGGCATTGGACGGAGTTTCCCCTGCGTTGATCATCTTTTGCAGATCAGCCGGGCTCATGGCATCCAGCTCCGTGGGATCCCGCACCACCGGGGCAGCGCTTTCGGATGAGACAAAATACCCGTTGGTATCCGCTTCGATCGTCTGCAGGCCGTTCAGCTGGGCAGCAATGCCGTCCCGCTCGGCCTGCAGGCTGGCCAGCACCTCGCCAAAGCCCGCCGCCTGGCCGGTGCTGATCTGCAGTTTATTTTGCGCCAGCAAAAAATCTTCCGCAGCATCCTGAATTGCGCCGTAAGATGCTGTGTCGATCTGGTCCAGCAGGTTATACAGCGCCGTGCGCGTCTGGGTGGTCAGAACCGAAAGATCGCTGCCGGAGGAATTTTCCGACTTTGTCAGCAGCAAAATCGCACGATCCAACCGGTCCAGCCGTTCCCGCATTGCTCCCTGGGAATCATCCGTATACTGTTCCGCCAGAATGGTGCCCGCGCTGACGCGCTCACCATCCTGCACCACATATCCCAGGTTGCCGCTGCCAGGCACATCCACTGCCTGGAACACTGCCACGCCTTTCAGCGTGATGTTATCCGACATGGTGTAGGCAATGGCGGTTTCGGTTTTGTAAGTTCGGTGGAAGATCGTGTAAATCTGGATACAGAGATACCCAAGCACCACAACCAGCAGCGCCGTAAACAGGGCAAAAAGAATTTTTATGAATGCTTTGGGCTGGCTTTCATTCTGTTCATGCATTGGGTATCCCCCCTTTGGTTTTATCTTTTCTGCATTTCAAGCGTTGTTTTCCGCCAGGAACGCTTCGGTCTGTTCTGCCGCCTGCTGTTCCAGGTTTCCGTCTTCCAGGTAAAGCCACACAGCGTCCGTCTGGCGGCGGAACCAGGTCAGCTGACGCTTGGCATAATTGCGGGAAGCCTGCTTGAGGTGCGCAAGGCAGCTTTCCAGGTCTGCTGTTCCCTCAAAATACGGGAAGAACTCTTTGTAGCCGATGGCCTGCGCCGCGGTGCGGTAGGTATCGCGGTGGTCATACACCAGTTTGGCCTCTTCCAGAATGCCGCTTTGCATCATACGGTCACAGCGGGTATCAATCCGCTGGTAAAGAAAGGTGCGGTCGCGGCAGGTCAGGCAGAGACAGAGTGAACGGTAAGGTTTTTCCGCCGGACGGGCGGCCTCGCGCTCAGCGCTCATCTTGCGGCCGGTGGCACGGTACAGTTCCAAAGCACGGATGACCCGAGGGGTGTTGTTGGGATGCACCTTGGCGGCATAGCCCGGGTCCACCGCGGCAAGTTCTGCATAGAGCGCCTGGGAGCCTTCCGCCTGCAGGCGGGCTTGCAGCTCCTGCCGGATGGCGGGATCCACTTTTTCCGGCGTAAAGCCAATGCCGTTGAGCAGGCTGGTAATGTACAGCCCTGTGCCGCCCACAACCAGCGGCAGCTTGCCCTGTGCCGTCAGCTGGGTGATGGTTTTCCCCGCAAGGGTGGTAAAATCCGCCACGCTGAACGCCTGTTCCGGCGCAAGAAAGCCGACAAGATGGTGCGGCACCCCCTGCATTTCTTCCGGGGTCACTTTGGCAGTGCCAACATCCAGCCCCTGATAGATCTGCATGGAATCCGCACTGATGATCTCGCCGCCAAAGCGTTTGGCCAAGGCGACCGAGAGTGCGGTTTTACCAGTTGCCGTCGGTCCGCCGATGGCAACCACGCGGGGCTTAGCGGCATTATACAAGGCGTCCAAACTGTTTTTCCAGCTCCTTCCGGGTCAGCTTCAGCACGCAGGGGCGGCCATGGGGACAAAACGGCGGCACACTGCCGTCCATAATTTTCTGGGCCAGGGCCAGCATTTCATCGGTGGTGGTCCTGTCCCCCGCTTTAATGGCGGCGCGGCAGGCAATGGAATGCAGTACCCACTCGGTTTTCTCCCGCAGGGCATCGCGGCCGCCGTTCAGCAAATGGTTGGCCAGTTCCAGCACCATATCCCCCACATCGTCCACCGGCACATCCGCGGGAACGGCACGCACCACAACGGTAAAGCCGCCGTAATCATCCACTTCCACACCGCTGTTCTGCAAAAGTTCCTGGTGGGCCAGCAGGGCCTGCTTTTCCTCGGCGGAAAGGTTGACCTGCACGGGGACAAGCAGCATCTGAGACGGCACGCTGCCGTAATCCTTGGCGAGCTGCTCAAACAGGATGCGCTCATGTGCGGCGTGCTTATCAATCAGACAAAGCTCATTGTTGCGCTCGGTGATGATGTAGGTTTTGAATACCTCCCCCACCACACGCAGCGGCAGGCTGGCGGGTGCCGGGGCAAAGGTCGTCTGCTCCGGCGGGATGTCCGCCTGGGCAGTTGGGGCATTGTGGGTGATGGGCAGTGCGCTCAGGCCGGTGGCAGATTTTTCCTCTTCCGGCAGTTCCGGTGATTCAATATTTTCCAGCTGGGCCGGGGCAGGCTGCTGCGCGAGAGCTGTGGTTACAGCGGGTTCTGCCTTGGGCTGCTGTTCCGGCAGGTCGGGCAGAATGTCCAGCAGGTCCTCCTGTGCCGTGTGCGGCGCGGGGGCGGCAAACTGCGGGGTGCTGGGTGCATTAAATGGTGCCCGCACCGAGTTCAGCTCCATCACTCCGCTGGTACCGGGCAGCGTGCGGGCAGGCACCGGGGCCGTGAGCTTATTCAATGCGCGGTACTCTGCCGCGGAAAGGGTGTTGAAATGCTTTTGCGGCTGCGGCGGCTGGGCCGGTGCAACCGCAGGCCGCTGGGGGGTGGACTGTGCCGGAGCACTGCCGGGCAGCGTTGTCTGCTGCGGGGCAGGCTGGGGATTTTCTTTTGCCACATGGCCCAAATCAAAGCGGCACTCTCCGCTGCCGGGGGCAGCCAAGGCCGCGCGCACCGTGCGGTAGACCGCATCGAACACATCGCTTTCCCGCGCAAAACGGATCTCGGTTTTGGCGGGGTGTACGTTGACGTCCACCAGGTCCGCCGGCATATCAACGCGCAGGATGGCGCCGGGGTATTTGCCCTGCATCAGGGTACCCTTGTAAGCGTTTTCCAGCGCAGCCATCATGGTGCGGTTTTTGACATAGCGGCCATTGACGTAAAAATGCTGCGCACTGCGAGACGCCCGGCAGGCGCGCGGCGGGGTGACAAGGCCGGTCACTTTATAAACGCCGCCATCGCCATCCAGCGGCAGCAGGTCGCGGGCAAACTCCCGCCCCAGCACCGCATAGGCAGCGCTGCGCAGCTGGCCGTCACCGGGGGTCATGAACTGCTGCTTGCCGTCCCGCAGAAAGCGGAATGCAATTTCCGGGTGGGACAACGCTTCATGCAGAACGATATCCGCCACAAAAGTTCCCTCACTGACGTCCTTTTTCAGGAACTTCATGCGGGCGGGCGTATTATAGAACAGATCGTTCACCGTTACGGTGGTGCCGCGCGGGCGGGCGCCGGGCTCCATGCCCTGGGGCTCGCCGCCCTCAATGCGATAGCAGCAGGCGTATTCGTCCGCTTCGGTGCGGGTCAGCACCTCTACCCTGGCCACGCTAGCGATGGAAGCAAGCGCTTCGCCGCGGAAGCCAAGGGTGTGGATGTGGCCCAGATCCTCGGCACTGGTAATTTTGCTGGTTGCGTGGCGTACAAAGGCTTTATCGATATACTCTGCCTCAATGCCGCTGCCGTTATCCGCAATTTGCAGCTGTTGAATGCCGCCGCGCACGATGGAGAGCGTGATCTGCGTTGCACCGGCGTCGATGGCATTTTCCAGCAGTTCCTTTGCAACCGAAGCAGGCCGCTCCACCACCTCGCCTGCGGCGATCAGTTCAGCGGTATGCTTATCCAGTACGCGAATTTCTGCCATGGGGTACCTCTTTCTAGGTCAGGGGGTGTTTTTCTGCTTAAAGTTTAGCGTTTGAACAATGTATTTACTTCAGCGCCTGTTTCAGTTCATACAAGAAGTTCAGCGCTTCGATGGGGGTCAGGGTCTCAATATCCAGGCTGTTCAGCTTGTCCACAACTTCGCTGGGCACGGCGGGGTTGTTATAGGCTTCCACTGTTTCGAAATCCAGCTGCATGGCCTTGTTGGCGCCGGGAGCTGTGGCTTCCAGCTGGCGCAGCACGGCGTGGGCACGCTTGATCACGGCCTCCGGCAGACCGGCCAGTTTGGCGACTTCAATGCCATAACTGTCATCCGCCGGGCCCTGCACAATGCGCCGCAGGAAGGTAATATCCTCCCCGCGCTTTTTGACGGCGATGTTATAGTTTTTAATGCCGTCCACATCCTGGTCCATGCTGGTCAGCTCATGGTAATGGGTAGCGAACAAGGTTTTGCAGCCGATGTTATCGCAGATATACTCCACCACGGCGCGGGCAATGCTCATGCCGTCAAAGGTGGATGTGCCGCGGCCGATCTCATCCAGAATGACCAGGCTGCTTTTGGTTGCCCGCTGCAGAATTTCGGCCACTTCGGTCATTTCCACCATAAAGGTGGACTGACCGGCGGCAAGGTCATCCGATGCGCCCACGCGGGTAAAGATAGCATCCACCACACCGACATGGCAGCTGGATGCCGGAACAAAGCTGCCGATCTGCGCCATCAGGGCAATCAGCGCATTCTGGCGCATGTAGGTAGATTTGCCCGCCATGTTGGGGCCGGTGATGATGAGCATGCGGTTTTCGGTTTCGTCCAGCGTAGTATCGTTTGGCACAAACAGACTGCCTTTCAGCATCTGCTCAATCACCGGGTGGCGGCCCTCGGTAATAGAAAGCACATCGCTGTCATCCACCGTGGGTTTTACATAGTTGTTCTGCACCGCCGCTTCCGCAAAGGAAGCCAGAACATCCAGCTGGGCCACCGCAAAAGCCGTGCGCTGGATGCGCAGCAACTGGGCGGAGATGGCTTCCAGCAGGTCGGCAAACAGCTGGTGTTCCAATACCAACAGGCGCTCGTTTGCGCCAAGGATCTTGTTTTCCAGCTCTTTCAGTTCCGGGGTAATGTAGCGCTC
>OLPU01002531.1_pt1 | contig 12007 bp, 7 predicted proteins | sample 1673111 | NCBI WGS metagenome assembly OLPU01 (sample SAMEA3136755, study PRJEB25190) | human gut metagenome | reverse complement strand
AGTATATAGAAAAGATAAAAAGATGGAGAGACACTGGTAAGCCTGTAAGACTTGTGATTACAGGTAGCAGTGTCGATTTATCTTGGGCTTGTACCATTGAAGAATTTAGTTATAAAGAAAAAGCTGGTGCTGTAGGTGATATTGAATACACCATAAGCTTTAAGGAATATAGATGGTTTAAGGTCAAAAAGGTGGAAATTGTGAGTGATTCAAAAACAAGTCAACCAGCTATTGCCAAGATGGAACAAAGACCAGTTGAAAAAGAGATACCTAAGACCTATACAGTACAAACAGGGGATACTTTATGTAGCATATCTAAGAAGTGCTTAGGAGATAGTGGCAAGTACAAAGAAATTGCTAAGAAGAACAATATAGCAAATCCTAGCTTAATTTATCCAGGGCAGGTGTTGCAGCTATGACAACACAATTACTGATTGATAATAGACAAGGCGGTATTTTTGAAGTTCCACATGGAAAGGTTGTCTATAAGACTTCAAGAAAAGGTAGAGCAGGAAGCAAAAGAAAAAGCAGAACGCGAAGCAAGAGAAGCATACGTAAGAGCCAATCAGGAACTGCTTGCATCCATCATCTACTGCGAAGCAGGAAACCAGCCGTATGAAGGACAGGTTGCCGTCGGTGCGGTGATCATGAACCGTGTAAAGAGTGGAAGTTATCCGAATTCCATCGAAGAAGTCATCTATCAGTCCGGGCAGTTCGGACCGGCAGCGACCGGATGGCTGAACAGAGTGAGAAGTTCAAAGGGATATTCACAGACAGCTCTGCAGGCTGCTGTAGATGCGTTGAATGGCTCGAATCCGATTGGAAACTGTCTGTATTTTGATCAAGGCGGTGCCGGAATGAAGATCGGGGCACATTATTTCCACTAACATTTGTAGAAATAATATAGAAAGAAATGCATAAGGAATGGAGCCGGAGTTCTTCAGAAATTCGAAAGAAATCTTAAGAAAGCCGGAATTGACAATTGCATGACAAATGTATTACGATAAGAGGGCAAAAGTGTTAAACTTTTGTCCTTTTTGTCACCGCGCATTAGAAAAGATGACGATGGTAACTTACGCAGATAAGGACAGAGTTTGAAGTATGGGGAGAAGAAAGATTGTATAAGATTTTAATCGTGGAAGATGATGAAACAATAGCAGGCGGACTGAAAAACCATTTGGAAAAATGGAATTATCAGGCAGAATGTATGACGGATTTTAAAGACGTAATGGGAAAATTCGTGGAATTTGAGCCGCAGCTTGTGTTATTGGACATTGTGCTTCCATTTTTTAATGGATTTCACTGGTGTCAGGAGATCCGGAAGATCTCGAAGGTGCCGATCATTTTCCTGTCATCGGCGAATGATAATATGAATATTGTGATGGCAATGAATATGGGCGGCGATGAATTCATCGAGAAACCGTTTGACCTGAATGTGGTGACGGCAAAGGTGCAGGCCGTGTTAAGAAGAACCTATGAATTTCGTGGAACGGCAGATGTCATGGAGTGGAACGGTGCGATCCTGAATCTGGCAGATGCGACAGTTCTGTATCAGGACCAGAAACTGGAACTGAGCAAGAACGAATTCAAGATTCTGCAGATACTTCTGGAAAATACAGGGAAGATCGTAAGCCGTGAAAGTATTATGACGAGACTCTGGGACAGCAATGAATTTATTGATGACAATACACTGACGGTCAATGTGGCAAGACTTCGTAAAAAAATGGAACAGATTGGCCTTGGCGGAAAGATCATCACAAAAAAAGGAATAGGATATATGGTGGAGGCATGAAACTGTTAATAGCATTTTTTAAAGATAAAACAAGAGAGATCAGCCTTTATGCCGGAACGGTCGGAATATTTATTGTTGTAGCATTTCTTTATAATATCAGGATGGATGCGTTGAAATATGCACTGCTGCTGGTGATATTGTGGCTGCTCCTTTATGTAATAACGGAATATCATCGCTTCCGGAAGAAGCATCTTCTGCTGGAACGGTTTAAGAAGAGCACGCAGGAGTGCACAAAAGAACTTCCAGAGTGCAGGAATCTTCTGGAACTGGATTATCAGGAATTACTGGGGATCTTTGACGAAAAGATTCTGGAGTTGAAATCAGAGGCAAGAATCAAAGGCCAGGACTTAAGTGATTATTATGGTATGTGGGTGCATCAGATCAAGACACCTATCGCTGCGATGCACATATTGCTGCAATCGGTGGAAGATGAAAACCCGGCACTGCCGGAATTAAAAGAGATGAAGATGGAACTTTTTAAAATGGAACAGTATGTGGAGATGGTGCTGACGTATCTCCGCATGGAAGATATGTCTGGGGATCTGCAGTTTGAGAAGGTGTCTTTAGATAAGATTCTGAAACAATCTGTCCGGAAATATTCTCAGATGTTTATTCTTCAGAAGATCCGTCTGGATTACCGGCCGGTGGAACGAATAGTTCTTACAGATGAAAAATGGCTGGAGTTTGTGACAGAACAGATTCTGTCTAATGCTTTGAAATACACAAAGAATGGCGGCGAGATTAGAATCTGTCTGGAAGAAAAAAGAGGACGGGAGTGTCTGGTGATCGAGGATAATGGAATCGGTATTCAGGCAGAAGATCTTCCTAGAGTATTTGAAAAAGGGTTTACCGGATATAATGGAAGAGCAGATAAGAAGTCTACCGGGATTGGACTGTATCTTTGCAAAAAGATCATGGATAAGATGGGACATAAGATATGGATTGATTCAGAGGTGGGAAAAGGAACCCGTGTATATCTGGAATTGACAAGGAAAGAATGGAATCCGGAATAACGATCAGATAAAAAGAGAAAACCTTACAGGAATGTAAGATTAAACAGGGGAAATGTCACATGCTTCGATGGCAGGATATTTCCTCTTTTTTTATAATAGATACCGTAAAGAAGAAATCTTAAAAAGAAAGGAAGAAAAACTTATGTCATTACTGGAAGTAAAAAATGTGAAGAAGATATATACGACTCGTTTTGGGAGCAATCAGGTAGAGGCTTTAAGAGATGTGAATTTTACGGTAGAACGCGGGGAATATGTTGCAATCATGGGAGAGTCTGGATCGGGAAAGACGACTTTGCTGAATATTCTGGCGGCACTTGATAAACCGACAGAAGGAAAGGTTTATTTAAAAGACAGGGATCTGGGAAAATTAAAAGAAAAAGAGATCGCAACGTTCAGACGTCAGAATCTCGGCTTTGTATTTCAGGATTTTAACCTGTTAGATACATTTTCATTAAAGGATAATATATTCCTGCCACTGGTATTATCCGGAAAGAAATATCCGGAGATGGAAAAGAGATTAAAACCGATTGCAGAAAAACTTGGAATTGAAAAACTACTGGAGAAATATCCATATGAGGTGTCCGGTGGGCAGAAACAAAGAGCTGCAATTGCAAGAGCGCTGATCACGAAACCACAGCTGATTCTTGCCGATGAACCTTCGGGAGCACTGGATTCGAAAGCGGCAGACAGTCTGATGAATCTTTTTACAACGATTAACCAGGAAGGTCAGACGATTGTTATGGTGACACATAGTGTGAAAGTGGCGAGTAGTGCGAAAAGGGTGCTTTTTATCAAGGACGGAAAAGTATTCCATCAGCTTTACAGGGGGAATCTTACGAACGAAGAAATGTATGAAAGAATTTCAGATACGCTGAAGATTCTTACCACAGGAGGTGAGGAGGATGAATAATTTCATCTATGAAAAACTTGCTGTGACCAATCTTAAGAATAACCGTAAGACCTATGTACCCTATATCTTTACAGGTGTTCTGACCGTCATGATGTTCTATATCATTGACGCACTGAGCAAGGGGGAAGGTATTACCCAGAATACATTGAAGATATGTCTTCAGTATGCAACGGGTGTGATCATTGTATTTGCAGTGATTTTTCTGTTCTATACGAATAGTTTCCTGATCAAACGACGAAAGAAAGAGATCGGAGTATACAATATTCTTGGAATGGGAAAGCGGCATATTGCACGAATGATGGCAGTTGAGACGATCCTGACGGCGGGAATCAGTATTCTTGGCGGTCTGGTGTTTGGAATAATATTTGGGAAACTGATGTATCTGCTGCTCCTTAAGATTCTGCACAATAGCGTAGATATGCAGTTTTCGGTTAATGGGACTGCAATTGTACAGACTGTCATATTATTTGCAGGAATTTTTCTTCTGACGTATTTATATAACATTTTACAGATACAGCTGGTGAATCCGGTGGAACTTCTGCACGGAGGCAATCAGGGGGAGAAAGAGCCGAAGAGCAGATGGCTGCTTGTGATCGTCGGTGTGGCGGCACTTGGCAATGGTTACTGGATTGCACTTACAACAGAGGCACCGTTAGAAGCACTTTTGAAATTCTTTGTTGCAGTGGTCTGTGTGATTATTGGAACTTATGCACTTTTTATTGCCGGAAGCATTGTGGTATTGAAAATACTCCGGAAAAATAAAGCTTATTATTATAATCCAAAGCATTTTACCAGTGTATCAGGCATGATCTATCGTATGAAACAAAACGGAGCGGGACTTGCGAACATCTGTGTGTTAAGTACGATGGTGCTGGTTATGGTATCCACAACGGTATCTTTGTATGCGGGAATGGAAGATATTCTGGACTCACGTTTTCCGAGAGATGTTTCAATTGTCTGCAATGAAGCCGATACAAATAATGAAGAGACTCTTCAGAGACTGATAAAAGAACAATGTGAGAAAGCAGGGGTAAAAATAACAGACAGAGTCCGGTACAGATATGGCAGTATGAATGCGGTTTTGAAAGGAAATAATCTGGAAAAGGTAGAGCAGTACTATCCGGACAATCATTTTTACTATGTAGAGATGATCACACAGGAAGAGTATAACCGGATAGAAAAACAGAATGTTTCGTTAAAGGAACAGGAGATACTGACCTATACCACGAACGGCAAATGTGGAAAAAAACAGATAAACATTGCAGGACAGAACTATCAGGTGAAAAAAGAACTGTCCGAGATGACGAGCCAGCCGAAGAGCACGGCAGAAATGTATAAGACATTATACATTGTATTTGCAAATGCAGAGCAGATTGAACGTATCGAGTCATTTTCTTATGCAGATAAATTCAACCTGAAGGGAGATGACGGAAAACAAAAAGAGACACTGGAACAGATACAGAACGAATTTTATGAAAAGTTTCCGGATGGAACGATGGAAAGCCGTATGTTAAGCCGTTCTTCTTTTTATGAATTGTACGGCGGACTGTTCTTTATTGGAATCTATCTGGGAAGTATGTTTATTATGGCAACGGTACTGATCATTTATTATAAGCAGATATCGGAAGGCTATGATGACAGGGAGCGTTACCAGATCATGCAGAAGGTTGGCATGAGTAAAAAAGAAGTGAAGCGTTCCATAAGAAGCCAGGTCTTGAGCGTATTCTTCCTGCCGTTGGTTGTAGCAGTGATCCATGTTGCAGTAGCCTTTAAAGTAATGACAAAAATTCTGGGAGTATTAAATCTTACGAATGTATCGTTGTTTGCGGTATGCACAATCATTACGATAGCGGTGTTTGCGGTATTCTATATCATCGTTTACAGTATAACCGCGAAAGAATATTACCGGATCGTGAATTAAGATTAAGGGTTTACCATTGACTTTGTATCTTTCAGGTTGTATTGTTGTTTTAGAATGTTTTACGAATCAAGGAGGAACTTAAAAATGACAAGAGAAGGCGAAAGAGAACTGGTAAAAGTGGAACATGTAAATGGCGGAGACGGTTATATTGTAAGAGAAGCAATGGTTACTTCGGAAGAAGTTGGAGAAGCCTGTAAGATGTATGCCAAGATTCATCTGGATCCGGGATGTGAAGTAGGATACCATTATCATCATGGTGAGACGGAGTCTTACTTCATTCTGACCGGACACGGAACTTATGACGATAACGGCGAAAAACAGCCGGCAAATCCTGGCGATCTGTTCCTGTGTAAAGACGGAGATGCACATGGAATTAAGAACACCGGTGATGAAGAACTTACCTTTATGGCATTGATCTTAAAAAAATAATATTGGAAAATATGAAAAACACCTGTCTGTAACTTGGATTATTTCAGGAATGATACCGGGCCGCAGACAGGTGTTTGTATTGCCATGCATTCGGAAGAAGCTGCCGGTGGCAGGTTCTCTGCATTGATTATAATGAACGGAATACATCCAGCAGCCGGTCATTATCCTCTGGATTCATAATGCAGAACCGTACATATTCTCCGTTCAGGCTTTCGAAAGAAGAACAGTCCCGGATCATGAGATTCTGGTGAATCGCTTTTTCAAAGACATCGAAAGAAGTGAGTCCTTCTTTTAAGATCTTTACAAGAACAAAGTTGGCATAAGCCGGGTAAATCTTTACGGTATCCAGTCCGGAAAGCTCTGTGCACATTCTGGTGCGCTCAGAATCAATGAGAGACCAGGTTTTCTGAATATAATCGGTATCTTTCAACATCCGTTCACCGGCGTAAGCCCCGATACTGTTCAGGCTCCACGGATTCTGGTGGGTAAGAAGTGTCTGAAGAAATGCCTGATTACTGGTGAGACCATAACCAAAGCGAAGTCCAGGTGCGGCGAAGAACTTGGATACACCGCGGATGACCATGAAGTTGTCGAATTCCGGTACAAGAGAAACTGCAGAGAGGGAAGTGCCTTCCGGTGCGAATTCGATATAAGTCTCATCGATCATAACGAAGATACCAAGTGACCGGCATACGGTTAACAGCTTTTTCATATCAGCGGTACTGATGGCTGAAGAGGTCGGGTTGTTCGGATTACAGATGATCAGAAGATCAATATCACTTTTCAGTGTATCGGTCAGATCGGAAATATCCAGTCTGAAATCCTGTTCTTCTTTCAGATTATAATATTCCAGTGTGCCGCCGACCAGATTCAGCTCTCTTGCATATTCGGAATAGGTCGGTCCCAGAAGCAGCGCCCTTTTTGGTGCGCGCTGGCTGATCAGGAGTGAGATAAGCTCCGTAGAACCATTTCCGACAACAATATGTTCCGGCGAGGTATTGGTATATGCAGCAATTGCTTTTTTCAGATCTGTATAATCTCTGTCTGGATAACTGCTGATGATATCCAGATGTTCTGCGAGATCTTTTTTTACCTGTCCGGATAATCCGAGCGGGTTTACATTGGCGCCGAACAAAACAATCTTTTCCTTATCAAGGTGATAATAATCTGCGATCTTTTCCAGATCGCTTCCGTGAAATTCTGGTTTTTTTTTCATAATTTTCCATCCTATCGACACAATTTTGATATTTTCTCTTTCCGGCATTGCCATTCGTTGACAAACAATGCTATAATTTATTATAGTATGTTTTAAGAAAAAAGCAACGAAAGAAGCAGGTGTAGGACTTGAAAAATAAAATCCAAAAATTTTCAAAAGGCGACTTTCAGTTGATACGACCTGATGTTATATTCGATGAGACGAATCTGGTGCTCATTATAGGTGAAGGGGAAGTATACAGGGGAAGTTTTACAATGAGGGCGAATAATGAAGGCAGAATACGAGGACTCGTTTACTCGTCTTCTTTTCGTGTTCATTTTAAGGACCAGGGATTCGAGGGAAATCCGTCGAGGGTTGAGTTTACATATGACGGACGTGGGCTTCGTCCGGGACATGTAGAAGAAGGTAAATTTACGATCGTATGCAGCGGTGGTGAATATGAACTGTCGTTTACAGCTATTATAGAAAAACCATATGTGATGACAACGTATGGAAAAGTACAAAGCACAGATGATTTCCGAAAACTTGCGATCAAAGATTTTTCGGAAGCAGGAAGATTATTCCGGTCTAAAGAATTCTATGAGATTTTAAAATATGAAAATGAACGTACTTTCTATCTTTATGACAATATGCGTAAATGGTCTCTCAGTGAGCAGGCGATGGAAGAATTCATGGTGGGAATCAAGCAGAAAGAATGCATTTTCCTGACATTGCAGGGAGAAGGAATGCTGTTTGAAGATCTGACTGAGTCAACGAAAGGAACTTTGACTCTGATGAAGAATACCTGGGGATATATGCCGATCAAGATTGAGACAGTAGGAGATTTTATCCGGGTATCAAGACCGGAAATCAGTACAGAAGATTTTGTGGGAAATGCACATGAGATAGAATATGTGGTAAGAGCAGAGAAGCTTCATGGAGGACGTAATTACGGAGCACTGAAATTTGTGACACCGTATGAGACACTGACATATGAAGTGGAAGTACTGCAGAATCAGGAATATGACGAAGATCACAGGATGCCGGAACTTCTGATGGCACAGATCGTAAAAGAATATGTAGGCTATATGGCAGGAAGAGTAAGCAGAGATCATTGGGTGGACAGTGCGATCGAGAAGATGGTTACACTTCGCAAATTAGAACCACTCAATGAGGTATACCAGCTCATGCTGGCTAATATTTATCTGCTTGGAGAGAAGATAGAAGAAGCCAAATGGATTCTGGAGAATTATAATTATAACCGGTTTGCAATCGGGAAAGATCCACTGACAAACTGTTATTATCTTTACCTGACTGCAAAAATCCGTGGAGACGTGAATTATGAAGAACGGGTACTGGATGAGGTTGGAAAGACATATATGCGTCATCAGGATTCCTGGTGGCTGCTTTATATGATCCTGAATCTGGATACACGCTATAAAAATCCGTACAAACGTCTGGAAGTTCTGGAACAACAGTTTGAATATGGAATTCATTCGGTTATGTTCTATCTGGAAGCATATCTGTGTTATCAGGAAAAGCCAACGCTTCTTAAAAAGCTCGGAACATTCGAGATACAGGTGTTGAATTTTGCTACAAAATACCGGATGATGACAAAAGAACTGGCCCTTTATATTTCAAATTTTGCCAGCCAGCAGAAGAAATACAGTGATAATCTTTTCAGAATCCTGGAAAGAATCTATAAGATGTACGATGAACCGATGATCCTTAATACAATCTGTACACTTCTGATCAAAGGAAATAAAACAGAGAAAAAGTATTTCTTCTGGTATCAGAAGGCAGTAGATTCGGATCTTAAGATCGCACAGCTTTATGAATACTATATGATGACAATTGATGAGGACAGTGCACACGGACCGCTTCCAAAATCACTGGTATTGTATTTTATGCATGGAAATGCACTGGATTATAAAAAAGCGGCATATCTCTATGCAAGTCTTGTGATTCATGAGGAACAGGCTGGAGATCTGTATCTGAATTACCGGGAACAGATGGTAGCATTTACATGGGAACAATTGATGAAGCGCCATATTACAGAATCACTGCGCACTTTATATAAACGCTTCTGCAAAGAAGATGAGATGTCTGCGGAGCGTATGGAGGCGATGCGTGACATTTGTTATTCCTATGAAGTAAGAACAAAAGTACGTGGTATGAAGTGCGTTCTGGTTATTGAAAAGGACGGCTCTGTCCGTCAGCGTATTCCTTATGACGAGAAGAATGGGGCAATTATATATCTGTATGACAAGGAATCAAGAATTGTCTGGGAGTCTGTGGAGGGAAGACACTATACGGATTCGATTCCGTATGAGACCAAGCGTCTGTTCTATGAACCACGTTTTGTAGATATGTGCCGAAAGTATGCGGCATCTACGGGATTCTGGAATCAGGAGCCGGAAAAAGAAAAACCAGATTATGATAAGATCCTGGCAAAAGGAATCGATGCATTTGATGATAAAGATGTATTTCTGGTATGCAGCCGGAGGATCAGAGAAGAAAATTATACAGAAGATGATTTTCTAAGTTATCTTGCGTTTGAGATGTTCAGACGCGGCCAGTATGATAAAGTGACACTGACATATCTGGCGGAGTATTATTGCGGTGCAATCGGTGATATGAAACGGCTGTGGAAAGTGCTGAAGCAGTATGGTGTGCCATCATATAAGGTCAGCGAAAGAATTATCACTCAGATGGTATTTGCAGAGACGTTATATAAAGAAGAGCATATATTTGAAGATTATTATCTGTCGGATAATGTATATTTCCGTCTGAAGCAGGCATATCTTGCATATGTATCCAGAGAATATATCGTATACGGACGTAATCTGGAAAAATGTGTATTTGAAATAATTGCAAACGAATGTGAAGAGAAAGAAGATCTGCCGGATGTATGTAAGATTGCACTCTTGAAGTATTATTCAGATAAAGAATATTCTGAGGAAATGGCGGCGGTCCTTCATCAGGTAATAAGAGAAATGTGTGAAAAACAGCTGGTATTCCCATATTACCTGAAATATCCGGAAGAATGGTTAAGAGAAGTACAGCTTTATAATAAGGTTATGGCAGCATATCGTTGTAAGCCGGGAGGAAAGGTAAGGCTGTACTATAAGATGAAGCAAAAAGAAAGAGAAGAACTTGGATACAGAGCAGAAGCCATGATGCCTGTATATGAGAATCTTTATGTAAAGCAGTTTGTGCTTTATGATGATGAGTCTGTAAGCTATTATTTCCAGGAGTCCGGAAATGGAGAAATGATCACTACAGATAAGAAGACACTGGAAACTGATAAAGAACGCATTTACGCGGGAAAATATCAGCAGTTGAATGAAATGACAGGTATGGACTCTGAGGCAGAACGCAAAAAAGCTATGCTGGAATTCGAGGAAGAAGAACAGATGGCGAATCAGATATTTAAGATATATTAATGAAGAAAGGAGGAGATGATAATGAAAAAAGGAAGTATTCTGGGAGTTGATCTGAATGAAAAAAGCTGTCAGATCAGCTACTATGATGAGAATAAAGAAGAGCCGGAAACGATGGAGGCAGCAGTAGACAATTATCAGATTCCTCTGATACTGGGATATTATAAAGACCGATGGGTTTACGGACAGGAAGCAAAACGGTTAAAAGAAGCAGGAGAAGGAGACATTGTCACACATCTGTTCCGGAAGGCCGTGAAAAGAAAAAAAGTACGTGTAGGAGAAAAGATACATGACGGAGTATGGCTCCTTGCCAAATTTGTCAGTCTGATGCTGAAAAAGTTTGAAAAGATTGATTATATTACATTTTCTGTTCCATATACGAATGTGGATATGTCAAAGATGTTAAAGGGGATCGGTAAACATATAGGTGTGCCCGGAGAGTGTGTGTTCGTACAGGATTATAAGGAAAGCTTTTGCCAGTATATGTTCTATCAGCCAAAAGAACTGTGGCAGTATGAATCGGCGTTATTCTACTGCGATGCACAGGAGATACGTGCATATATGCTCAGACGTCTGAATACAGTGAGCACAAAAAGCAGAGACATGTTCGTAACAGTAGAAGAAGTTGCCAATGCACATATGAGGGAACTTGAGGCTATTTATCCTGTGCTGAATGTGGACAAGGCGAAGGATGCCGATGAAAGCTTTAAATCATTTATTCAGAATGTGTTTGATAAAAAAGTAGTATCGTCGGTTTATCTGACAGGGGAGGGGTTTGAAAATAACTGGTATCCGAATTCTCTGAAGGTGTTATGTAACGGAAGAAGGGCCTTTCTCGGAAATAATCTTTACAGTAAAGGTGCCTGCTATTCGTCCATGCGTTATGCAGACCCTTATGACGATGGACCGATTTATCTTGATGGGACGAAGATGACAGAACAGATTTGTCTGCGCATGCGTATTGCGGGGCAGGAAGGCTGGTATCCGATCGTTGCATGGGGAACACATTGGTATGAAGCTGATGGACAGTGGGAAGTAATACTGGAAGATACATCTGATATTGAGATTCATATAGAGTCACTGGATGGAGAAGATCTTAAAGTGGAAACTGTTTCTTTGGAAGGACTTCCGGAACGTACGGATTATTCGTTGAGGCTTCAGATAGAAGTGATGTTTCTGGATGAGCGTACGTGCAGACTTCGTTTCAAAGATGTGGGATTTGGCGAGTTCTATCCGGCATCAGACTTCTTTGTAGAAAAGGAATTACATTTAGGAGGTATCAATGGGCAGTTTAATTCTTTGTC
>OLPU01002530.1_pt1 | contig 12011 bp, 9 predicted proteins | sample 1673111 | NCBI WGS metagenome assembly OLPU01 (sample SAMEA3136755, study PRJEB25190) | human gut metagenome | reverse complement strand
CGCTAACAGCGGTGTGGACATTGTCGGTGTACTTACTCAGTACGAATCCGTTCTTTTGAACAGTTACGTAGCAGCTGGCGGACGTTGGGGACTTGACGCAAGAGAAAGCGGAGTTTTCGTTCTTCCACCACGTGAAAAAGCAGATGCCGATCTGGATGTGTACAGAGGTACTGCTGATGCGATCTCCCAGAATATCGATTTTATCGACAAATATTCACCGGAATATCTGTTAGTTCTCTCCGGTGACCATATTTATAAAATGGATTATGATAAAATGCTGGATTACCACAAAGAAATGAATGCAGATGCTACCATTGCAGTCATTGAAGTACCGATGAAGGAAGCCAGCCGCTTCGGTATCATGAATACGGACGGGGCTGGACGCATCGTTGAATTCGAAGAAAAACCTGAACATCCAAAGAGCAACCTTGCTTCTATGGGTATTTATATCTTTAACTGGAAGCTTCTCCGTAAGATGCTCCTTGCAGATATGAAAGATCCTGATTCTCACCACGATTTCGGTAAGGATATCATTCCACAGCTTCTGAATGACAACAAGACACTTGCTGCCTACAAATTCAAAGGCTACTGGAAAGATGTCGGAACCATCGATTCTCTCTGGGAAGCAAACATGGATCTGCTTGATTCAAGAAACGAACTGAATCTGAATGATGCCTCATGGAGAATCTACACAGAAGACACGCCTACTCTTCCGCAGTACATAGGACCAAACGCAAAAATCGACAAAGCATTCATCACTCAGGGCTGCGTCGTAGAAGGTGAAGTAAAGCACTCTGTACTGTTCACCGGATGTAAGGTCGGCGAAGGTGCAAAGATCATTGACAGTGTACTTATGCCGGGTGTAGAAGTGGCTGCAGGTGCCGTTGTGCAGCGAGCTCTTGTTGCCGATAACATTAAGATCGGTCCGGAAGCTGTTGTCGGCAGTGCAGACAGCGAAAACATCGAACTCGTGTCCAAACGTGTAAAGGGGGTAGAATAATATGGCAAGAGCATTTGGAATTGTCACATCTTCCGGAACCCATATCAAAGTAGAAGGACTTCAGCAGTATCGTCCGATCGGTGCTTTTTCTTTCCTTGGAAGATATCGTGTCATTGACTTTCCTATTTCAAATATGAGCAACAGCGGTATTGACCGTATTCAGGTATACGTAAAGCGCAAACCACGTTCACTGGTAGAGCATCTGGGTACCGGGCGCCATTACAACATCAACTCCAAGCGCGGCAAGCTCCAGCTGATGTTCTCTCAGAACAGTTCTGAGAATGATGTATATAATACCGATATTTCCGCTTTCGCAGAAAACATTGAATTCATCGAACGTATGCGTGAACCATATGTAATCATTGCTCCATCCTATATGGTATATGCAGCAAACTACAGTGAACTTCTTCAGGCACATATTGATTCCGATGCTGATATCACTCTTCTGTATCATTCCGTTGATAACGCAAGAGAAGCTTTCCTTAACTGCGATATTCTGAATCTAAACAAACAGAAAGGTGTCGAATCCATCGAAAAGAACCGTGGAAGCGCCCAGAAACGTAACATCTTTATGGATACTTACATCATGAAGAAAGAACTCTTCATCGAACTGATCAAAAAGGGCAAGAAAATTTCATCCATGTACACCCTTCCACAGATCGTAGCCGCTTCTCTTGGTGAGCTGGATGTTCGTGGTGTTGCACACAGAGGCTATTTTGCATCCGTTACTGACTTTAACAGTTACTATAATGCAAATATCTCTCTGATTGATATCAAGACTGCCGAAGGACTCTTCAATCCGGACTGGCCGATTTATACCAAAACCAACGACTCCTGCCCGACACAGTATCTGGAGGGTGCAGATGTCAAAAATTCTGTTATTTCCAACGGCTGCGTGATCGAGGGAACGGTAGAGAACTCTGTTATCGGCCGTGGCTGCCAGATCAAACCTGGTGCTGTCGTTAAAAACAGTGTTGTATTATCTCATACTGTTGTTGGCGAGAATGCTCATATTGAAAACCAGGTAATGGACAAATGGGCCAAAGTCGTTCACGGCAATGAGATCATTGCAGAAGAAGGACATCCGGGATATATCCGCAGAGACGACATTCTCTAATGACCGAATCATTTACTAAAAATATTCTTTAACCTTCAAGAGGGCTGCCACAGTGTGGCAGCCCTCTCTTGATATCTTCCTGTTATATACTACACCTGAGTTTCTTTTTTCTCTTCTTTCATCATTGAAATATATTCATATTTCGGAAGCAGCGGTGTTCCTTTGTACTCTTTACGATACTGTGTAAAAATGCGCTCCATAATATCTTTAATTTTACTTTCTTCTGTTTCAAAAAGAATGATCAGATACTGCATGGAACTGTAACGGGTGCATACATCCACACTCCGGATCTTTTTGCAGATTACATGTTCCATACATTCCAATGCCTCTTCGATGCTTTCAATATGCGGTGCAGAATCCGGCTGAGTTTCCATTGTTACCATTACAAGATGGTATTCGTATTTATACCGTGCACTCAGATGATTCATATATTCGAATACCCGGGCAAAACCACGATAATCGAGATTGAATACACCGGAATATTTTCCACTGTCATGCAATGCTTTCGCAATCATTTTCAGGTCTTTTCCGGTTCCGGCACTGCCAGACTCTTCATTTTCCATCTGCTGATAGAAGAAATAACTTCCCTTTCCATTCTGCTTCACATAATACAGCGCCTTATCTGCTTTTGAGTAACATTCCTCAAACGGATCACCTTTGTTTACTTCACAGATTCCGGCTGAAATATCTGCAAAACGAATCTCCATATCTTCCTCTTTGCACTGCTCGAATTTCTTCTGGATCTTTGTCACAATATCGATGATTTCTTCCTTCGAAACCTCCGACACAAACATCAGGAACTCGTCACCACCCAATCGGCAGACTACTGAATGCTGCGCATGCTCCATAAGCAGTGAACCGAGAAACTTCAGTGCCCGGTCACCTGCCTTATGTCCGTAAATATCATTGATCTTTTTGAGATTATCCATATCCAGAAATACCAGATAGCCATTGTCCTGCTGCATAAACTGCGCCGCAAGTTTTTCGCCGCGGTTTCTCATCGGCAGTCCGGTCAGAAAATCGAATCCTTCGCTTTCTTCCTGTCTGTTCATCGTACTCATAACACTGGTGATAAATCTCTCAAACTCAAATTCTGTATCCGAATCACCGTCTTCATCAATTGCCACACGATTTTCATCCAGCAGTTTCAAAAATACATCTGCAATATCCGGATCAAACTGCTTTCCGCGGCTCTGTAATATTTCATTATAAATCATTTCATCTGCCAGCGGATTCCTGTAAATTTTCCTTGATTTCATTGCATCGTAGCTGTCTGCTATCGCAATGATTCTGGCATACAGCGGGATTTCTTCTCCTTTAAGACCATCCGGATATCCCTTTCCGTCATATCTTTCATGATGGCTTCTTGCCACTTCCTTCACATGATCGATCAGAGTGATATTTTTCAGTATTTCCGCACCGATGATCGTATGTTCTTTAATGACCGCATATTCCTCTTCTGTAAGGCGTGTCGGTTTGTTCAAAATTGAATCCGGAATACCAATTCTTCCGATATCATATAAATGTGCTGCATTTCTGAGATTTCTGATTTCTTTTTTGTCCCATCCCAGTTCTTCGGCAATCAGCACCGCATATTCTGCCACACGATGAGAATGTCCTCTGGTGTATTCGTCTTTTGCCTCGATCGTCGTGGACAGCGTCTGCATCATCTGAAGCGAAATTGCTTCCATCTGGTTCCTGCGCTCATCCATTTCTATCTTCTGCCGGCTGCTCTCCATTGCCTGAATATCATGTATTGTTTTTATCAGATTCAGAACCAGCAGTATAGTCATTCCGATGCCGATAAATATTCCGGATATCGAAACCACAAAATAAGTTGAAAGTGATTCAATCAATACACAGAGCATGGCAAATACAAGCCCTGTCAGTGTATACCCACTTCCCTTAAAACAGCCTTTTTTGTGATCCTCAAATATCGTCACAAACACGATCACAACTGTAAGCGCAAGAATTCCATGTGCTATCGGCAGTGTTTCAATATAATCTGCAATGCCTGATATATGCAGAACTGAGCAGACCAGAAGATCAAAAAGCGAAATATTTTCTACAATATTAAATATTTTCCTGTGTCTTCCATGCTGCAATGTATCTATATAATAAGAAATCGGCACAGGACACAACAAAATCATTACAAAGCACATCGTCGCCAATGCCGACGCATTCGGAAGCAGGAGCTGACGCAGTTTTGACTCACCAAGCATCCAGACAGCCGCCATGATCACACACCAGCCCAGATATTCCATATCAAATTTTGTCTGATATGCAATTCCAAGCGCAATGCTGAATGCAATCGTAATAATACCTGCAAAAAACAGGAAAAAACCTATGATTGTTTCCAGTCCGTATGTACGGAACAGATATCCCCATATTTGTGTTTTATCACCGCAGTAGACTTCATTCACCACGCCAGAATATTGGTCTGTATTGGTCCTCAGTTCAATACGAACTTCCTTGCCTGCATCTGCCGCAGATGTCGGACAGAATACATAACTGCTTGCTGAGTTTTTACCGACAAGCCGTGTATGCGAAGTATCATACCCCGCACGCAGTTCTCCTCCCACATAAAAAACAATCGACTGGAGAGATGAACGGATCGCTAGCGTACTCTCTGTATAATCATCCGGAAGCTGCGTTACGATCGTCATGGTTTCTCTGGCAGGCACTTTATATTTTCCCGGAACCTGAATTGCCTCGCTGCTGCCGTCAGACTTTTGCCATACAAAATCACCCTGATAAAGAATCTGACTTTTGGAAATCCTCTCACTGTATTTACCCGGTCCGAAAAATTGCAGTATTACGACAATAAATGCACATAATATCATCAGACCATAAAACAGGAACCGCTTTTTTCGATTACCTGCATAACTTTCTTTTGTCAAAATCATTCTCCTTGATCGTATAAAATATAAGATTTTTATCACTGTATACATTCGCTTATTCTATCTATTTTACAATATTTTGCATTATATCTCAATCATACAGAACAAAAATACCGCCAAATGAAAGAAGCGTTTTTCATTTGGCGGTTATATTACATAAGCAGATTCTATTATAAAAGAACTGTAATCGTCAGTCCGTTTCCTGTTTTGTTTTCTGCGCTAATCTTGCCTTTGTGCGCCTGCACGATTGCCTGTGCTACTGACAAACCGATACCTGAACCTCCTGTACCGGATTTGCCGCCAGAAGCTCTTTTGCTGCAAACGGCTTGCTCAGATAGTCATCCGCGCCGCTGTCCAGTCCGAGCACGCGGTCATCCACCTCAGACCTGGCTGTGAGGATCAGCACAGGAACATCATTTCCCTGCGCACGGATATTTTTCAGTACCGTAATGCCATCCATCTTTGGCATCATAATATCCAGAATTGCACCATCATAATTATCCGCTAAGTACACTATAAAGGTGGAACTTTAATTTTACTTTAAAGTAGTTGTGAAGATTCTGTATATTTCATTTTTGTTATGATTTCTGTTTTTATCTGTAGTAACGTCCTCCGGTAAGGGCTACTACAATACATTCTGCTCCCTCTATAATCAGGAATGCACCTACCAGAACACCCATCGATAAAATCGTGATCATCGGACGGAAGATCAGAAGAATTCCGACGATCAGTCCCAGAATGTTCAAAATCAGTGAAATTGTATAATAAGTCATTCCGAAGTGCATCTTCATATACTGGAGATGGGAAAGTCTGGAAATGCAGTGTGCAATGATCCAGATTGGAAGAATCATTGCGATTGCCCATGTGCCTGCTCCCGGATGTGCGATCAGCATAAATCCTGCCATAATTCCAAGGATTCCGGTCACCAGAGAAACGACCGGTCCGAAACCTGTAAATCGTTCCATCTTCACATACAGGACAATGTCTCCGATTCCACTTATAACGGCTATCACTCCACACAGGATTACGATCCATGTGAGAACACCAACTGGCTGACGCATGATCACAATGCCGAGAATGATCAGAATCAACCCCATAATCAGTTCAAACCATCCGATATCAGACTGTCTTTTCATTGTCATCCGCCTCCTTTGCCTCAATTGCTGTTTCAGGTTTTGCTTCTGCCTGTACCTTATTGCCGCTCAGGATTGCCATAAACTCGTCACCGGTGATTGTTTCTTTTTCATAAAGATAGTTTGCAAGATCATCCAGTTTCTGACGGTTATCCAGAAGGATTTTCTTTGCTTTTTCATGCTCTCTCTTAACGAGTTCCACAACCTGGCGGTCAATTTCTTTCTGTGTATCCGCTGAGCATGCAAGGGATGCGTCTCCTCCGAGATACTGGTTTGTCACTGTTTCCATTGCAACCATATCAAAATCATCGCTCATGCCATAACGGGTGATCATGGAACGTGCAATCTTGGTTGCCTGTTCGATATCGTTGGAAGCACCTGTTGTCACTTCACCAAAAACAACTTCTTCTGCGGCACGTCCACCGGTGAAAGTCGCAATTTTGTTTTCCAGTTCTTTCTTCGTGAGAAGATATTTATCGCCCTGCTCTACCTGCATGGTGTAGCCAAGTGCACCGGAAGTTCTCGGGATTATCGTGATCTTCTGAACCGGTGCAGAATGTGTCTGCATGGCTGCCACAAGAGCATGTCCGATCTCATGGTATGAAACGACTTTTTTCTCCTGTGCAGAAAGTATTGCATTTTTCTTCTGATAACCTGCAATAACGACTTCTATGCTCTCCTCAAGATCTGCCTCCGTCACCACTTCACGGTTGTCGCGTACCGCACGAAGCGCGGCCTCATTCACGATATTTGCAAGTTCCGCACCGGACGCACCGGATGCCATTCTTGCAATCGTATGGAAATCTACATCATCAGAAAGCTGTACTTTCTTTGCATGTACCTTAAGAATTGCTTCACGGCCTTCAAGATCCGGCAGTTCTACAGGTACACGGCGGTCGAAACGTCCCGGACGGGTCAGTGCCGGGTCAAGAGATTCCGGACGGTTGGTTGCCGCCAGAATGATAACTCCGTTGTTGCCCTCGAAACCATCCATCTCAGTAAGGAGCTGGTTCAGAGTCTGTTCGCGCTCATCGTTTCCGCCTGCCATCTGACCGTCACGTTTCTTACCGATGGCATCAATCTCATCAATAAACACGATACACGGAGCTTTTTCTTTGGCCTGTTTAAAGAGGTCACGTACTTTTGACGCACCCATACCGACAAACATTTCCACAAATTCAGAACCGGACATGGAGAAAAACGGCACATTGGATTCTCCGGCTACCGCCTTTGCCAGCATGGTTTTACCTGTTCCGGGAGGACCTACAAGCAAAACACCCTTCGGCATAGAGGCACCGACCTTTGTATATTTCTCCGGATTATGCAGATAATCCACGATCTCCTGCAGGTTTTCCTTTGCTTCTTCCTCACCTGCCACATCACTGAAGCGTATTCCTTCTGTTGACTGTACATAAACCTTTGCGTTGCTTTTTCCCATTCCGAATGCCATGGAATTTTTGCCGCCCATCTGACTCATCATTTTGCGGCTCATATACTGGCCTAACGCAATAAAGATTACAAGCGGAAGGACACCTGTCAGCAGAAAGCTTGCAACCGGAGACATCTGCTGGTCAATTTCTTTTGAAAATTTTGCTCCGGCTTTGTAAAGACGCTCTGTCAGTGTCGGATCTTCCATCACACCGGTTTTGTAAACCGTATTCGCATCATCCCTATCGGTAAAAAGGATCTGGTTATCCTCAATCTGTACGTCATCAATCTTTTTGTCCTCGATCTTTGACATAAACGTTCCATAGTCCACTTCCTTTACCATTGTTTTTGTAAGCATCGGTGTCACAAGCACATTAAAAACAATAATGATAAGAAGCACGATGCCGTAGTAATAAAACAACGGTTTCTTCGGAGATTTTACTTCCTTCATTCGTAGTTCCCCCTGTCTGAGTTTCTTTTTATTTTCACATATTATAATACCTGATTCTGCCGTTTTATATAGACAAAACCGGAAAAGTGTTCGCTTTTTCCACACTTTCCCGGTTTTGTCCTGTATTTTTCTTTTTCAAACGCTCTCTATCGATATGGATTCAATGCCTTTTCTGCAAGATCCGGAAAGTTTCCGATAATTGCATGCACACCGATCCGTGCAAAATATTCCATGCTGTCCCAGTCATTGACGGTCCAGGTATTGACCTGTAATCCATGATCTTTCGCATCCTGCACATAGCTTTCTGTCACCATCGGATATGCCGGATGCAGGAAATCCATGCCGAGTTGTCGACCGTATTTACCGGCACCGACGATCCAGCTTTCTTCCAGAAGACCGCATGGAATTTTTTCTTCCAGTTCTTTCATCTTCAGACAGGAATAATGATTGAAAGAGGAAATGATGATTTTATCTTCCAGTTCAAACTCATGGATCAGTTCCAACGTCCGCTTCTCGATTCCCGGATAAAGGAAAACTCCTGTTTTGAGTTCAACATTGGTGATGATCGGAAGATCTTTGAACCGTATAAAATATTCACGCAGTGTCGGAATTTCCATCTTTCCGTACCGGTCGCCCCATTTACCGGAGACATCCATCGCTTTCAACTGCTCCAGTGTATAATCCTTTACAAATCCATCGATGCCGGCAGTCCGGAGCAGACTTTCATCATGCATGATCACAAGTTTCCCGTCTTTTGAGAACTGCACATCCAGTTCAATTCCGTCTGCACCGGCCTCTACAGCCTTTTCAAAAGCCAGCATTGTGTTTTCCGGATACTGTCCGGAAAATCCTCTGTGTGCAAAATTCAGCGTCACAGCCATTCCTCCTACAACAAAATACAATCTTCTTTCTTTATACTCATCCAGCAGTCCGTAGATTCCGCAAGAAGTCCTGTCTCCTGAAACAGTACATCCGCATGAATTTTACCGCCCTCGCAGCCGATTCCATAGCGAAACACATTTCCCTGCGGAATTCCGTCCACGATTTTTCCCTGGAAAATATAGCTGCATGCATCGTCCGGTCTTTCCAGAGATAATCTGACGCTTTCCGGGCGAAAGGCAATCGTTTCTGCCTCTGCACTGCTGCCTGTCATTTTTTTGAAATCTTCGGATGATAATAAATTGTAACTTCCGATAAAAGATGCAGCAAATTTTGTAGCCGGGCGGGCATACATCTGCGCCGGCTCTGCCGACTGTTCGATTCTTCCATCGTAGAGAAGGTGAATCATATCCGACATCACCATTGCCTCATTCTGGTCATGTGTAACAAAAATTGCTGTGATATCGGTCTCTTTCTGGATTCTTCGAATCTCCATCTGCAGTGATTTGCGGAGAAGGGCGTCGATTGCAGAAAGCGGCTCATCCAGAAGAAGAACTTTTGGTTCTGTTACGATTGCCCTTGCAAGCGCGGCTCTCTGCTGTTGTCCGCCGGATAACTGCGACGGATAGCTTTTGCCTTTATCCCCAAGGCCTACGATTTCCAGCATCTCTTTTACTTTTGTGTCAATCTGATTCTTTGGCATCTTTTTCAACTGCAGACCGAAAGCCACATTTTTTTCGACTGTCAGATTCGGGAACAGACTGTACTGCTGAAACACCATTCCGATATCCCTTTTTCTCGGTTCTTCATTTGTAATGTCTTTTCCATCCAGCCACACTTTACCGGAAGTTACGCGCTCCAGCCCGGCAAGGCATCGAAGAAGTGTGCTTTTGCCGCAGCCGGACGGTCCGAGAAGCGTCACAAGCTGTCCTTTTTCGATATCGAGGCTAATGTTTTTCAGCACCTGTGTATCACCGAAATTTTTTACAATATTTTCAAAACGTATATATCCCATAAATTTTCCTGTCTTTCCTGGAATTTTGCTGTCTGCGCATGCCTGTACACTTTTCTTTTACTTATCTTCTTTTCCGCTGCGGTTTTTCAGATATAAGGTAACGGCTGCAATGAGAAATGTGATTGCCATAATCACTACAAACACCGCGCTTGCTTTCATGCTGTCCGATTTCATGGTCTGGTAAAGGTAAATCTGCATATTCTGGAAAGATGTTCCGGTAAGATTTCGCACCAGCACATAATCTCCAAAGATAATTCCCACTGCCAGAAGTGAAGAAACAATCACCGATGAAATCAGATTCGGAACGACTACTTTAAAAAATGCATAAATTCGTGAACAGCCAAGCATTTCCGCAGCCTCGACCAGCGTATAGACATTAACCGTCAGCAATCCGTTTTTGATTCCCTGATAAATGTATGGCATGATAATGACACTGTATGCACCAAACAGCATGACCATACGGTTTGACAAAAATGTATCCGAACGCACATATGCTGCCAAAATGCTGACCGAAAGAATAACTCCCTGTATCGTATACGGAATCATGCAAATGATCTGTACATATTTATCAAGCTTCGGAAAGTACAAATTGGTTACAAACATTGCCAGAAGGATGATCACTGTGGTCAGCACAATTGGTACCACACATACGATCAGACTTCTGAGAATACACAGCAAAAACTCCGGATCCTGAAACAGTTCCACATAACTTTTTACAGAAAATCCATGTGGGACAATTTCTGTCCATTTATCAAAAAGTGAATAAACGATAGTCACAATCAGTGGAAGGAGCAGGTATGCGATCAGGACCAGCATTACCGCAGCCGAGCCTTTTTTTCTCTCTGTCATACCTTCTTCACTCCTTTCTGAAACTGTCTGCCGATTCCGTTTGTCACGAAGATCATAATGACCATCAGTGCCATCATCACAACTGACAACGCACCGCCAAGTCCCGGTTTCAGCTTAACTTCCCCGACAAAGCTTCCTGCGATCTGAATCGGAAGCAGGGAAATATTATTCATCATCAACGCATAAACGGTTGCATATGCGGCAAGTGCATTTGCAAAAAGTACACTGAACGTACCAAGGATTCCCGGCATCAGCACAGGAATCCCGACCTTTGTCCAGAAACAGGTCATATTTCCGCCGAGAAGTGCAACTGCTTCTTTCCATTCTCTTCGGATTCCCTCAAATGCAGGAATGAGAAGCAGTGTCGCAAGCGGAATCTGGAAGTATACATAGATCATGCTCATTCCACCAGATGTGTACAGATTGTAATTCGCCAGTCCCTGAATCCCGAGTTTCTGGCCCACATGTACCATAAATCCGGCATTTCCGAGAAGTATCATATAAGAAAAAGCAAGCGGCACTCCGGCAAAGTTTGATACCATATTTAATACCGTTGTAAAAGCCGTGCTGAGTTTCCCGGTGTGATTATGTATTGCTTTCGCCCCCAGAAATGCAATGATAATGCCGATCAGGGAAGACGTCAGTGATATTTTCAGGCTGTTGATGATTGCTTTCTGATAAAGAAGTTTTGTAAAAATTTTTTCATAGTTTTCCAGCGAAAAACCGCTTCCGCCATCCGGAATAAAACTGTTTCCGATCACGCTGCAAAGCGGTACGATCTCATACAGCACAGCAACCGCCAGAAAAGGAAGCAGCGCCAACAGATAAATGTATTTTTGTTTTTTCATTACTGAACCAGAAGTGGCGTGATTTCTTCCTGCCATCTTTCTACAACAGTTTCGCAGGCTTTTGTATAAGCTTCTGTATCTTCCATCGGAATTGCATTTGCATAATCTTCTGATTTGAAGGTTGCGTTCTGGATATCTTCCGGAATTTCTACATCTGTTCTTGTCGGGATTGCACCTGCTGCTGCCAGATTTGCCTGACCTTCATCGCTGAAGATGTATTCTCTTGCAAGAGCTGCTGCGCATGGATGCGGTGCATATTTATTGATTACGGAAGCATATCCACTCATGATGGAGCCATCTGTCGGGATGTTTGCCTGAAGTTTATATTTTGTGATCTGATCTTTGTACGGGATTGCTGTGAAGCTCCAGATCACACCTACCGGAATCTCAC
>OLPU01002528.1_pt1 | contig 12021 bp, 10 predicted proteins | sample 1673111 | NCBI WGS metagenome assembly OLPU01 (sample SAMEA3136755, study PRJEB25190) | human gut metagenome | reverse complement strand
TCTGGCTTGTGACATGATAGCCTCTGGCTTTTAGTAATCGTCCCAGAGAAGCTGCTGTGATTCCTTTACCTAATCCAGATACAACTCCTCCTGTAACAAATACATACTTTACTGGCATGTTTCTTCCTCCTATATGTGAATTTCTACTACTTTCTTATATTATCCCATTCAAAATAATATCATATCATATTATTTTTGATTTGTCATTGTGATTTGTTAAAAATAATGAAAAGGATTCTTATGTTTCTATATCATAGAATCATAGGAATCCTTATTTTCATATTTTAAAAATCGAAAGTGCTCACATCACAACTTAGATAGAGGATTGCAGATAAATATAAAATGATTGTTGATGATGATAATCTAAAATACAATTCTTTCGAGATTCTATGGGGTATGGGCGATGAACAATCGCAGGAAAACCGTAGTTCTCGAACTGTTTATTAAGGGGAGTTTGTGCTGTAAGCACTTTCTACCCATAATTTACCATATCATTTTATATTTGTCAATTATTTCCTTTACTTTTTTTGTAAAAATTTACATAATTATTATTTTCATTATGATTGATCAATGATATTACCTGATTTTTACTATTTCCTTTGCTGTATGTCCAGCTTCCTAACTTACCGCTCTGTGGCGTTTTCTTGATCATAAATGTATTTAACCATTCTTGTGCATCCTTGGATGAGATACCCATTTTTTCGAAACAGCCTTTTAAGAATATCTTTTCTTCTTTTGTGAATCCTTTGAATGCCTCTGTTTCATCCCAGTAGATCAACATCTGTTTGATCTTGTGATCTTGCAAAAAGATCTGAACATTTTTCCTTGCATATAATTCTTCATCATTATAAGAACGAAGAATAACTTCATTCGCAGCTGATCCACTATGATCCGATATAGCTGTCCACATTTCTCTGCCACTTTGTGGAAGGTCAGATAGATTACTCCTAAGCCCAATCACTTTGTTAAAATCAAATCGAATGATAAAACGTTTGTAATTATACAGACATGTTAATCCATTTTTCTTGAATGTATGCCATTTGTCTGTATTATGGAACAAGTATGTTTTATCTCCAGCTTTTACTTTAATCCCTGCTGTATCTTTTTCGCATTGTTCCATCCATTTTTTGATTCCTTTGTATCCTGAATTCTCCATCGTATTGATCAATTTGGAGTTTTTCATATAATACTGGGATGTTCCATTGATACATCTCTTATGATTTTCATTTGTTGCATACAAAAGACCGTCTTTGTAATTCCAATTAAGATTCTGAATCTCTTGTTTTTCTGAATCTGTAAGCTTTTGATAATTTTCTTCGAATGTATTGTCTGGTCTTTGAATGATATCATAAAATCCGTCGGTATCATAACTGTCGAAATCTCCGTCAGAATCAATATCTTCATCCGGTTGCTGTATTGACAATCTATGAAGAACTGTGTCTTCTGCTCTTAAACGCAGCTCATACTCACCCGTTTTATCTTCCAGGATACTCGTTTTCCATACTTCATAACTTCCACTGTCATCTAAAAGAGTCGAACTTTCATCGTCTGATTTCATCATCTTATAAAATTTTTTCAGCCATTGTTCATTTTTTATTTCTCTTCTGTCTTCTGAAATCTGATCGATCTTATCTTCTGTGATAAAATTGTTTTCATTTGCTGACAGACTGATCGTTGATACGAACTGTTTTTTGCTTGTCAAAGGATAGATAAATAGTCCTGCTGCCATACAAAATCCAAGAAGGATCGCTATTTGTTTAATTCTTTTTCTTTTCTTAAATGATACGCTATACCATTTTCTCTGTAATTTTGACGGATGACGGTAAAGTACGATTCCAATCGTTTCCAATAAAGCTAGAAGGATCAGTGGTGATAATATGATAATATAACTAATTGAAGTTGAAAAATACATTATACTGCCCTCCTTTTCTTACGCTTTTCTACTATATAATATATGATCGTTGCGATCACTGCTGCCAGAATGCCGCCTGTGTATGACTGAATCTTGAACCCTGTCACTACAATGAACAGTGAAACACAGAATGGAAAAATCCATACAAACAGATGTTCCATCCATGGAAAATACATAAAATTATTCCTCTTTGCCATATCTGACTTTTGAAATACATAAAATGCAACTCCAAAAAATACTGCGATCAATACGATCTGAATCAGAAGAATCTGTACAAAATGATCAAACAAAGCTATCGTTACCAGCTGATTCACACCTTTATCCCATATAAACTGTTCTGTGATCGGTCCATTTTCAAAAAATACAGCCATCCACCAGCCATGATATATTGTATCTGGGAATGATAATACTTTGGGCATCATATAATCCATAAAATTTGGAAATAACATTGCTCCGATTCCGATCGCTCCTGCGATCCATGGTCTTTTACAGATATTCTGAAAAAATATAGCAATGGCATAGATGAGTGTCAGTGAGACCCATATAAATAGAAGATACGCACACAAATGTATCATGTTATCATTTCCAAGAAGTACTGCTCCGTTTTTACATACGGATAGATTCATCTCATACCATGACTGTGCTTTTGTTCTCATCATGATCATTCCGAATGAAAGAAAAAGCCATGGAATCGTATATGTCATCATTCCTGTGATCGTCCTTGTTAGAAAGATCTGGCCTCTCTTGATTGGAAGCTGCATTAGAAATTCACCACATTTTGATGTGCTGCTTTCCCGATACTGTATTACCGCTACAAAACTAACCGGTATCATAAGAACGATAATAAACATTTTATAGTATTGATCTAATGTTCCTAAAAACAAATTACCATAATCATTATAAATTCCTCCATAAAAATTATTGATCTGATCTGCAGTTCCTGAAATATCGTTTGCGATCACATATTGTAATATAAAACATATCACTATAGTATACACTAATGTTATGGCTAGCAGATTTCGTTTTTCATGATTAACAAGCCCTCTCATAACATTTCCTCCTTATTGTCTGAATAATCGATACAGCAAAATATGTGATCACTAATATCATTACCAAATATATAATCCAATGTACTGCATTTAATTTCTGTATGATCAGTTTATAACTGTCTGATGAACACATAAATTCTTTTCCCCATGCGACCAATCCATAAATTCTGGTTCGAAGTGTCTTGTCATACTTAAATATATAAACATATATCTCATGATTACTTAATGCATTAAAACATAGGATCGTGATCACTATCGTCGTGATGACTTTATTCTGTATCTCTGATAATCTTGTTAACATTCGATTCTGTGCCTGATCCTGCTTGATAAACTGTCGTTTTGCAAACCAGATACCAAAGACTCCTGCTGCAAATAAAACGGCAATACAGATAATAGCAGAATTTACATATTGTGCTTTCCAGATTGGATTGCTATCCAAGATATTCGCATCTAGCTGATAATTTAATGGATATAAAAATGTTCTGCCGAATCTTCCATAAATAACCCACTCGAGTATCGCAAATCTAGAAGATCTTACCTTAAACAGCAACTGGAGTAAAAATGCCAGATTCTGAAGGATCATCGGAAATATCACATAAAATGTAGCGACTGCTATGATAAGCCCTTGCCAGATATATGCTGTCACGATCAATGAAATCTGTATGAGTGCACAAAATGCAAAACACATTACTGCATTCCATAATGTGCATATGATCACATTCGTGATTGATTCCGCATTCGGAATCGTTGCGATCTTCATTGCAAAGAAAATTCCATAGATGATCTCTGCGAACAAAAGTGATATATGCAGTTTTGTAAGACTCTTTTGGTAAATGTCTTTCTTTGTCCATGGAAGGCTGTAAATATATTGCTGTTTCTTATTTTGCTGCAACTGATATACAATTCCTGCTGATAATGCTGCAAATAAAACTGTGATCAAAAGCCAGCCATTGATAAGATTATCCATTATCTGTACCAGTTCATCCCCCGGATATTTCATGTTCCATACGAAAATCCCATATAACAATGCTGCTGGTGGAAGTACCAAATCATATTTTCTAAAAAATCTCATCTCCAAGTTCCTCCTCTTAGCGGTTGCTGTAGACGAATACTTCTTCTAAACTTAATGGAACTTCCTCTACTACAATCGCTCCTGCTTGTTTTAATGCCTCATGAATTGGCTCTCCATACCCTTCTAATATTACTGTGTATACACTTCCAAGATTAGAATACGTGATCACTCCCGGAAGTTCTTTGAAAATCTCGCTTCTTGATTCTCCAAATACAACCTGTAATTTTGTAAATCGTTCTTTCATCTGATCCATTGTTCCATGATAAAGGATCTTTCCGTCCTTCATCATACTTGCGGAATCGCAGAAACTTTCTAAATCCTTTAAATCGTGTGATGAGATCAGAACACTCATCCCATTCATATCGACTTCATTGACAATAAAATCTTTGATCTGTTTCTGTGCGATCACATCCAGTCCTGACATTGGTTCATCCATGATCATCACTTTTGGATGGATGGACAGATTCAACATCGAAGCTAATGACATTGCCTGTCCTTTAGATAATTCTTTGATTCTTTTGCTTACATCTAATCCGATACTCTGATTGTAGTCCCTAAATACTTTCTCATCGAATGTTGGGTAGATCTGTTTATAAAATTCCACCATCTCATCGATATGATACCCTTCAAAATACTGGTTGCTGTCCGCAACATATCCTACCTGTGCTTTTACTTTTGGATTCTCGAAAATTTCTTCTCCACAGACCAGAATCTGTCCTTGATCCTGTTCATAAATTCCTGTTAGACATTTGATCAGTGTTGTCTTTCCACATCCATTGCGTCCTACCAGTCCATGAATGCTTCCCTCTTCTATATCCAGGCTGATTCCATGAAGAATCTCATTCTTTCCATATGATTTTTTCACGTCCTTTAGTTCGATTACTTTCATATCCTATCCCTCCAGATCCTGATAGATCTCATGTATCAGGCTTGCTATCTTCTCTTCATCATACCCTTCATAACGAAGCTCACTTAATATCTCTTTTAAACTTGTCTTGATCTCCTGCATCTTTCCTTTGTCTACCTCTTGTGAAGCATTCTCTGCCAAAAATGCTCCCTTTCCTCGTATTGTTATAATTACTTTCTCTTTCTCCAACAACTGATATGCTTTCGCTACAGTGTTGGGTGTTACACTGAGACTTAATGCTAATTTACGAACGGACGGCAAAGCATCTCCAGGTTTTAGATATCCTTTCCACGCTGCTTCTTTTACTTGTTCCATGATCTGTTCATAAATTGCCTTGCCACTGGCAGGGTTGATTCGAAACACATCTGTACCTCCTTATTGTTTTTGTCATACTGTATGCCATACTGTATTAGCTGTACTAACTGTACCATTTCATATGATACAGTTAGTTTATATACTTTTTTCTTATTTGTCAATAACTTTTTTAAAAATGTCAAGAAAATTTCCTATGAAATGAAAAAGCTTCCAATCACATTTAGCACACCCGCAAACAGCATGACAATGATCGGGTCTTTTTTCTTTCTCAATAAAAGATAGATACAAACGATAAAAATACCACCCTGTATCCAGTTGATCTGTTGAAGATCTATATGACTTCCCTGAAAAAATGCCTGTGCAAGGATCGTAATTCCAGAAGTCAAGATCAGTGCGATCACCGCAGGACGTAAAGTATTTAACACCATTTGTATTCCTTCCATATGACGATATTTTACATAAAAATAAGCAATTGCTGTCACGATCACACACGCAGGGAATACACATCCCATCGTTGCACATAATGCTCCTTGCCACCCTGCGACTCTTATGCCCACGAAAGTCGCCGCATTAATTGTGATTGGTCCCGGTGTCATCTGCGAAATCGTTACGAGATCTCCAAATTCAGAGACAGACAACCAGTGATATACGTCTACCATCTGCTGCTGTATCATTGGCATTGCTGCATATCCGCCTCCGAAACTAAATGCTCCAATCTTTAAGAAACTTAAAAATAATTGCAGATAGATCATTTTCTGCCTCCTGTCTTCTTTCTTGAAATACCATATTGTACGATTCCAACTCCAATACATGCAAGAATAATGTAGATCACACTAATATCAAAGACATAACTTGCCATAAATGCCACAACCATAATGATCGCAAGTTCTATTCTGTTTTCCTTCTTACTTTGCCCTTTTGCCATCTCGTACACAACACTGATGATCACCGCGCCAACACCCGTCTGCATACCAGAAAGCATCGCTGCAACAATCCCGTTATCCCGAAATATTTCATAAAAAACAGAGACTACAGATATAATCAAAAATGGCGGTAGAACAGCTCCGAATACACTTACGATCACACCACTGATACCTGCTAATTTATAGCCAACAACGATTGCTCCATTCACTGCGATTGCTCCTGGGGCTGATTGTGCGATCGCCACCAGATCAAGCATCTCGTCTTCTTCGATCCAATGATATTCATTCACAAACTTCTTCTTCATCAAAGATACGATCATATAGCCGCCACCAAAGGTAAATGCACTTAAATAAAATGTTTCTATAAACAACCTCAATAATTTTTTCTTTTTTTTCATTCCTTTTTCTTCCATATGACATCTCCAGTCAAAAATCTTACCATTTATACTGGTGCAAACTGGCTGTTATATAATCTGGCATACGCACCATTTTTCGCTAAAAGTTCTTCATGTGTTCCCTGCTCCAAAATATCTCCATTTTCCATAACAAGTATCACATCCGCATTCTGAATCGTTGAAAGTCGGTGGGCTACAATAAAACTTGTTCTTCCTTTCATCATCGTTTCAAATGCTTTCTGAATTCGGAGCTCTGTCATCGTATCAATTGATGATGTCGCTTCATCTAAGATTAGCATTGGAGGAAGACTTAACATGATCCTTGCAATACAAAGGAGCTGTTTCTGTCCTTGAGAGAGATTTCCGCCACCTTCTGTAATGATCGTATCATAACCATCTGGCATTCGCTCGATAAATCCATGTGCATTGGCTTCTTTTGCTGCCATGATCATCTCTTCCTCAGTTGCATCTGGTTTTCCATAGCAGATATTTTCACGAATCGTTCCTGCTTTTAACCATGTCTCCTGAAGTACCATTCCATAACTGGATCGTAAACTTTCTCTCGTGACATCCCGGATATCATTTCCTTCCACCTTGATCATTCCTACATTCACATCATAAAAACGCATTAACAGATTGATCAACGTTGTTTTCCCACATCCTGTCGGTCCAACGATTGCAATCCGCTGTCCTGGTTCCACTTTCAAATTAAAATCCTGGATCAAAGGTACTTCTTTCACATAAGAAAAGTCCACATGCTCTAATTCTACATTTCCTTTCACATCCTGTAACGCCTTCGCATCTTTGGCATCAGGAATCATCGGCTCCTCATCTAACAATTCAAAAACTCTTGCCGCAGAAGCTAAAGAATTCTGAAATTCTGTGATAACCCCTGTTATCTCATTAAACGGCTTTGTATACTGGTTTGTATAACTTAAAAAACTTGATAACTGACCAACACTGATACTTCCGCGAATAACACTCATACATCCTGCGATCGCAACCCCTGCATAGATTCCTGAATACATAAATCTGGTTGCCGGATTTGTGATAGATGAGAAAAATGTCGCTCTTAAGGAGTAATATGCAAGATCATCATTGATCTGATCAAACTCTTCCTGTGCTTTTTCTCCATGATCAAACACTTTGACTACTTTAATATTTCCAAGCATTTCATTGACAAATCCTGTCATATTTCCTCTAGTCTGTGATTGTTTCCGGAACATATTAAAACTTCGCTTTGAGATAAAACTTGCGATAAAAAACGAAAACGGACTTAAAATAACAACGACCAATGTGATCCATGGATTGATTCCTAACATAAAACAAATGGTTCCAATGATCGTGATCACACCAGTAAATAACTGTGTAAATCCAAGCAGCAATCCATCCGTAAACTGATCAATATCCGTTACGATCCGGCTGAGCAAGTCTCCTGAGGAGTGTGCATCTACATAAGATAATGGCAGTTTCTGCAAATGCTCAAATGCCTGAATCCTTAAATCTTTTCCAATCTTATATGTAATCTGGTTATTGACATGATTCATCAGCCACTGCGCTGCTGCCGTCAATACGATACAGATCACGATCGTTTTTATAATACTTATTAATCTTGCAAAATCAACATTTCCTTTTGATATAATGCAATCCACACCTTGTCCTGTCAGAATCGGAACATAAAGTGTCAGTACCACACTGATCACCGCCAACACTAAAGACGCAAAGATCAAAAATCGATAAGGCTTCATATATTCCATGATCCTTTGTAATGTCTTTTGTTTTTTGTCTTTCTTCATGATCTTATGCCTCCTCTCCTGCCATCTGTGATGCGCAGATTTCTTTATATACCTGATTCTCTTTTAATAGCTGTAGATGAGTCCCGATTCCTGCAATCTTTCCATCATCCAACACTAAGATATGGTCAGCATTACGAATCGTTGATACTCTCTGGGATACAAGAAATACTGTCATATTATCTGTATTTTCTTTGATCGCTTTTCGAAGTCTTGCATCTGTTGCAAAGTCAAGTGCGGATGCACTATCGTCAAGAATTAAGATCTCAGGTTTACGTACTAATGCTCTTGCGATCGTTAGTCTCTGTTTTTGTCCGCCAGATAAGTTTCCTCCATTTTGTTCAATTCTAAAGTCTAATCTCTGTTCCTTCTGATCAACAAATTCTCTTGCCTGTGCGATATCCAATGCCTGATAGATTTCTTCATCTGTGGCATCTTCTTTACCCCATTTCATATTATCTCTTAGGCTTCCTTCAAACAAAGATGCTTTCTGCGGAACAAATCCGATCTTTCCTCGAATAAATTCTGGTTTTAATTCTTTCTCATCAATTCCACGGTATAGAATTCTTCCTGATGTCACATCATATAATCTTGCGATCAAAGATACAAAAGTACTCTTTCCTGACCCTGTACCTCCGATCACCCCGATCGTTTCGCCTTCTTTCACCGCAAAATCAAATGGATGGATCGTCTCTTTTCTTGCACCATGATAGACAAACGATGTATCTTTAAACTCAAGAATAGGTGTATCTTTCTTCTCTTCTATATCTGTTTTTCCAGTTTCCTTCATGGATGGCTCTAATGCAAAAATCTGATCCACACGGTCAAGACTTGCAAACGCTCTAGATAAGATGATCAAAAGATTCGCAAGTTTTACAAGTTCTACAAGGATCTGTGACATATAATTGATCAGGGCAATGATCTGTCCTTGTGTTAAATAACCCATATCAACCTGTTTTCCACCAGCCCATAAGATTGCAATGATCCCCAAATTAATGATCATGTAAGTCAGAGGATTTAGTAACGCTGAAATCTTTCCAACGTGGATCTGTTTGTTATAAAGCTGTCCACTTTGTAATCTGAAATTCTCTTCCTCGCTTCTTTGTCTGTTAAATGCACGGATCACACGAATTCCAAGAAGATTTTCCCTTGTACTTTTTAATACTCCATCGACCTGTTTTTGTACTTTCTTATACATTGGCATCGTGATCCATAAGATCAGTCCAACAACCACTGCCAATGCTGTGATCGTAAATACAAAGGAAACTGCTGCCTTATGATCCACCGTAAATGCCATGAACATCGCACCAAATACGACAAATGGTGACCTTAAAAACAAACGCAGGAACATGTTAACTCCATTTTGCACCTGATTGATATCATTACTCATACGGTTGATCAGCGTTGATGTCCCAACCTGATCGATCTCCTGATAAGAAAATTGATTTATATGTGCAAACAAATCACTTCTCATCGACTTTCCTGTATACACAGCCGATCTTGCCGCAAAATACTGTGCTGTGATAGAAAATGAAAATCCAATGATTCCAAGTAAGATCAATAATCCTCCCATCTTCCACAAATATCCAATATCGTGATGTCCGATTCCTACATCAATCATGCTGGCAACGACCAATGGTACAAATAGTTCAAAACTAGCTTCCAGCATCTTAAATAATGGTGCAAGGATCGTAACACAAAGATGCTCCTTTAAATATCCTAGTAACCGTTTCATCGATTCGTACTCCTTCTTTTATCTTACTATTTTCTTTAGTATACACCATTTTATTTTTTATTTGAACATAGTCCCAGATATTTTACGAAAACAAAAAAGTACCGCTTAGAGCCAGGTAACATGCTCTAAACGGTACGGGGATGATTTATGGTTCAAAAGAGTTATTTGTCTTCCTTTTGAACAGAACAATATCCTTGTGGGTGGCTGCTGTGCCATTTCCATGCGGATGCAATGATTTCTTCAAGATCTGCATGTTCTGGCTTCCATCCAAGGATATTCTTCGCTTTTTCACTGGAAGCGATCAAGACAGCCGGATCTCCAGCTCTTCTTCCTTCTTCCACAGCCTTGATCGGCTTTCCTGTCACTTTTCTGGCTGTTTCGATGACTTCTTTTACAGTAAATCCAACACCATTTCCAAGATTGAAGATGTTGCTTTCATTACCTTCCATTAAGTATTTCACTGCCAGAATATGTGCCTGTGCAAGGTCTGTTACATGAATATAGTCTCTTACACAAGTTCCATCTTTTGTATCATAATCCGTTCCAAAGATACTGATTGCTTCTCTTTTGCCATTTGGCACCTGTAAGATCAGTGGAATCAGATGTGTTTCTGGATTATGATCTTCTCCGATCTGTCCACTTACATGTGCTCCGCAGGCATTAAAGTATCTTAAAGATACATAACGAAGTCCATGTGCACGACCAACCCACTTAAACATCTTTTCCATGGAAAGTTTTGTCTCTCCATAAGTGTTTGTTGGCTCTGTGCGGTCTGTCTCTACGATCGGTACTTTCTCTGGTTCTCCATAAGTTGCTGCTGTTGATGAGAATACGATCTTATCGATGCCATGTTCTACTAAGGACTGTACCATTGTCTTTGTTCCACAAAGGTTATTATCATAATATTTTAATGGATTTACCATACTTTCTCCAACTAAGGAGTTCGCTGCGAAATGAATCACTGCATCGATATCTTTTTCCTGATCTAGGACACTGTCTACAAATGCTTTATCTCTTAAGTCTCCTTTGTAAAACTTTGCTTTTGGATGAACAGCCTCAATATGTCCTGTTTCCAGATTGTCGATGATCACGACTTCTTCCCCTGCATCGATCAGTTCATAAACTGTATGAGAACCAATATAACCAGCTCCACCTAATACTAATATTTTCATCTGTCATTTCCTTTCTGAACTCAATTACAAAGTTGCAATAAATCGGTCAAATGCTTTTCTTCCTTCTTCCGTGCATTTATAAACTCCGGCATCTTCTAAAACTTTAACGAATACTTGTCCGATCTCTTCTTTTAAGATATCTTCTACATTTTCTTCATTGATATCTTCATATTTTTCTTTGATCTCATCAACCCATGGTGCATGTTTCTTAAGATCTTCATACTGGCTGACATCTTCACCCTTCACAAGACATTCACTTAAATGTTCCATCTCTGCTTTTAATCTGGATGGAAGTACTGCAAGTCCCATAACCTCGATCAGTCCGATATTTTCTTTCTTGATATGATGATACTCATTATGTGGATGATAAAGTCCTAATGGACATTCTTTCGTTGTGATGTTGTTACGAAGTGTCAGATCCAGTTCATACATATCGCCTTTTTTACGTGCGATCGGTGTGATCGTATTGTGTGGTTCTCCATCTGTCTCAGCAAAAATATATGCCTCTTCATCGGTATATCCACGCCATTTTTTCAAAATATAGTCTGCAAGTTCAATGAGTCGTTTTTCATCTTTGCACTGAATACGGATTACTGATAATGGCCAATGAACGATTCCTGCTTTCACATCTTCGTATCCTGGAATGACAAATTCTTTCTCGATCGCTGCACGTTCCATGGCAAATTCATAATGTCCACCTTGGAAATGATCATGTGTTAAAATAGAACCTCCAACGATTGGAAGATCG
>OLPU01002526.1_pt1 | contig 12023 bp, 8 predicted proteins | sample 1673111 | NCBI WGS metagenome assembly OLPU01 (sample SAMEA3136755, study PRJEB25190) | human gut metagenome | reverse complement strand
GTGTCGATCCCAACATGCAGGTCTATGCCGCCAAGCGTGCCGCCCTGCTGATGAAGGAGCTGGCCGGGGGCGAGATTTCGAGCGACATCACCGACATCTACCCCGCGCCGATCGAAGATTTCCGCTTCGACGTCTCGTTCGCCCGCATCGACGCGCTGATCGGCAAGCATATCCCCGAAGAGACCGTCCGTGCGATCCTGGCGGCGCTCGAAGTGAAGGTGCTGGACGAGAAGGACGGCGTGCTGAGCGTGGCCGTGCCGCCCTACCGGGTCGACGTGCAGCGCGAGGCCGACCTCATCGAGGACATCCTGCGCATTTACGGCTACAACAACGTCGAAATACCCTCGCGCGTCCGTTCGACGCTTTCCTATGCGCCCAAACCCGACCGCAACCGCCTGATGAACCTCGCCGCCGACTACCTATCGGCCAACGGCTTTACGGAGATCATGTCCAACTCGCTGACCAGGGCGGCCTATTACGAAGGGTTGGAGAGCTACCGGGCGGAAAACTGCGTGCGTATCCTCAACCCGCTGAGCGCCGACCTCAGCGTCATGCGCCAGACGCTGCTGTTCAACATGCTGGAAGCCGTGCAGCTCAACGCCAACCGCCGCAACGGCGACCTGAAACTCTACGAGTTCGGCAACTGCTATTTCTACGACGAGGCCAAACGTGCGGACGAAAACCCCCTGGCAGCCTATTCCGAAGAGTACCGCCTGGCCATCGCCGTGACGGGCATCGCCGTGCCCGCTTCGTGGAACGTGCAGCCGCAGGCCGCATCGTTCTTCACGCTGCGCGCCGTGGCCGAAAAACTGCTGCGCCGCTTCGGCATCGACATCTATGCGCTCAAGACCGAAACGCTGCAAAGCGACCTCTTCGGCGAGGCGCTCACGATGGCGCTCAACGGCAGGGAGCTGTTGCAGATCGGTACGGTCAGCCGGAATATCCGCCGCAAACTCGACGTCAAACAGGATGTCTTCTATCTGGAGATGAACTTCGAGGCGCTTGTCAAATCGACCAAAAAGCACCGGATCGTGGCCGAGGAGCTGTCGAAGTTCCCCGAGGTGAAGCGCGACCTGGCGCTGCTCGTGGACAAGCAGGTGACCTTCTCGGCGCTGCGCGACGTGGCGTTCGCTACGGAGCGCAAGTTACTCAAGAGCGTTTCGCTGTTCGACGTCTACGAGGGCGACAAGCTGCCCGAAGGCAAGAAATCCTATGCCCTGAGCTTTATCCTCGAGGACAAGACCCGCACGTTGGACGAAAAGGCCATCGAACGGGCCATGCAGAACCTCACGGCGCAGTTCGAGCGCCAGTGCGGCGCCCATGTCCGTGCATGACCCGTCGTGACGGATAAGAACCGAAGCCGCCTGCCAGTTTTCTGACGGGCGGCTTTTTTCCTGAAATGATTTTTCCTGAAACGATGCATCGGACTTCCCGCATATTGGCCCTGACTACCCTGCTTTTTGCCGCAGGCGCCGCCCTGTTCTTCACCAAGGCGGCGGCTCTTCCGTACAAGGTGGCCTATCCGGTGCTTTTGCTGGCTGTGGCGGTTTTCTGCCTCCGGCGGAAAACGTTGCTTCCGGTCGGGGCTGCACTCCTCTTGTCTGCCCTGGGCGATGCGGCGGGTGCGAAGGGTCTGTTCATTCCGCAGATGCTGTTTTTCGCGCTGGCCCACGGTGCCTATATCCGCTATTTCCTCTGCGCCGGGGGACTTCCTGCCCGTCCTGCCGCATGGCTGCTTCCCGCGGCGTTGCTCGCGTTGCTCTTCGCCGGGGTCGTGCCCCGGGTCTTGGATCCGGCCGAACGGATCGGCGTCGCCGTTTACGGTGCGGTCATCGCCGGGATGCTTTACAGCGTGCTCCGGTATCGCGGGGCGTATGCCGCATGGTTCCGCTTCGCGGCCCTGCTGTTCGTTTTTTCCGACGGCGTGATAGCCTGGAGCCGTTTCATCGGGGCCGTTCCCGGGCGCACCTACGTCGTGATGGTTCCCTACTACCTGGCGCAGTGCCTGTTCTTCTGCTTTGCCGTAAAATCGCTTCCCGCCCTCCCGTCTGAGGGCCGATCCGTGTGAAGATTGCTTCCGCCCGTGCCGTCCGTCCGCCGATGGCCCGAAGGCATCCTGCTCGCAACCTTTTCATCCATGTGCCGCAGTCCTGCCGCGCCGATGCGCCGTTGCTGGCCGGAGCAGGCCGCCGTTACAGCACCGGCTTGATCTGCGGCGGCTGGATCGTCACATAGGGCGTGCCGTTGTCGTCGCAGGTCGAGACGATCCGCACGGCTTTCACCGCGCGCCCCGGCTTCAGGGTGATGCTTCCCTTTTCGAGGTCGCCCGCCCGCTCATACGTCGCACCGTCGTACGACACCTCGGCATAACCTGTGGTTATGATGGTCTTCGGCAGCTGGCGGTTTCCGGTCTGGAGGTACATTTCGCGGCATTTCACCGGCTGCTCGAAGGTGTAGAGCACCCAGTCCTGCTGCCGGCAGGCGCGCGCTGTCCGCGAAAGCCCCTTGTAACCCGCGGCATTGGCAAGGGGGAACTGCCTGCTCTCGCCCATCGAGGTGGTGATGGCCACGGCGGGTGCGAGCGTGCGGTAGTAGGATTTGTCGGCGACATAGGGGCTGCGCCCCGTTTTGTAGCGGGTGAAGAAGCGGTACAGGTGCGGTTTGCCGGTCTTGACGGGACGGGTATAACGGTGTTCTTCGGGCGCGTCGCCTTCCGTGTAGTATATCTCCGACCCGTCGTCGGCCGTCACGGTGAATGCGCCATCCTTATAGCTCACTTTCGGCGGGAAGAGCCGGAAACGGATGCCCATGGCTGCCATGCGGTCGTAATGCTTCTCCACGAGCCCTTTGTAATAGGCGTCCCAGCCTTCGCCGTTGCCGCGCCACGCGATGCGGGCGAGTGCGCAGATACGCGGGAAACACATGTAGTCGAGGTAGTCGGGCTTCTCGGGCTCGTGCGAGACGTAGGCTTCGCTGAAGAATGCCGCCTGCAACCCGACGACGTTGCGCATCTGCTCCGGGCTGAACCCCTTGTCCGTGAAGTCGAACCCGAAGACCTTTTTCGCGTCGAAGATCGCCGCCCAGTCGTGCCCGTCCTCGTGCGGGGTCTGGCGCATGTCGAAATAGAAATATTCGCCCGGCATCACTACGGTCTCGTATCCCTTGGCCGTGGCGTCGAGGCATGCCTTGACGCTCTGCCAGCCGTAGACGCGGCTGTCGTGCGCCAGGTCGCCCGTCGCCACCGCTTCGTTCCACACGGCGGGGCGTTTGCCGTTGGCGCCAAGGATCGCCGCCATGCGTTGCATGAAGAGGTCTTCCAGTTGGTGCGGGTCTGCCATGCCCCGCTGCCGCATCAGCGCCTGGCAGTCGGGGCAGCGCTTCCATTGGGTCATGTCGACCTCGTCGCCGCCCACGTGGATGTATTCCGAGGGGAACAGCGTGCAGAGTTCGCCCAGGATGTCCGCGAGCAGCGCGTAGTTCTCCTCGCGTGCCACGCACCATGCCGAACGGTAGTCGTAGCCGTTGGTCGACAGCGTGTCGGGCGGGTAATTGCAGCGGATTTCGGGGTGTACCGAGGCGATGTTGCGGCTGTGCCCGGGCAGGTCGATCTCGGGGATAATCTCGATGTTGCGCACGGCGGCATAGCGGATCAGCCCGCGCATTTCGTCCTGTGTGTAGAAGCCGCCGTATTTCTCGTCCCATTTCCCGTAGACGGGGCGTACGGGCGAGTCGCCGCCGCGGAAGCCGCCGATTTCGGTCAGCTCGGGGTGCGACCTGATCTCGATCCGCCACCCTTCGTCGTCCGACAGGTGGAGGTGTAATTTATTGATCCCGTGGTAGGAAAGCAGGTCTATGTAACGCTTTACTCCATCCACTCCGATCCATGTGCGGGCCACGTCCAGCATCATGCCCCGGTACGCGAAGCGCGGGGCGTCGTCGATCCGCGTGCAGGCGACTTCGACGGGCAGCGGGCACGCCTTGGCGTAGACCTCGGGCGGCAACAGCCGCAGCAGCGCCTGGATGCCGTTGAAGACGCCGCCGTAGTCGCCTCCCGTGATCTCGATCCGCTGCGGCTTCACGGCCAGCGTGTAGGCCTCGCGGCCGAGCGTCGGGTCTGTCGTGAGCACGATCGCGTCGTCGGCCGACATACTGTCGCTGGCCTTTCCGACGTTGATATATTCGCGCAGGTAGCCGGCCAGCGGCGCGAGCGGCGTCTCGTAGCTGAGCTGTGTGCCGGCCGATATGCGGTATGTGCCGGGAAGGGTCGTCTGGCGCGCCGGAAGCGGCTGCGCATGGGCGTGGAGGAGGCTACAAAGGGCGCCCAGGATGGACGCGAGGTAGCGTAGTTTCATGAGGTTGCGGAATTTTGTTCGATGCAAAGTTACTATTTTCCGCCGAATGTGCTAACTTTGCAGGGGATAAATTGCGGCCGTGCAGGCTGCATGCTGCTGCGGCCGGGCGACCCGGCGCCTCGGGCAGTTTGCGCCCTGCATGACGGCGGAAAAAACAAACCGGATAATGGAAGATAAACGATTGGAGGCTACGGCCCGCCTGCTCGACGTGATGACCACGCTGCGCCGCGAGTGCCCGTGGGATCGCGAGCAGACGTTCGACTCGTTGCGGAGCAATACAATCGAGGAGACGTATGAACTGGCCGATGCCATCACCGACCACAATATGGAGGGGATCAAGGAGGAGCTGGGCGACCTGCTGCTGCATGTGGTGTTCTACTCCAAGCTGGGTGAGGAAGCCGGGGCGTTCGACTATGCGGATGTGGCCAACGCCTTGTGCGACAAATTGGTATACCGCCATCCGCACGTTTACGGCGACATCCATGCCAATACGCCCGACCAGGTGAAGGAGAATTGGGAGGCGCTCAAGCTCCGCAAAAAGAACCGCAAGAGCGGTACGCTGGGCGGCGTTCCCCGCTCGCTGCCGGCGCTGGTCAAGGCATTCCGCGTAGGCGAGAAGGCCGCGGCGACGGGCTTCGACTGGCAGAAGCGCGAGGATGTGTGGGACAAGGTGAAGGAGGAGACCGCCGAAGTCGAGGCCGAGATGCGCTCGGGCGACAAGGCGAACCTCGAAGCCGAGTTCGGCGACTTGTTCTTTGCGCTGGTCAACGCTGCGCGGCTCTACGGCGTCGATCCCGAATCTGCGTTGGAGCGTACGAACAAGAAGTTCATCCGCCGCTTCAATTACATGGAGGAACAGGCTGCTGCACAGGGGAATTCGCTGCACGACCTTTCGCTCGGCGAGATGGAGGCCCTGTGGCAGGAAGCCAAAAAAGGCGAATAAAAGATTGCCTTCCGGCAGCGCTGTCCATGTCCGGGGCACCACCGTACGGTGGCGGGGCATGCAGGGAAATATACATGTGAAACAAAGAAATTTTATTACGGAATTATGGCATTGATTAAAGAAGTGCGGGGGCACACCCCCGTGATCGGAGAAAATACGTTCCTGGCCGAGACGGCCGTCATCCTGGATGGGCAAAGCCCTCGGCCAGGTTTGGCGGGCGCTTGACCGGGTGGTGGCAGTCGCTGCACAGAATGTGCACAAGGTTCCACTCAATCAGCTTGTGCAGCCACTTGGCGGTGTGTCCGTCCCGGATCAGGCCGGTGGCGTTGATCTGCGCCAAACACCCGTCGCAGACCATCATCGGCAACGACGTGTCGGTGGGCCACAACGCCATCGTCCACGGCGCCGTCATCGGCGACAACTGCCTGATCGGTATGGGCGCTACCCTGCTGGACAATGCCGTCGTCCCCTCGGGCTGCATCATCGCGGCCAATGCGCTGGTGCTGTCGAACGCCAAGCTGGAGCCCAATTCGGTCTATGCGGGCGTCCCGGCCAAGAAGGTCAAGGAGGTGACGCCCGAGCAGCGCGAGGAGATCATCCGCCGCACGGCGCACGATTACATGCTCTATGCCTCGTGGTTCAAGGAGGATGAATGACCCTGCCGGGGCGTAAGGAGATGCGATGAACCTGCAATCGAAATATTCCGACCTGATGCTCAACCTGCTGGTTGCGCTGGCCATCAGCCTGGTGGTCAACTTTTCCTATGTGCTGTTGCTGATCGTCGAGCAAAAGGGCGAAGGACAGCCGCGGCCGGCGCGGGCGAGCGTCGTCACACGCAGCGAGGAAGGGGTGCTGCACGTCAGCCCCGACGGCCACGGGTACATCGTCTACGGGAACCGCGACAGCGTCTACGTGCCGATGCAGCGCATCCGCCGGATGGATCTTTCGGACGGCGACCGGCTGGTGGTCGACGTGGTCGCCCCGCGCCGTTACGGCGCCCATCCGGTGATGAACGAACTGCGTATGCGCAACGGCGAGGAGTTCGATTACAGCACGCTCTACAACCGGCCGTCGAGGACTTCGGAGCTGACGTTGCAGTTGATCTACTACCTGGTCGTATCGTTCATCATGCTCTCGATCCTGACCTCCGCACGCCGCAATTACAAGGCGGGGCGTTTTGCCCTCCACTGCATGGGGTGCCTCGTGGCGGCCGCGGCGCTTTATATCTTCGCCCCTGTCCGCGAATGGCATTCGGGGCAGATCGTCCTGAATTTCATGAGCGGGCATATCTTCGACTACATGCTGCTGCTCAAGTGTTCGTTCGCCGTGGCCGTGTCGATGCTCTACGGCTGGGTCTACGTGCTCAACTCGAAGCAGCAGGCGGTCGTCATGGAGAACGAACGGCTCAAGAACGAGAACCTCACGACCCGCTACAACATGCTCGTCGGGCAGATCAACCCCCATTTCTTCTTCAATTCGCTCAATTCGCTGGCGATGCTCGTGCGCGAGAAGCACGACGACAAGGCGCTGACCTACATCGACCAGCTGTCGTATACGTTCCGCTACATCATCCAGAACGGCCAGAGCACGCTGATGACGCTCGACGAGGAACTGAAATTCATCGAAGCGTACAGCTACCTCTTTGAAATACGCTATGCCGACAAACTGTTCTTCGACATCGACGTCGACGACAAGTACCGCTCCTGGACACTCCCGGCGCTGTCGTTGCAGCCGCTGATCGGCAACGCCGTCAAACACAATACCATAACCCGCAGCAAGCCGTTCCATATCTCGATCCGCACCGAGCAGGGGTGGCTGGTGGTCGCCAATCCCAAGGTGCCGAAGATCGAACCCGAACCGTCGACGGGCATCGGCCTGGAAAACCTGCGCAACCGCTGGCACCTGATTACGGGCCGCGACATCGAGATCATCGACACCGACAAGGAGTTCGTCGTGCGCATGCCGCTGCAAAAACCCGTCATAGGATGAAGGCCCTGATCATCGAGGACGAAACCGCCGCCGCGCTGAACCTGGAGGCCATCCTGAAACAGGTGGCCCCCGGCGTGGAGGTCATCGGGACGCTCGAAAGCGTCGAGGAGAGCATCGGGTGGCTGCGTGCGAACCCCCAGCCCGACCTGTTGTTCATGGACATCCACCTGGCCGACGGCGATTCGTTCCGCATCTTCGACGCCGTGGAGGTTACCGCACCCGTCGTCTTCACGACGGCCTATGACCAGTATGCGCTCGAAGCCTTCAGGGTCAACAGTATCGACTACCTGCTCAAACCGATCAACAACGCCGACGTGCAGCGTGCGCTGGGCAAGCTGGAACGCCTGTCCAAGGGCGAACGCCGCGATTACGGCTTCCGGGTGCGGACGATGGCCGCGGCACGGCACGAGCAGGCTTTCCTGGTGCATGTCCGCGACCGGATCATCCCGCTCCGGCGCGAGCAGATCGCCTATTGCTATACCAGCAACGAGAAAGTCACCGCCTGTACCTACGAGGGCGTTTCCTACCCCCTCGACAAAACGCTCGAAACCCTGCAGGCCATCCTGCCCGAAGCGGATTTCTTCCGCGCCAACCGCCAGTTCATCGTGGCGCGCCGCGCCGTGAAGGAGATCGCCGTGTGGTTCGGCAGCCGCCTGGCGCTCCACCTGACGGTCGGAACCCCCGAACGCATCGTCATTTCCAAGGCCCGCGTCCCCGAATTCAAGGCCTGGCTCACTTCCGTTCAACCCGCCGAATAGTCGGTTCACCCTGCCTTTCAGTCGTTTGGCCCCCGGGTCGGCATCGTCGTGCCGATTTGGCTTTACCTTTGCATCAGTACTGCGAGCCGAAGGTGTTTCGGCGAACGGATAACAAAAATCTTAATGCTATGAAAAAGAGAATTTTTGCGGTTGCAATGACCCTTTGCCTGCTGGCGGGAACGAGCGCTTTTGCGCAGGATCGGCGGGCTCCGAGGACAAAGGAACGCCCCACGGCCGAACAGATGGCCCAGCGCAAGACCGACCGCATGGTCGAAAAACTGAACCTCAACGAGGATCAGTCGAAGCAGCTCTACGAACTCAACCTGCAGGAGGTAAAGGATATGCAGGCGCAGCACGAGCGGATGCGCGCCGCCCGCAAGGCCCAGGCCGAGAAGATGCAAAAGATCCTTACGCCCGAGCAGTTCGAGCAGTGGAAGCAGATGCAGGGCCCGAAGCCCGGTATGAGGCCCGGCCCGCAGATGAAGGATGGAAAGGGATGCGCCTGCAAGGAAGGCAGGAAATGTGACAAGCCCCGTCCCGCAAAGGGCAGGAAGTGAGGTTAGGTCATCGAACGGCTTGTCACAGCCGGGGTGTCGGTTGGTCGACTGGCACCCCTTTTTTGTCGATTCACCCGCGGCAGAGGGGAAGTCTGCCATAAAAAAGTTATCTTCGCAAGCGCAAAAAATAAACGTATCTATATAATCTGAAGATGAAACGACTGCTACTCTCAACCTTATTTACGCTTTTCGCCGTCGCCGCCTTTGCCCAGAAGGGGACGGTCACGGGTACGGTGGTCGATGCCGAGACCGGCGAAACGGTCGCGGGTGCCGTGCTGGAATTTTCCCCGGCAGGCGCCCCCGACAAGAAACAGTACTCCACTTCGGGCTTCAAGGGCGCCGTGTCGATCCCTTCGCTCGCATACGGCGAATATAAACTCGTAGTCTCTTTCCTGGGCTACAACAGCGCGGAAACCACCTTCAAGGTCTCGGCCGCCAAACAGGACATCGGCAAGATCGAACTCAGGCCGGGCGTGCAGATCGAAACCGTCGTCAAGGAGGCCAAGGCGCTCCGTACCTCCCAGAAGGGCGATACGGTAAGCTATAACGCCGGGGCGTTCAAGGTCACCGACGATGCCGACGTCGAAGGCCTGCTCAAGAAGATGCCGGGCATCACCGTGAGCGACGGTACGGTCGAGGCACAGGGCGAGTCGGTTAAAAAGATTTTCGTCGACGGCAAGGAATTTTTCGGCGAGGACGTGACGACGGCCATCAAGTCGCTGCCGGCACAGGCTGTCGACCGCATCGAGGTCTACAACAAACTGAGCGACGCCGCCGAATTCTCGGGCATGGACGACGGCGAGGGTTATAAGGCGCTCAACATCGTCACCCATGCCAACATGCGGCAGGGACAGTTCGGTAAACTGTATGCCGGTTACGGTTACGATGCCGATACCAAGACTGAGGCCAAAAACAAATATGTCATAGGCGGTAATGCCAATATCTTCAGCGGCGACAGCCGCGTGTCGGTCATCGGCCTGTTCAATAATATCAACCAGCAGAATTTCTCGTTCGAGGACATCCTCGGCGTATCGGGTTCCGGCGGCGGCCGCCGCGGCGGTGTCGGACAGTACATGGTGCGCCCGCAGAGCGGCGTGGCGTCGGTGAACGCCATCGGCGTCAACTACTCCGACACATGGGGCAAACGCGACCAGGTGTCGTTCCAGGGCAGCTATTTCTTCAACAATACCGATACGAAGAACCAGTCCACGGTGGACAAGTGGTATGAATCCCCCATGCCGGTGGACACCCTCGCGACGCGCGGCTATTCGAATACGGAGGCCTACAACCACCGTTTCAACGCCCGCCTAGAGTGGAAGATCTCCGACAACCAGAATCTGATGGTGCGCCCCAGTTTCAGCTACCAGTCCAACGACCCCCTGAGCACGACGCAGGGCTGGCAGTTCGGCCAGAGCGGTTACAGCCGCACCGAGAATTTCAACGACGGCCTGCGCCACGGTTACAACCTGCGCACGAGCGCCGTCTACCGTGCCAAGCTCGGCAAGGACGGCCGTACGATCACCCTCGACGGCAATGTGAATTATTCGGACAATACCAACAACTCGAATTCCTTCTCGAACGTCCTGCCGATTTCGTCCGTCCGCCCCGACGGAGCCGACGGCCCGTGGGGCTGGGACACGACGGGCTATACCCGTCTGCGTTACCTGCGCAACCTCGCCCCCTCGAACAGCTACGGCCTGCGCGGGCAGTTCACCTATACGGAACCTGTGGCCAAATATGCCCAGGTGAGCGTGCAGTACCGTATCCGCTACGATTATCAGGAGCGCGACAAGAGGTCGTTCATAACCGGGCCGGACTATTCGGTCGCAGGGCTTCTCCCCGACGGGGCGCTTTCCAACTCTTACAAGAGCGGTTACCTGACGCAGAGCGCCGGTTCCGGCTTCCGTTATTCGAAGGAGCGCAACACGTTCGTGGCGAACGTCTATTACCAGCATGCCACGCTCGACGGGCAGATCGTACGCGACGCCGCCGACAAGATCAAGCATTCGTATAACGACGTGACCTATTTCATGATGGGGCAGCTGAACATCAACCGCGAGAATTCGCTGCGCCTGTTCGTCTCGTCCTATACCGACAACCCCTCGATCACCGACCTCCAGAACGTGGCCGACGTGTCGGACGCGCAGAACATCACCAAGGGTAACCCCAACCTGAACCCGTCGTACAGCCACCGGGTCAATTTCCACTATACGAACTCCAACGTGGAGAAGGGACGGACGTTCATGTGGATGTTCTCGATGCAGAATACGTCGGATTACAACGCCAACCACCTGGTGTCGAACCCCGGTACGATCACCCTCGGCGGCGAGCAGTACACCCCCAACTACTACTCCACCCCCGTCAACCTCGACGGTTACTGGAACCTGCGCACGCACCTGAGCTACGGGTTCCCCATCGGGTTCCTGAAGAGTAACTTCAACGTGATGGCGGGCGTCAATTTCACCAAGACCCCGAGCATGCTGGGCGGTGTGGTCGACAGCGACGGGTTCATCACGGGCGGCGAGCGCAACGACACCAAGAATATCGGCTACGACTTCCGCACGGTACTGGGCAGCAACATTTCGGAGAACGTGGACTTCACCCTTTCGTGGGCCGGTACCTATAATGAGGCGACCAACTCGCTGGGCGAATCGGGTTCCAAGAACCGTTATTTCAACCATACGGCGCAGGGCAACATGAAGTTCGTCTTCCCGCTGGGCTTTACCTTCACGGGCAGCGTGGCCTATACGCAGTACATCGGTTTTACGAACGATTACGACGATTCCTACCTGCTGTGCAACGCCTGGATCGGCAAAAAGGTCTTCAAGAACAAGCGCGGCGAGATCATGGTCGGCGTGAACGACATCTTCAACCAGAACAAGGCCTTCGCCCGTTCGACGGGCTCGGGGTGGACGCAGAATTCGACCAACAGCGTGATCGGCCGCTACTATATGGTGCAGTTCACCTACAACCTGCGCCGGTTCGGCAAGAAGGGGTCGAAAAACATCAAGGATTACGACGGCGTGGCACAACCTTCGGGATCGCGCCGCATGGGGCCCGGCGGCCCGGGCGGCCCTCCTCCGGGAATGTTCCACGGCCCTCGGTAAATCAGCTCGTCATGATGCTGTACCACAGAAAAAGCATGACGATAAATCCGATGAGAACGATCACTGCAGGCCAGCAGCTGCCGACCAGTTTGTACGATGCGAATAGGCTGACGATAAAACAGATGACGACAGCCACCATTGCATAATACAACATTTGGTATCCGCCGGCCATGCCTTGTGGGTCGTAACGAACGTTGTTGGACAGCCAGATTGCAAGATAGATCGCTAACGGATAGGCCGTAACGTTGAGCAGATAATAAAGCCACTTCGGAATCATTTTGCAAGATATTTGGGGTTTCAGTCTAAAGGTAATATAA
>OLPU01002525.1_pt1 | contig 12027 bp, 9 predicted proteins | sample 1673111 | NCBI WGS metagenome assembly OLPU01 (sample SAMEA3136755, study PRJEB25190) | human gut metagenome | reverse complement strand
CAGTGCGGAAGATGCAGCCAGGATCACAAATGCATGGGCATAACACTGTTTATTGGGCACAATATCTCCTTCCGGTGTTACACCTGCATACCAGCCACCGTTTTTTTCATCGTGAAGCTCTCCCTTCAGACCTTTCAATGCCGCATCCGCAAGCTCTCCGCTTCCCTCATGGCCAAGCATCAGACCCAGACTATATACATGAGCCATACGACAGGTGATCCAGGTTTCCCGGTTTCTGTCCTTCCATGGTGTTCCGTCGTCCCCCAGATAATAGGAACCTCCATTCGGTGAAGGAAATCGATGTCCGAAATTCAAAAGCTCCTCACAGGATGCTTTCAGGAATTCCCGGTTTTCTTTTGTGCTGATCTCATATTTGCTGTTCATTTCAACCACCCCATCTACTTTTTTCTTTAGGATACCATTCTTTTTTGGGGACTTCAATTCCTTTGGATTCTTTTGACAGATTGACGAAAAAAGGAGAATGCCCTATATGCATTCTCCTCATATCAGATTTCTTAATTCCATTACCGTAACGGTCACAGATAGTCCTGTATTAATCTTCAAAACAGGTGATCACATAACGCTCACTTTCCATGATCACATCAGAAACATTGTCTCTGTCCCAGATCGCATCACTGATGATATCTTTCAGCTTATCATCCATAACGATATTAAAATTCTCCTCGATCACCTGAAACGGAACTCCCTCATTCTCCTGTGCATACTCCATGATAAAATCAAGAATCTTCTCTTCCATACCTCAAAATCTGCCTTTCTGTAAATACTAACGTTTAATATATTACATCAGATTTCCGCAGATGTCCAGATATTTTCCAGCCATGTCCATGCGGTATTCCATAAGATATTGTGCCAGTATACACACCCCTTCACATTTCGTTCTATATCAGAATCTGGTATGTCGGTTCACATATTTTGCTTTATATTTGGAGTACACAATGGTCTGATCCTTGTAAAGGCCATAATATCCCGATGCTGCATAGCTGATAGATACTGCGATCAGATAGAAGGATACTCCCTTAAATCCAAACATTTCAAAAGCGATCAGGATCGAAGTGATCGGACAGTTGGTCACACCGCAGAAAACTGCTGCCATTCCGCAGGCTGCACAGATCGACGGAGAAATTCCCATAAGATTACCCATCACACAGCCAAAGGTGGCTCCAATGCAGAAAGAAGGTACGATCTCTCCCCCGCGGAATCCTGCGCGCATAGTCAGTGCTGTAAGCACCATTTTCCAGAAAAAGGCGAAAGTATCCGCCTGTCCGTTTTCCACCGCTTTTTCAATAAGCTCCGCACCAGCGCCCATATATTCATCTGTTCTCAGAATAAAGGTGACAACAATGACCAGGCAGGCGCCCACTGCAACCCTGACATATTTATTCTTAAACCATCTGCCATAAAGTCCTGCTGCACCATTCAGCGCAATACAGAACATAATGCTGACAACTGCACAGCCCAGAGCGATCACTCCCATTTTCAGGCCAGTTTCCACAGTCAGTGCCGGAATATCCGTCACATGAAAGCTCTCTGGCGTAACGCCCATTCCTGCCGCAAATCCTGAGGCAACCAGCGATGCGATCATACATGGCATCAGTGCCGCATAATACATCACACCTACGCTGACCACTTCCAGTGCAAAAACTGCCGCTGCCATCGGTGTTCCAAACAATGCTGAAAATGCTGCGCTCATGCCGCACATGACAATTACATGACGGTCCTCCTCGTCCAGATGGATCCATCTTCCAAGCTGGTTGGCAATACTTCCTCCAAGCTGGATCGCTGCCCCCTCACGTCCTGCAGAACCACCGGTAAGATGAGTCAGTGCCGTTGTGATAAAGATCAGTGGTGCAGAAAGGATCGGCACATCATCTCTGGAACGCACGGTAGAAAGAACCTGATTGGTCCCTCCATCCTCTTTTCCAAGCTTCTCATACAGAAATACAATGACAAGTCCGGACAATGGCAGCAAAAGAAAAATCCATTCATGAGCCTTCCTGTAAGCAGTTACAGCCTTCAGTGTAAAAGAAAACAGTGTACTGGCTGCCCCTACGATACATCCTGTAACAACAGCAAGAACCAGCCACTTGATCAGATTTGAGATATCCCGGCTGATTCTTGCACTGTAATAATATAAATGTTCCTTTAATCTTTTGTTATGATCGATCCCCATGTTCCTTCCCTTCTTTTCTTTACTGTCTGCATTATACTACATTTTTTCGCTCAGTAAAAGAAGGAAGCGAAAGCACTGTCATTTTTTCTTCCGGGAAATATACCTGTGTATCAGGATCGAAAATACACTGATCATCACAAGAAGCACTGCGGAGAGCCAGAATGCCGGAGACTTCGGATTTTTGATATTTGCTCCAAATATTGTAGCGAGAATAACTCCCGGCAGCGTTCCAAGCACGCCACCTGCCATATAGGTTCCAAATGGAATCTTTTCAGCTCCGAGAAACAGACTCACAGCATCTCCCGGTAAAAAGTTCAATGTCCGCATAAAAAATGAAATATACAGGCAATTTCCGTTCTGGTAATCTACTACTGTTTTCAGTTTCGGATATTTAGCTGTAAGACTTTCCACCATGGATGCACCTGAGAAGCGTCCCATCCAATATGGAAGTGCCAATGTGACTGCTCTTCCCAGAAAGTTCACCAGAAGTGCTGTTCCTGTAGAAAACAGATGCCCTACAGCAAGCTGCAGGATCGCAATTGGAAATATAAAAGAGACACTTTTCACTGCATAAAGCCCAAGCATAAGTAATGCAGCCTTAACAGGTTCCTCCGGTGTATAGCTTAAGATCCTTTCCACAGACAGATCCTCTCTATAACGGATACAGAAAAGGAGAAGCACAAGAAGGAGCACCGCCGGCAGATATTTTCTGATGTTATCAATCATTTTTTTCATGGTCTGATCCCTCCGTTTTCAAAAAAAGAGCACCGGCACCTGTTTCCGGTACCGTGCTCTTTCATAAGTTCTGCTTTTTTAAGTTTCAGGATCAGCAGCCTTTCTTCGCTGCCTTTCTCTCCTGGTCTTCCTTCCACATTTCCTCTGCTACCGGCTTCCAGTTTTCAGCATACCGGTCACATTTCGCACAGAGATGCTCTGCACTCTCCGGTGACTGAAGATCTGTGGAATGTGCTCCGGATTTTTCTACCATTTCTCTCAGCTTCTGCGGATTTTCAAGCATCGGGCATGGACGGTACATATTGTCATTAAACGGCTGTCCGTCATGATATGCCATCATCATCGGAGACTGCAGTGCTTCCAGAAGTGTTTTCTCGCGGATATTGGAATCAGAATAATGGATAAACACACATGGATCGATATCGCCGTTTGCGTTGATATGAAGATAGCGACGGCCGCCTGCAATACATCCTCCCACAAACTCTGCATCATTCTGGAAATCCATGGCAAACAACGGCTTTGTTGCACGGTATTTACGGATACGCTCATAGGTTTCTCTTCTCTGTGCAGGAGTAGGAAGCAGCTCCGGTGCTGCATCATTTCCAACCGGCATATAATGGAAATACCAGATAAAGTACGCTCCAAGATCGATCAGGCTGTCGTAAAATGCCTCTGATGTGATAGACTCGAAATTTGCACTCGTATAACATGCAGAGATACCAAATACAAGCTTCTTCTCTCTGAGAAGATTGATGGCCTTGATAACCTTCTGGTATACACCATTTCCTCTTCTGCCATCTGTTGCAGTCTCAAATCCTTCCAGTGAAATTGCAGGAACAAAGTTTCCTACCCGAAGCATATCATTTGCAAAATCCTCATCGATCAGTGTTGCATTTGTGAAGGAAAGGAAGATACAGTCATTATGTTTCTCGCAAAGACGGATCAGATCCTTTTTTCTTACAAGTGGCTCTCCGCCTGTGTAAATATACATATAAACGCCAAGCTCCTTACCCTGGCGGATGATGTCATCGATCTCATCGTAGGTGAGGTTCAGCTTGTTTCCATACTCTGCTGCCCAGCATCCTGTACAGTGCAGATTACAGGCACTTGTAGGATCAAGAAGGATTGCCCATGGAACATTGCAGTTGTTCTCTTCTGCTGTTTCTTCCTGAAGTGCACTTCCCTTTAAGCTGGCATTGATAATAAAGTTTGTAAAGAATGCTTCACGTACTCCTGGATCCAGCTCATAAATCCTCAGGATCAGTTTATACCAGTTGCTGTCCTTATTCTGGATTGCATTACGGATTGCATTTCTCTGTGACTCATACCAGCCATCCGGTACAAATTTATCTACAAGTTCCATCAGTTTCGGTATATTTACTTCCGGGTCCTTCTCCAGATAACCCAGACCTGTCTTAACTGCTGCTGCAAGTGCAGCCTGTTTTGCTTTGTCCATTAATTTCATGTGATTGCTCCTCCTTGTTGTGATGTGATATATATATATAAACACCTGTGTATCAGGTATATTTTTATTATTTTATCAATATTCATCCATATCTATGATATCCTGTTTCTGGTTTTTAATAATTTTTACAGTGTAAATCGCCACACAAAGATTCAGAATTCCCTCAAACAGAACCGAAACACCAACCAGGATCATCATGATCTCTGCTGCCTCAAACGGCCTTATCAAAAGTAAAAATCCCAGAACACCGGTCAGAATCGCTACCAGGAGAATCCTCCACCAGAGATTCAGCCCGAATTTCTTTGCATCTATCGACATCTGAATTTTAAATAATGCATCCGCAAGGATCAGAAGTCCAAAGATTCCAAAGATCAGATTCACCACTACGTTCCTGCGTACTATAATAATAATTCCTACTGCTGCCAGCAGCACTCCAAAGGCAAGATCAAACTGAAATGCCAGACAATAGATATCTCTGGAAAAATATCCCAGAATCTTTATCAATCCGTATACAATAAGCATAATCCCTACTGCTGTACAGAAAACTGCCATCGAACAATCCGGCCAGATAATCAGACAGGCACCCAGAACCATAAATAATACAGACATAATAATATAACCATTCTTGGCTAATTTTAACTGCTTCAGTGCATCCATCCTATTGCTCCTCCCTTCTGAAATATACCCGAACCTGTGACTGTCAGGCTCTTGTTTTCATCTCTTTATGGCTGCTATTATAGCTGTGATTTTTTTAACAATAAATAGACAAAAAAAAGCCCATGTCCAAAAAACAGACATAAGCTTAATTTTGTATAATATGAAAATTGAAGGAATTACCTATAACGCTTCTCTCAGATAATACATTTAAGAGAATTGCTATAATAAATATCAGGAACAACAGGTATTTTCACTCTATTCTGATCTGTTCAATACCGCATGTAGCTCCGGGTGCTTTTCAAAAAGCCGGGAAGCCTGACGCATTTCTTCTCCAAAATCAGATTTCAGATTATTATCCAGCCACTCCATCAGAAATCCCATAAACAGACACTTATAATATTGAATCAGAATCCGGATTTCTCCCTCATCAAGATCAAACTGATCTGCATTTTTCCGAAAATATTCCATAATAATATAGTTGGAAATCTCATTCATATAAAAAAGGAACGTATCTTTTTTCAATGATCTGTAAACATTAAGCATAACCTTTCTGTTATTTCTCACCAGATCTGCCATTTCTTCCATACATTCCAGAATAGAGGCTCTGTCCTGTGGGTGTTCCAGAATCTCATCCCACTTCTTTTTCAAAATAAACTCCACTACATCCGGAATATCCTTAAAATGATAATAAAAAGTATTTCTGTTTACACCACATCGTTCCACGATATCCTTCACCGTAATCTTAGACATGGGCTTTTCATCCAGCAATTCTGTAAAAGTCTTTGCAATAATTTCCTTTGTAAAACCTGACATATTATCTTTTCCTCATCACTCTTAACACTGTTCTAATCATCAGTAACACTTTTCCTCTGAACAGCCCGCTCCGCATTAAAAAAGTCCACAGATAACCACTTTTATAAAGCAATTATCACTCATCTTTCGCAGGTTCTGAGTATTTTCATAATTATGCCATAAAGGATATAGTTTTGCAAGCGTTTCTAAAATTGGTCTTACCTATTCGGAGTCAGCACAATTTCTTTAATTTCAAGATTATCCGCACCATAATAAAATTTGATATAGTGATTATGACCAAATCCCATATTCAGGATGCGGCTTTCTTCTACCCATTTTCCATTGGTTCCCTGTACTGAAACAGTCATCTTATGAATATTATCCAAAAATACAGAAACCGGAAGCTGAGCCAGCTCACCAAGATCAGATTTCAAAGTAAACTTCATTGTGAAATCACCCATGAACTCGTTAGTCACAGCAATCACATCTGCCTTTCCCTTTGCAGGATGTAATAATGCACCGTCAATTACAATTTTCTGTGTCACCGAATCACTTTCAATACTTACCAGACTTCCGGCATCCACATCGTCCTCTTCCTTTGTATTCATAGCCTCCAGCTCTTCTTTACATATTCTGTCTGTCAACAATAAAACAGAAGGACTTTTTAACAGAAATCCCAGGATATTGGCAGCATTCCTCTGCAATTCTCCCACAGTAATTTTTCCTGCATGAAGCATTTCCTCCACATCGTCATTCTCCGGATTGGACTTCGCATCACTCACTACCATATAAATATCATTCTGGGCAGCTACCATAGGAGCTTTCGCAGTTACCTCTGCCTGATGACCCTCATAATTGGACTTCGCCCACCAGTCAGTCATGACAATACCCTGAAATCCCCACTCTTTTCTCAGAATAGTTGTACACAGATCATAGCTACCTGCAGTCCAGAGCCCATTTACACTTCCATAAGTAGTCATTACAGAACGTGCACCACCCTCTTTTACCGCAATCTCAAAACCTTTCAGATAAATCTCACGCAAAGCTCTCTCAGAGATCACAGAGTCCGAAGTACTTCTTCCAACCTCCTGATTATTACCACAGAAATGCTTGATCGTACTTCCGATTCCAGACTTCGCCATAGCCTTCACCTGAGCTGCACAAATCCTGCCTGTAAGAATCGGATCCTCAGAAATATACTCAAAATTACGTCCGTTCAATGGATTTCTGTGAATATTCATACCTGGTCCAAGAAGAGAATCAATCTTATTCAGACGAAGCTCCTTACCAGTCATCTCATACAATGCACCCACAAGCTCCACATTAAAAGTACAGCCAAGAGAAGTTCCATTCGGCAGTGAAAACGCCTTCGTACCACAATCCATACGAATACCGGACGGACCATCCGAACAACATCCAACCGGAATTCCAAGCGCAGTCAGGCCATCTGTCACTCCGCCAAAAGCAGCCGCCGTTCCCGCAGTAACCTTCGGGCTACACATACCCTCACCCCGGAACATCGCGATCAGATCCTCCTCACTGATCTGCGCAACAAACTCCTCCATGGAAACCTTCTTATCCAGCACATCCACCAGCTTATATCCCTTATCGCCTGTATAGACATAAGTTTCCGGCATCTCATTCGCCCTACGCTCCTGAGGATCAATCGTACGGACCGGCACATCCTCAGTCACCGCCTGATAAGTCCCATCCGGCAATAAAACAGCCTTCATCCTCTGAAACTTCTCAACCGGCGCATAAGCCTCCTCAAGCTCCTCAATCACCCGGAACTCTTCCTCATAACATCCGACAGACACCGCACTTCTCACATCACTGCCGACAAAAACCTCATAACATCCCTCTTCCAGAACATAACAAGACTTATGCCCTGTCACACCACTGTCATCATAAGAAGCCATATCATACTTCTGAATAACAATACAAACCTCTTCTTGCTCTCCAGGTGCCAGCTCCTTCGTCTTCGCAAACCCAATCAGCTTTCTCGCCGGATTTCCCAGTTTCCCCTGCGGAACCTTCACATAAACTTGAACAACCTCTTTCCCCCTTACCTCACCGGTATTAGAAACCGTCGCAGACACCGTAATCTCATCCCCGGTATTCTTAAGAATCTCCGCTCTCGTCTCAAAAGTCGTATAAGACAGCCCATACCCAAACGGATAAAGCACCTTATCCTTCGCAAACGTCTCAAAATAACGATATCCGACATAAATATCTTCCTTATAATAATTCTTAAACGGATCTCCGAAATTCTCAGTAGACGGATAATCCTTAATATCAGCAGCAATCGTATCCGTCAGCTTACCACACGCACAAACCTTACCAGTCAGGACATCGGCAACACCATTGCCACCTTCCTGACCACCCTGCCATGCATACAGAACAGCCTGAGGATGATATTTCTCCACCCAACTCATATCAATAATATTTCCAACATTCAGCACCACAACCGTACGCTCACTCACCTCGCAGACACGGCGGATCATATCCTCCTCCGTCTCCGTCAGACAATAACTGCCAGCCTTCGCATTATTATCCTGATCCTCACCCGCAGTTCTGCCAATAACAACTAAAGAAACATCATCCCTGCGCGCACAGTCAAGCATCTCCTCCGTCACACCCATCTCCTTCTGACACCAAGGCACACGCCCCCAGCCCTGACCTTCATCATAAGGATTCTCCATAATCCAATCCTCATAAATCCCCATCAGCTTCTCATCCAGATGAACCCCTTCACACTCCTTCAAAGCATCCAGAATCCCCACGACATATCTTGTATTCACCAAACCACCAGAGCCAAGCCCACTCTTATAATAAAGAAACGCCATACGCCCAAAAACAGCAACCCTCTCCCCATCTCTCAACGGAAGCGCCTGCCCCTCATTCTCCAGCAGCACACACCCCTCGGCCACAGCCTGTCTTGCCAATGCAGCATACTTCTCCAAATCCAGCTTATAACTATTCATAATATCTATTTCCTTTCTCCACAAAAGCCATCTCAACTCACTATCCAAAAATCTCTCTCAGCAGCTCTCCCACTGACCGTTTTCCAACAATTTTCAATCTTCATCTTATCAGAAAACTCCCCCATTGAAAACACTAAATATTCCCATTAAAATAATCCACCAAATCAAAAAAGGACCCTACCTGTCCCACCTTTGAAACAGATAACATCCTTTGTACAAAAAAACTATCACAGCCAGTTTCCAGCGCAACGCAGCATCTCTCTACGGGTGAATTTGGAGAGGAATTAGTAACTCTTAGGTATAGGAAATTCGCGTTATGAAGAAAAATAGCAACGTGTCTGAGCGAAGTTTGCAACGAAGCGAGTTTTGCATTTTTCTTCATGCCTTTAGCGAATTCACTATGCCTTAGAGTTACTTATTCCTCGGAACTGAACCCGTAGAGAGATGCTGCGTTGCGCGTCCCTCCCACTAAGTTTTTATTCTTTATGCACCTTAGGAAACTTCATACAAATTTCCGTTCCATTTCCTTCTTCACTTCTCAGTATAACACTTCCCTTCAGAGCCCCAACTGCATGTTTCACAATCGAAAGCCCAAGTCCTGTACCCCCAATTTCCTTAGAGTGACTCTTATCCACCCTGTAAAACCTCTCAAACACTCTGTCCTGGTCTTCCTTTGGAATACCCACACCTGTATCTTTTACCACAATCTGAATCTCCTGCGCAGTTTGTGTCAGAAAAACACTCACACTTCCTTCATTCCGGTTATACTTGATTGCATTATCACAAACATTATAAACCGCCTCTTCCAGAAGTGTCCGTACTGCCTCCATCTTCATATATTCTCCGCAGATATAAAGATGCACGTTCAGTCTCTTCGCTTTTTCCTTCAGACTCTCAAACGCATTTTTACAAACCTGGTAAACATCCACTGGTTCCCAGGTATAGGAAGTCTTCTCCTCATCAAGCTGTGATATCTGGATCACATCCTCAACCAATTGCAGCAGCCTCTGAGCTTCCTTATAAATACGCCCTGCAAATTGGGGAATATCCTCACATTTCACCAGACCACTCTGCATAATCTCCGCAAATCCTGAAATAGAAGTCAGCGGTGTCTTCAGCTCATGAGAGACATTTGCGGAAAATTCTCTTCGCAGACTTTCTCTCTCAAGCTTTTCCGTTACATTAACAAGCAGCACTACCGCACCTTCGGTTTTCTTATCCCGTATAACAGGATTAGCGATCAGCTGAATATCACTTCCATTTAATTTCAGTACCAGTTCCGTATGTTCTCCACTAAGCACCTGCTCAATGGCATGTCTGAATTCTTCCTCACGATCCAGACAATAAACACTTTCTCCCTGACACCCCCTGTCCATATGAAACAGATTCCATGCACTGGAATTTGCAGAAAGGATCATCGTATATTTATCAATCACGATCAACCCTTCCTGCATATTCTCTGTGATAAGAGCGAACTCTTCCTGCTGCTGTTTCGCCAGTTCCAGTTGATTCTGAATTTCCCGGTTCTGTCTGTGTATCTTACTTAAGAGAGGAGAAAGTTCCTCATAAATCCGATTTTCTTCCGGACTTTCAAGATCCAGCTCATTGATTGGTTTCACAATTCGTTTTGATATTGCAGATGCCATAATTCCTGATAAGATCAGCATCAGACATAAAAGCCCACATAAAGGAAATATAAGATTTTCAACCAGTGCCAGCACCGAATCCTGTGTACCGGAAACTCTCAGTACCGTACCATCTTTCAGACGCAGTGCATAATAAATGGTTTTCTCAGAAAGTGTATCCGAATATCTCGAAGATTCTCCTGCACCATATTTCTCTGCCTTCTGAAACTCAGTTCTGTCACTGTGATTCTTCATCTCAGAAACATCTGCTTCATTATCAAACAGTACTGTTCCATCCTGATCAATATAAGTAATTCTTGCACTTTTATCCTTAATATTTTTAAGGTAATCCACGCCCTGCTGCTCCACACCATATGCCAGATAAGCAGCTTCCTTAGACAGTTCTTTCCGCATCTGTCCGTCAAAATTGCTGTAAAGGATTCCCATTACAGCAGCCAGTCCCACAGTCAGAACCAATGCACATACAAACATTATAGATTTAAAGATTTTTTTTGTCACTTCTCTTCACTTCCCCTTTTTATTTAATACCTCAGGCAGATATCGCTGCGCATCCTTACGGAGCGTTTATCTCAGTCAGAAATCGGTCTCCGACTGAGATATATAATAACTCAAATATCCGCAAACGGTTCCCGCCTGCGGATATAAAAAGCCCTGCTTCCAAATAATTATATTCAAAATCAGAAACTTTCTCTGTTCAATTAATTATTCAGATAATCCTGATGCTCATTATTTCTGTGCTGTCCTGTGATGGAATATTCTACCCATTCAGCAATATTCACTGCATGATCTCCGATACGTTCAAAATACTTGGCAGTCATAAGAAGATCCAGTCCGGTCTTGGCATCCAGATTTCCTCCGTAGATCATATCTGCAAGCTTCTCTTTAATCTCGTTAAACGCATCATCCACCACATCATCTCTGTCAATGACATTTCTGCACAGCTCCAGATCACTCTTTACAAAAGCATCCACGCTCTCAGTTACCATACGCACAGTATCTTCCGCCATCTGTGTGATAGTCTCCGGGATCGCAGTGGTATTCTTTGCAACATATAAAGACAGATCTGCAATATCTGCTGCCTGGTCACCGATACGTTCCATATCAGAAACCATCTTCAATGCTGCAGATATCTCTCTTAAATCTCTTGCAACCGGGTGCTGATGAAGCAGAAGACTCAGGCACAGATTCTCAATCTCTCTTTCTTTGGCATCAATATCTCTGTCCGTCTCAAAAACCTGGCGGGCAATCTCTTCATTCTGTACCTTCTGGATTGCTTTTGCAGAGAATGAAATTGCTTTCTCACAATAGCTTCCCAGTGTGATAAGCTGAACGTGCAGTTCCTCCAGTTGTCTTTCGAAATACTTTGACATAATCAACCAAACCTTCCTGTAATGTAATCCTCTGTACGCTTGTCAGAAGGCATAGAGAACAGTTTATCAGTATCATCAAACTCAACTACTTCTCCCAGAAGGAAGAAAGCTGTTTTATCAGAAATACGTGTAGCCTGCTGCATATTATGAGTTACCATAACAATGGTATAATCCTTCTTCAACTCCA
>OLPU01002514.1_pt1 | contig 12074 bp, 11 predicted proteins | sample 1673111 | NCBI WGS metagenome assembly OLPU01 (sample SAMEA3136755, study PRJEB25190) | human gut metagenome | reverse complement strand
TACGGAAGAGATTCTCTGGATGCCGCCGATGACAACCAGTGCCACCAGTGCGGTTACGACGATTGCAGCGATCGTTGTAGTCCAAGTGTAGGAGTGGTCGCCGATGGAGAAAGCAATGTGCTTGCCTTCCGGATCGAATACCCGGCCCACTGCGGAGGTGATGGAGTTCACCTGAGTGATGGTGCCGATTCCCAGGATGCCGGCTGCCGCGCCGAAGAAGGCGAAAAGTTTTGCCAGCCATTTCCAGTTCGGCCCCAGACCTCTTTCGATGTAGTAGAACGGTCCGCCCAGTGCCTTGCCGTTTTCGTCCAGCACACGGTATTTTACGGCCAGGAGACCTTCCGAATATTTGGTTGCCATACCCACGCAGGCAGCAACTTCCATCCAGAACAATGCGCCCGGTCCGCCGGTGCAGATTGCGGTGGCAACGCCGACGATGTTACCGGTTCCAACGGTGGCCGCCAGTGCGGTGGTCAGCGCTGCGAAACTGGAGACCTCTCCTTCGCCGCCTTCCTCGTTGTGAACCATGTACTTCAGCGCCTTACCCAATTTGCAGAACTGCAGGGCTCCGGTTCTCACGGTGAGAAGCAGACCGGTTCCGATAATGAGTACCAGCATGGGGATGCCCCACACATAACCGTCAATGGTGCTCAGCATTGCTGTGAATTGTTTCATGAATGCAACCTCCTATTTTATAGATTCAGTTTCAAATTCCCGTCAGAGATAAAAACTTATTCCAACCAACTCTCTGACTGATGGGACTAGTTTAAAACAAGTTTCTGTGTTTGTCAACAAAGAATTTTAAAAATTTTTGTTATAAAAATTAAAGAAGTTAGAAAAAACCTTGAATTGTATGGGAAATAGTGCAATTTTGGACACAAATTTGTATTTCGAGTACAATTTCCGACACTAAATTAGAGCATTTGTTGGAGTAACCATGCGGATTTTGCATGAGCTTTTCGGTAAAAAAAGTTCGCCCCGCCCGGACTTTCCCGGCCGCTCCCGCCTGATAATATTTTATTTTATCCAAACCAATGGAAAAGTGTGTTAAAATAAAAAGTAATATATATGAGAAGAATGCAAAAAAAAGAGAGGTTGAGATTTAGTTTGAGTAAAGAAATGATGAGTGAAGAGAATTTGCAGCCGGAAAATCGGATGGGGTATGCGCCGGTGAAGGGGCTTCTGCTGAAGATGTCTTTTCCGCTGATGATTTCCATGTTCGTTCAGGCGGCGTATAATATTGTGGACAGTATGTTCGTGTCCTGGATCAACGAAGCCGCCCTGACGGCGGTGTCCATGTGCTTCCCGATTCAGGCGCTGATTCTGGCGTTCGCCATCGGTACGGCGGTGGGCATGAGCGCCCTGATTTCTCGATACTTGGGAGCAAAACGTTTTGACCGGGCCAATAAGGTGGCGCAGAATGGAATTTTTCTGGCCTTTGCAACGTATCTGCTGTTCCTGCTGATCGGCATGGTGGCGCATCCGTTCATCGCGTTCCAGACAAAGAACGCCCGGATTGTAGAATACGGTTCCACCTATCTGAGTATCGTCTGTACTTTGTCTATCATGGTATTCCTGCAGCTGTGTGTGGAGCGGCTGCTGCAGAGCACGGGCAAAACTTCCTACATCCTGCTGATCCAGGGAAGCGGTGCGATTATCAATATTATCATGGACTCACTTAATTCATTATCATTTGGCGGTGAACCTCCGAAAGCTGAATATATGACAGAGAATCCAATTAAGAAGGGTTCTGGATTGTTTATTCGAGGAGCAAAGAAACGAATTGCTATTAGCACAGTAACATTTATTGTACTATATGGAATTCTTATGTTTTCACCAGTATCAAAATTATTTACAACAGATGTCGAAGCTATGACTGCAAGATTTGCAATGCTTTGCATCATGTCTGTATGCAATGGATTTGGTATTCGTACAGAACATATTAATTTGCTCAATGGACTGAAAAACAATAAAACATTTGTATATATTGCAGCAGGTATTGTACTTGGTCTCTTTGTAAACATCCGTTACAAAAAAATGGTTGCTCTTGCTGAAGCAGACAACTAAAATAATATCAGGGTGAAAATTCAAAAAGAAAGGAAATCATCATGAATACAGTTAAAATCCGTGACATTGAGATTGGTGCAGGCGCACCGAAGATCATCGTTCCGATCGTTGGCGTCACAAAAGAAGATATCATTGAAGAAGCAAAAACATTTGATTCTATTCCGATCGACGTTGTTGAATGGCGTGTAGACTGGTTTGAAGGTGTATTTGATTTTGCAAAAGTAGAAGATGTACTGAAAGACCTTCGCGAGGTTCTTGGAAACATTCCGCTCCTTATGACTTTCCGTACTTCCAAAGAAGGCGGCGAAAAAGCTATCGAGCCGGAAGCTTATGCAGAACTGAACATCAAAGCAGCTCAGACCGGATATGTTGATCTTGTTGACGTTGAAATCTTTACCGGAGATGACATCGTAAAAAAAATCATCGACGGTGCTCACGCAGCCGGAGTCAAAGTCATCGCTTCCAACCATGATTTCTTCAAAACTCCTGCAAAAGCAGATATCATCTATCGTCTCCGCAAGATGCAGGATATGAACGCTGATATTCCGAAGATTGCAGTTATGCCTCAGAATAAAAAAGACGTTCTGACACTTCTTGCTGCTACAGAAGAAATGACCACAAACTATGCAGACAGACCGATCATCACCATGTCAATGGCAGGTACCGGCGTTATCAGCCGTCTCTGCGGTGAAGTATTCGGTTCTTCCATGACCTTCGGTGCTGCAAAGAAAGCCTCCGCACCGGGACAGATGGGAGTAAATGATCTGAATACAGTCCTTGGACTTCTTCACAGCGCAATGTAATGCAGCTATAATTACTTCTTGAAACTACCGGTATTTTTATTTAAAATAAAAGTACCGGTAGTTTTTATAACTGTAAAGCGTTAAACAGTTATTCGTGAAAAAATATCTATACTCAATTTTTAAGGGAGGTCCTTCATGAAAAAAATACTTCACTGGCTGGACGAGAACCTCGAAGAATTTATCCTTGTTCTTTTCCTGATCGCCATGACGCTGATCATGGGTGTCCAGGTCTTTTGCAGATATGTTCTTGGCATGTCCCTGTCCTGGTCTGAGGAACTTACCAGATACCTCTTTATCTGGTGTGGATTTTTGAGCGTCAGCTATTGCAGCAAAAAATGTCTTTCTATCAAGATCGAACAGTTCGTTGCGATTTTTCCCCGTCGTGGTAAAGCTTTATTTAAAGTAGTCAACCATACTTTTGAGCTGATCTTTTTCATCTATATGATTCCATTTGCCTGGTCTTATATGATGTCTTCTGTTCACAGTGGACAGCTTTCGCCGGCTTGTGGTATTCCAATGTATTATGTACAGGCAGCACCTCTTGTCTCCTTTGTTCTGGTTGCCTTCCGTGTCCTGCAGCGCTGGATCATCGAGTTCCGTGTTGCACGCGGCGAAAATGTATTTGATCCGGCTCATCCGGAACGCAATACTCCGGAGTCCTTCATCCAGGCCAATGCCGAATCACTCGGCGAAAATGCGCTGGAATCAGGTATCGACAACCGTATCAATACCATCAAAAATTCGAATGAGGAGGAACGCTAATGCCAGTCGTAGTTTTATTTATTATCTTTGTTGCCTTACTGGTCATCGCAGTTCCGGTATCCATCACTCTTGGGATTACATCTGTTCTTCCGTCCGTGTTTGATCCGTCCTTTACTGTAGGTGCCAAATATCTGATCCGTGCCATGTTCGGCGGTCTGGACTCCTTCCCGCTCCTTGCAGTTCCGATGTTTGTCCTTTCCGGTATCATCATGGCAAAAGGTGGTATTTCCAAAAAACTGTTTGATGTTTTTGCATACTTCCTCGGAAAATTCACCGCAGGTATGCCGTGTGCCGTTATCGTCACCTGTCTTTTTTATGGTGCGATCTCCGGTTCTGCTCCTGCAACTGTTGCCGCAGTCGGAAGTATGACGATCCCGATCCTTACAACGCTGGGATATGACATTACGTTTTCTACTGCGATCGTAGCCGTAGCCGGCGGTCTCGGTGTTATCATTCCACCGAGTATTCCGTTTATCATGTATGGTATGGCTTCCGGTGCCTCTGTCAGTGATCTGTTCCTTGCAGGTATCATCCCTGGACTCATGATTGGTGCACTCCTTATGGTTTATGCCATCTATCACTGCAAACGCTACGGTGAAGACAAAGAAAAGATTCACAGCGAAGTACAGATGCTTCACGACAAAGGTCTTCTGAAGGTGTTGAAAGAAAGTTTCTTCGCCCTTTTAAGTCCGATCATCATCCTCGGATGTATTTATACCGGTGTTGCTTCTCCGACTGAGGCCGCCGTTATCTCTGTATTCTACGCGCTGATCATCAGTCTGTTTGTATACAAGAGTATCAAGATCCATGATATCTGGCCGATTCTTGTGGAAGCGATCCGTACCTTTACACCGATTCTTTTTATCCTGGCAGCATCTACCGCCTTCTCCAGAGTCCTTACTCTGATGCAGGTACCACAGACTGTCAGTGAATTTATCCTGAACAACTTCCACAGTCCGGTTGCGATCCTGCTGATCATCAACATATTCCTGCTGATCGTCGGTATGGTCATGGATACCACACCGGCAATCCTGATTCTCACACCGATCCTTCTGCCGATCGTAGAAGCCATCGGAATGGACCCGATCCAGTTTGCTGTTATCATGGTTGTCAACCTTGCGATCGGATTTGTTACTCCTCCAATCGGTGTTAACCTGTTTGTTGCAAGTTCTCTGACGGATGTTCCGGTTATGCAGATTGCAAAGAAAGCCATGCCAATGATCGCCTTCTTCCTTGTTGCACTCCTGCTGATCACCTTCATCCCGGCAATTTCTATTGGAATCTTATAGGAGGAAAGACATGAAAAAATTTACTACAGCTACTACAGACATAAAAAAGCGTCGCATCCTCCGTGTAGTTCCGGTGCTGGCAGCTGCCGGTATCTTAAGCGTTGTTCTTACCGGATGTGGTTCTTCCGATGAGGAAGTGCAGCGTTATTCCTGGCCACTGGCAACTGCAAGCCCGGAAGATACGGTCACACAGATTTTTGCAGAAAAATTCGCTGAGGAAGTTTCCGACTTAAGTGATGGCAAAATGAAAATTCAGGTATACGCAAACTCCACGCTCGGAGGCGACCGTGACCTCCTGGAGACCTGTTCCGACGGTGATATCCCGTTTGTCGTACAGAATACAGCTCCACAGGTTTCTTTCATGAGTGATCTGGCAGTCTTTGACCTTCCATGCGTGTTTGATTCTCTGGATGACTGCCGTAAAAAAATCGATGAGCCGGATTTTTACAGTCTGATCAGTGATGTTTATACGAACGGCGGTTATCATCTGCTTGGTATGGCAGATCAGGGATTCCGTGTTATGAGTACAAATAAAGCAGTCAACAGTTTTGCAGATTTCAAAGGTCAGAAGATCCGTACCATGGAAAACAGTTATCATCTGGCATTCTGGAAAGCGCTTGGCGCAAACCCGACTCCGATGAGTTTCAGTGAAGTATATATCGGTCTGCAGCAGCACACGATCGATGCGCAGGAAAACCCGTATGAAGTTATTGTTTCCAACAATCTGTATGAGCAGCAGGATTACGTCGTAGAGACGAATCATCTGCCGCATCTTATTTCCCTGATTGTCAATGATGAGTTCTTTAAAGACCTTCCGGAGGATGAGCAGGAAATCATGACGGAAGCAGCGCAGCTCGCTACAGAGTACGCAAGAGAACAGTCTGATGCACGAATTGCGGATAAGATTGCGACGATCAAAGAAAGCGGAACAGAGATTATTACACTGTCCAATGAGACACGGAAAGAAATCCGTGAGGCATCAAAGGGTGTGTATGAATCGATCAGGGAAGTGATTGATCCGAAGATTTACGATTCCTATATGGATGGTATTGAAGAATAGTAATATAGTTCCCAAGAACAAATTAACGTATCCATCTGATCTTTTCAGGTAGTTTCGAAAATCTGGAATCACTAAAGAAAATAAAGAACTACAAAAAACGTCCCGGAAAATGACAAACTCGCTGTCGCTCAGACAGTGTCATCTTCCGGGACAAAGTAGTTTTTTATTTTCTAAGTGCTTCTCAAGATTTCCTCAAAGCCTGAAAGACCAGAAGGATACGTTTTTTATTCCTGTTCATGCTATTACCATTCCTCAATACCCACACATAGCAAATTCAGGTCTTCCTTTGACTATCACTTTCTGATTCTCCGACTCTCGTTTTTCCCTCTGAACAGTATTCAAATACATAGTAAAAGCGTCTCGTATCTGATTTACAGGACTTGAAAAGATCTGCTCGAAGTACTTAGAGAATAAAAGATTACATTGCTTCGAAAAATGACACTGTCTGAGCGATAGCGAGTTTGTCATTTTTTCGGAGCGTTTTTGTAAGCTTTTCTTCTCTTAGTACTTCCAGATCTTTGAACCATCCTGACAAATCAGATACGAGACGCACATTCTTATATTTAACACTTTCAGCTTTACAAAATCATCTGCTGAAGCCGAAAGCCTACACATTTATACACCGACTGCGATCTTACTTCACATTCAGATATACATCCTCTCTTGTATGGAATCCTCCATCTATGATCACTTCATCCATATTCTCCGCGGTCACTGCCACAGGTGTGATCTTATAATACGGTATGTCATTCGAACCGTCATTGAAAGTCTCATTAACGGAAATCCCATTTTCTTCCTTACTGATATCCTCTCCTTTTCCGAGTCTGACGGCAAGTTCTGCCGCCGTTGAAGCTTCCTGCTCGATTGGTTTGTACACCGTCATTGTCTGGGTACCTTCCACGATCCGCTGGCATGCTGCAAGGTCCGCATCCTGTGCTACAACAGCCACCTGTCCGGCAAGACGATTCTCTGACAGCACTTTTACCGCCTGGCTTGCAAGGTCATCATTTCCACACATAACCCCGACAACATCATCCGTAATCTCCAGACCTTTATTTACATGTGTAGCCGCCAGCTCTGCCAGCCAGTTATCACAGTACCCACTGTAAACTATATTCAGATTACTGCCTTTTAAGGCTTCTTTAAATCCCCTCTCAACTTCCTCTACATTCTTATCAGTCGGAGACCCGTAAATGGCAAAGATATTTCCACCATCAGGGCAGGCTTTGATCAGAGATTCTCCCATCAGCGTTCCAACCATCTCATTGTCGATCGTGATATACAGGTCTGCATTTACATTAGGTGTGATCCTGTCATAACAGATAACATAAATCCCCATGCTCTTTGCTTCTTTCACAACATCATACAATGCGTCACCGTCAATCGGGATGATTACGATCACATCCATCTTCTTCTGGATAAAATACTCGATCTGAGAAATCTGCTCATCCACATCGCCTCCGGCGACCTGCACATTTACTTCTGCTCCCAGCCCCTGTGCTGTCGATACAAACATATCGCGGTCACGCAGCCATCGCTCAATAACAAAAGAATCAAAACTCAGCCCAATCTGAAGTTTATCAGCTTCTTTTGAATCCTCACTGGCAGTTTCCTCTGTTCCGGTTCCGCATCCGGTCAGAAGAATCAGCATTATCACTCCAATTATCAGAAAAATACCCGTTTTTCTTTTCATTCCCCATACCTCGTTTTGTATTCACTTGGTGTCATATCCGTCTGTTTCTTAAAAATTCTGCTGAAATAGTTCGGATCTGTATAACCACTCCGTATTCCGGCTTCCTTGATACTGATGTCCGGTTTTACCAGAAATTCCTTCGCTTTTTCAATACGGATCTTCGTCAGATATTCAATAAAATTTTCACCGGTCTCTTCTTTAAAAATCTTACTGAAATAATACGGACTGATATTCACAAGGCCCGAAACATCGTCAAGTGAAATATCTTTGCTGTAGTTTTCCTGAATATACAGCATTGCTTTCTTTGCTGCGGAATTGGACCGCTCTTCCTTCTGATCCCGGATTGCCCGGCAGGCATTGACCATTTTATCAAGGAACCATTTACGGAGTTCTTCATAGTTTTTGCAGGCCATCGCCACATCCAGATAATCGCGGCGATAACTGAATCCATAATTGACTGCGCCCGCCTCAAATGCTTTCTTTTCGCCCCAGATAATATATTCCAGTACTTTCAGACGGATGTTGTTCATGTCCTCCGCATAATGCGCCAGCATCCAGTCAAAGAACTCATTCATCTCCTGTACGCATTCCTTTTCTTTCCCTTCTTCCAGATAGCGAAAAATACTTTTTTCCATTTCTACCGGAAATTCTTCATCATATACACCATTCTGAGAAAGGTCTTCAATATGTATCACGCGGCTCTTGCTTCCGTTCAATGCACGAAGTGCCTCACGGTAAGAGCGCTCCATTTCCTGCATTTCCCGCACCCTTCCGATACCGATTCGGAATTTTGCCTCAATCCTTCCCTCAAGCTTCGAGATCAGACTCCTCGAACTTTCTACAAGGTCGATTCTCTCCTCATAAGAATTTGCCGAAATCGGACACGGAACAACGATTGGAATACGGTTGGACATGATAGAACCAACTGCACAGGAAAAATAAGATTTCACAATATCCCGAATTTCTCCGTAAAATTCCTGTGCTTTTACATTCATGCCGACCGGGCTGACCAGTCTGCCGTTCTCATAAGACTGACCAAACTGCAGGATCATGACATATCCCTGCCTGTCTTCAATGTCCAGAAGCTGCTGATAATAATCTGCCGCCTGCATTTCCTGCTGAAAAAGCAGACTTCCGACGAAACTGTTCTCCACAACCGGAATGACTGTCTCCAGTTTTTCCTGGATCTTTAAGAGATTACTTCTCTGATTTCGCTTTGCATCAACTTTTCCGATTGCCTCCTCTACAGCCGCAATGATCTTTGCTCTGGATATCGGCTTCGTCAGATATCGCTCCACGCCCAGATCGATAGCCTCTTTGGCATAATCAAATTTGTCATATGCCGATACTACATAAAACAGTGCTGTGGTATTAAATTTCCGTATCTCCCTCATTGCCTGAATACCGTTGATTCCGGGCATATGAATATCCATAAACACCACATCCGGATGGAAAGTTTCGGCAATCTCCGTAACTGCCCTTCCGGTCTTTGCAGTCTCAACGACACATTCCTCTCCAAATGCACCGGCTATGACATTTTTGAATGCTTCCAGCATAATTCCCTCATCATCTGCTACCAAGATTCGATACATACTCTCATTTCCCCTTTTGCTTACCTTCTGTTGTCTGATTTCTATTCTCCGTCTTTTGGAATCTCCGTGTCATCTTTTTCAACAGGAATCATAATATGAACCGTGGTTCCGGTATCCGGGCCATCACTTTCAATCGTAAAAAACTCTTTTTGTTTATAATAAAGCTGTAGCCTGTCGATTACATTTCGAACCGCAATTCCCGTAGAAAAACGATCTTCATTATCCTGTGAAGCACTGCCTGACATTACTTTTTCAATCATTTCTTCTGTCATTCCGGCGCCATTGTCACTGATCGTAATATCCAGCATATCTTCATTCTGATGAATCGACATCCGGATCCAGCCCGTTTCCATACAGTCATGAATGCCATGCTGCACCGCATTTTCGACCAGCGGCTGAAGAATCATACTCGGAATACGAATATTTTCGATTCCTTCATCTACTTCTTTGATATAAGTAATATCTCCCGCAAAACGGACATTCAGAATATAAATATAATTATCAACAGCCTCTACTTCTTCCCAGAGCATCGCATCTTCTTCCATCTTGCGTACATTATATCGAAAAAAATCTGCCATTTTTTCCAGAAAAACACCTGTCTTGTCCGCATCTCCCATCATGGCAAGCTGCGCTCCTGCATTGAGACTGTTAAACAGAAAATGTGGGTTGATCTGTGCCTGCAGATATTTGAGCTGTGCTTCTTTAAGATGTGTTTCCATAAGAAGCTCCCGTTCTTTCATCTGTGCCTGACGCTCCATACTGTCTTTCAGCTGCTCAATATTCTGACGGATACTTTCCAGCATCTGATTAAAACTTCGGGTTACAATTCCAACCTCATCTTCTACTACGACCGGAAGCTGCGGGACATTTAAATTTCCCTTCGCCACTTCATGTGCCGTATTGGACAGTGCGGTAAGCGGACGGATCATATTGCGTACCAGCAGTGTCGTTACGACAAGTCCAAGTGCATAAACCACCAGCATGACCGCGATACACAGTTTGTACAATACGTTCATCGCCGATAACAGGAGCTGATAGTTTGCAGAGTTCATCTTGAACCGCAGATTATTCAGGTTATAGCTATACGAATTGATATATTCATACAGTTTATGTTCATCCTCATAGGAGGTCTTGTACTTCTCAACATTTCTGCCGCGCTTTGCCTGTACCGTTTCATTTGTCTGATCCAGATAAGTTTCTGACATCCTTCGGATATTTTTTTCAAGCATTTTTGCTTCATTATCCAGATTCCGGTCATTCAGATCTTCGAGCAAATTCCTGTAATTCTGTTCATAGCGGTAATAATTTTCCAACGCCTGCGAACTGTTTGTATTCAGATATTCATAAACGGTACTTTCCACCTGTTCAATAGAATCTGAAAGCTCATTTATAGCCGTATTGCTGGAAAAAACCGCATCAATTCTTCCCACCGCTGTACGGATCTGGGAAAAAATAAACACATTGATACCAAGCGCAAAAACCAGGACCAGAAGCATAACACCACTCAGTCTAGTCTGTATGGAATTTTTTACAGCGGAGAATTCTTTTGCATCTTTCATTTTTCATCCTCCGTCCTGTATTCCCTGGTGTTGTCCTTCGTGATCACATGCTGGTCAACACTATAATAGTTATTACTATGTCCAAAAGATATATATTCGTCCAGCGCATTGACACTGTACCTTCCGATTTCTTCCATATCAAGAGCAATTGCAGAAGAAATAATTCCCTTATCGATCGCATCCAGGGTTACATTAGAATAATAATATCCGATTACTTTTACATTACCAACCTGATTATAGTCTACCAGTGCCTGACAGACACATTCTGTTACAACCTCATCCATACAGACAATCACGTCCGGAAGGCTTTCATCACTGACAAACATATCCCGCACAAATTCTTCTGTATCAAAGTCTGCGCTGCTGTCCACACAGTATTCCGTCAGATCTATCGACTGTCCTGTTTTTTTCCGGGATTCCAGTTCTTTTTTGACCTGCGAATAAACAAGATTTGTTTCCTGCGTTTTTGAGCTGGATGTCGATAAAAACATCACACTTGTAGAACCTTTTTCTTTCAGCATCCCCTGAATCTGTTCTGTATAGGCACTTCCCATCTGATAACTGTTCAGTCCTACAAAGCTGATGCGGCTCGTCGCAGTATCATCTGTCATAACTGTAACAACCGGTATTCCATCCTTCAATGCCTCTGTGATCAGATGCTGTTCTTCTTTACTTCCGTCCGCTTCCAGAATGATTCCATCCACTTTTGAGGCAATCCCGATCTTAAGGCAATCCGCCTGCGAGTATCCATTCATCTGTTCCGGAGAGAGCAGTTCCACATATGCATCTTTGCTTTCTGCTTCTTTTGAGGCGCTTTCATAGACTGACTGCCACATGCCGGTATCCTTATCGTTGGCGATCATCAGATAATGCCGCTGATAGGCTGTAGCGCGCTCTCCTTCTCCCAGTTCGACCCGGTCCAGATTTTTCTGAAAATAGATCCAGATCCCCGAGAGAACAAAGATACACCCAGCCAATATGCAAAAGATTGTCAGTGTAGATTTTTTCATAGTTTCCATTCTTTCTGATTATTTTTCTTTCTATCAGTGTATCACATTTTTTCTGATACTTCAAAAGGGCCATTGCGTCACACGCAATGACCCTTACTATTCATCTGATTTTCATTATCCGTTCTTTCTGTTGGATAATACATCGAATACAACTGCGATCAGAAGTACGGCACCTTTTACTACGTACTGCCAGGAATCACCGATACCCATGATTGACATACCCATGTTGATAACACCAA
>OLPU01002512.1_pt1 | contig 12079 bp, 9 predicted proteins | sample 1673111 | NCBI WGS metagenome assembly OLPU01 (sample SAMEA3136755, study PRJEB25190) | human gut metagenome | reverse complement strand
CGGCGTGCGCGAGGGCACCTTCGTCTGCGCCGCCTTCACCGGCGTCATCGTGAACATCTACATGGGCCTCTACGGCAAGTTGCGCGACGCCGCCCGCGCCCGATCGAAGGCACGCGGAGAAAGCGCTGCCGATCCACTCGTTCAACGAGGCAGCGTCTCCAGCCAAGAGTGAGCTCCGTTTAGGACGAAAATTTCGACTTGTTAGAGTTCAGGAGGATGAAACGCCGAGTCTCATGGGATTCAGTTAGCGAATAACATAAAAATGGAGTCCCAATGGGGCGACCTCGCCAAGCGTGGACTCTAACAAGTCGAAAAAATCGCCTCGAAAATAAGGGCTAAACGAGATGCACGGATCAACTCGCGAATCAATCCAAAGCAAGGAAGCCTACGGAAACCCCGCTTGGGCTATATTTTCTTTGCGAAGAGGGCGCGAGACGGCTATACTGTACCAGTTTGAACCAAACGCGGCGGGCGACCAGAGGGTTTGCCGCGGCGCGTGAGCAGGAAAGGAAACATCCGTGGCAAGCATTTCTACCGCCGATTTCAAGAACGGCATGTGCATCATCAACAACGGCAAGATGTGCACCATCGTCGAGTTCCAGCATGTGAAGCCGGGCAAGGGCGGCGCGTTTGTACGCACCAAGCTCAAGGACATCAAGACCGGCCGTGTGGTCGACTACACCTTCAACGCCGGCACGAAGTTCGATTCCGTGCGCTTGGAGTCCAAGAAGATGCAGTACCTTTACAACGACGGTGCCGACTTCTGGTTCATGGATAACAGCACGTTCGAGCAGTTGCCCGTTTCCGCTGATATGGTGGGCTCCGCGGCCGACTGGCTGAAGGAGAACGACGAGGCGACGCTTCTGTACGCCGGCGACGAGCTCATCAGCCTGGAGCCCCAGATGTTCGTGGAGCTTGAGGTCACCCATACCGAGCCGGGCTTCAAGGGCGATACCGCCACCAACACGCTGAAGCCGGCCACCCTGGAGACGGGCAAGGAGGTGCAGGTGCCGACGTTCATCGAGATCGGCGACGTCCTGCAGATCGACACCCGCGACGGCCGCGTCATCAAGCGCGTGTAAAGTTCCGCCGCCGTTTCAGTGATCTTGGGCCTCCCTTCGGGGAGGCCTTTTTGTGCTCCAGACAAAATGCCCTCGCGATTTTTCCGAAATATTGCGTTTGTTAGCGTTCGCAGCCTCGTTTTGGGGCACCGCCCATCCAGTTCAGTGAATTTGGGCATAATTTCTCCGTTATGTCCCCCGTTATGAGCTAAAAACAGGATCCAAACAGGGTCGTTTGGGCCATCTTTACGCTAACAAACGCAATTTCTTGGAAAAGATGGCCATGCAAATGTTCTGGGAGGACGGGATGGCTCTACGAAAGAGCGCGAAAGACTATGCGGGCCCTATTCCCGTGCGAAGAAGGCGAAGGCGACGCCGCCCGGGCCGACGTGGGTGCCGATGACGGCGCCGACCTGCGTGAGGGGCAGATCGTTCGGCACGGCGGACTCGTCGGCGGCCGCTTCCTCGGCGGCTTTCGCCTGCGCCAGGCTGTCGGCGATGTACTTGCGGGCCGTCGTGTCGGACAGGCCCGAGTAGGCCACCCAGATGGGCCGCGTGAAGTCGATGCCGCCGGCCTCGTCGATCTTCTGGAACACCATGTTTTTCGACTGCTTCGATCCGCGCGCCTTGCCGAGCACCACGACGTCGCCATCGACGACGCCCACCACGGGCTTGATGGAGAGCATGCCGCCCACAAGGGCCGCCGCTCCGGAAATGCGGCCGCCGCGGCGCAGGTACTCCAGTGTATCCAGCGAGGCCACGAGCCGGATGTCCTTCTTCTCCTGGTTGAGGCAGTAGGCGATGTCGGCGGCGGAAAGCCCTTCGTCGCGCAGAGCCCAGGCGCGCTCGGCCAAGATGCGCTCGCCGATGGTGGCGTTCTCGCTGTCGACCACGAACACCGACTCCTTGAACGGGGCCGCGGCGATGCAGGCGCTCTGGTAGGTGCCGGAGATGTGGCTGGAAAGCGTGATGCAGACGACCTCGTCGCCGGCATCGACGGCCTCTTGGAAGAGGTCTTGGAACACCATGGGAGGGATCTGGCTCGTGCGGGGCAGCTCGTCGGTTTCTACGAGGCGCTCGAAGAACTCCTCGCGCGAAAGGTCGACGCCCTCGGCGTACTGTTCGGAGCCGAATGCGATGGTCATGGGGATGATGGTAATGTCGTGGGCGCGGGCGTAGCCCTCTTCCATGTCCGCCGACGAGTCCACGATGATGCGAATGGCCACAATGCCTCCCTCGAAGTCGTTTCCCTTATTTTATCGTCCGTACGCGGGGCCTCGGCGAGGCGGCGTAAAGGCAAGTAAATTGTTCATAATTTGGGAACGGTTTCTCGATTGACAGCGAGCCGCAAAAGTGGCCACTGGGAAGTGTTTAGCCTTCCACCAGATCGAGCAGCTCCTGGTGGGAATGGATGCCCAGTTTCGCGTAGACGTGCTTCACGTGGGCCTTCACGGTGTTGCGGGACACGACGAGCGTCTCCTCGATGTAGGCGCGGTCGCGGCCCCGGGCGAGCATGGCGAACACCTCGGCCTCGCGCGGGGTGAGGGAGAACTCGCTTGCGATGGCCTCGCAGCGGGAGGCGAAGGCCTCCTCGGGGGTGCGGGCCGCGGGCATCGGCAGCGGCACTGGCCCCGTTCCGGTGCCCGGTACCGCTTCTGCTCCCGCATCGGCTCCCTTCCCGGCGGCCGTTGCCCCCACCAGCACCGGATCGATGCCGTCGATGGCTCCGGCGAAGGTGAAGCGTTTCAGCCCGATGGTCACGTAGGCGGCGAACACCAAAAGCAGTACTGCGGGGGTGGCCACACGCAGGGCGGGCATGCTTGCCGCGGCGCTGTTGGCAAGCATGCCCGCGGCGGCTCCTGTGAGCGATCCTAAGGCCGAAACGCCGTTGCCCCAGGCTACCGTTGTGATGGCCCCGAGCGGATTGCGCGTGGCAATGGTGATGAGCGCCATCTGGGCGGCCATGATGAACAGGCCGTTGCCGGCGTTCAGCAGCGCCACGTCGGCCGCACCGCTGTCAGCGGCGAGCAGGGGCTGGGTTGCCAGAAGGAACCCGGCCATCACCGTGAGGGCCGACAGCTGCACGAGACCGTCGGCGGGAAAGCGCCGGCGCGAGCAAATCACGTAAAGGGCCACGAGGGCAAGCGGGATGGCCGAGAGAAACGACATGCGCGGCGTGCCCGCCACCTCTCCGAAACGCAGGGCGAACCCGAAGGCCACCTGGAACAAAAACAAGCACACGAACAGGGCCGAGAACGGCGCGAGGAACGAGGCCGGCCGCGTGACGGCGATGTCGCTCGGCGAAGGCCGGTCGTGGGCCACGGCGAAGTAGAGGCGCGCCCCCCGGGCGGTAAGCGCGATGGCCGCCAAGGGGAAAGCCAGGAAGAGAGCGGTTCCGACCCACGGGGGCAGAAGCGACGACGCGGGGCTCGCCGCCAGCTGAACGGTGTAGGCCGCAGCGATGATCACGGCCGTCGTGTGCATTTCGAGGCGCACGAGATAAAGCGCCGTCGACACCGTGGCCACCGAGCGGCCGATGGCGGCGAGGCTCGCACCCGCAACGAGGGGCGCCGGCGCGGAAAACCCAAGCCCCAGGGACAGAAGCGCGCCGCCGCCTACAAGACAGGCTACCGCCACGGCGACGATGGCGCGCTCCCGCAGAAGGCGCGGGGCGCGGTAGGCCGCAAGCCCAAGGCCGAGCAAAGTTGCTGCCGAGAACGTGACGGAGATGTCGCGGGCGAACATGAAGATCGCGTCGAACTGCGGGAAGAGCGAGCCGTTCATAAGAGAGGTGGTGCCGAGCGTCAAAAGCAGCGCGACGAACCCGCACAAGGGGCTCGCCTTTTCTGCAGTGCATTCCGTTTCCATGTCACTCCCTTTCGCTCCCTTTCGCTCCCTTTCGCTCCCTTTCGCCTCCCTCCATTCTACACGCGAAAACCCCCTGTCCGCACGGGACAGGGGGTTCGCTCTTATAACCGCTGGTCGCTGGAGGGGAGGCGCGACCGGCGGTATCCCTTGGGAAGGGCTTGACGAACTGCCTTCGCGGGCTGCGGAATAAACGGCTCGCGAAGGCGAAGGGGTCTTGAAGGCACGGACGCCTTACGCCTGCCCGGTTGCCGCCAGCATGCCGGCGCGGCGGCCGAAGGTCATGGTGCGCCCGCAGGCGAGCCCCGTCAGCAGGTTCGGGTAGCTCACCGAGAAGAAGCCGCCCGAGTCGTTGCCGGTGAGGTACAGGCCCTCGATGGGGTCGCCGTTTTCGTCGCACGGGTGCATGTTCGTGTCGATGGTGACGCCGTCGAGCGTCGCCAAGAACCACGCCCCGGTGCGCACGCCGTAGAAGGGCGGCGTGTCGATGGCCATCAGGCGGTGCTTCTCCTTGTAGTAGTCGGTGTCCTCGCCGGCCGCGGCCATCTCGTTGTAGTGCTTCCACGAGGCCACGGTGGTCTCCACGGGAAGGTTCAGCTTCTCAGCGAGCTCTTCCATGGTGTCGGCCTTCTGCACGTAACCGTCCTCGATGAGCTTCTCGATCATGCCGTCCACCACCTGCATGGGAATGTTGTTCTTCGCCCCGTTGGGGAAGGGGAACAGCCGGCAGCAGCCCACCTCGTCGAAGGCCTCGGCCTGCGCGGCGTGGTTTGCGTCCCAGATGTCCACGTAGGTCTGGTGCGGCTGCATGATGGTGGAGTGCAGCATGTAGTCGTAGGGGCCGCTCTCGTTGCAGAAGCGCTCACCCTTCAGGTTCAGCTTCAGGAAGGGCTGCTCGCCGAACCAGAACCAGCGGCCGAGCACCCCGTCGCCGGCGTACTGGTCGGGCTTCACGCAGGCGCGGTTGAAGGTGCAAGCGGCGCCGAGCGGATCCATGGTGGCGCCGAGCCACAGCGCTGCCTTGATGCCGGAGCCGGTGGGATTGCCGCCGCTTCCGGGGGCCGCGATACGGATCTTCTGATTCCAGGCCTGGCGGTCCTCCATCATCTCCAGGTTGTTGCCGTAGCCGCCGGTGGAGAGGATGACGCCGCGACTCGCGTTGATGCGCAGGTAGTGGCGGTCGCCCTGCACGTCCCGGGCGATGACGCCGGTCACGCGGCCGGATTCATCGGTCTCGCACTTGATGAACTCGGTGTACCAGCGCACCTCGGCGCCCTGCTCGGCGGCGTAGGCCAGGATAGATTCGGCGAAGCCCCATTCCTCGTCCTCGGCCACGGCATCGGTCTTTTGCGGACTGTGGCCGGTGGCGAAGGCCTTGTCGCGGCCCGGGTCGGAGGTGTCGCCCACGCCGCCCTCGAATTCCATGACGAGCTTGCCGTCGCGCTGGATGATGTCGGTGAGCCAGTCCACCATGGCGCCGGACTCGTCGGCCCACAGCTTCACCAGGTCGTAGTTCACAAAGCCGTTGGCGTAGCGGACGATGTCCTCGACGGCCTCTTTCTTCTCGATGCGGAACTCCGGGAACTCGTCGAAGGAGGCCTGTTGCAGGCGCGAATCGATGGCGCCGATGTCCTCGCGGACGTTGTGCGGGGTGCCCTGGCGGTCGATGCCGAGCACGCGCGCGCCGTTCTCGGCAGCCGAGATCATGGCCGGGATGCCGCCGGTGCCCATGCCCACGACGAGCACCTCGGTCTCGATGGTCTCGGCGATATCGGCCTCGTCGATGACGGGCGGCGCTCCCAGCCAGGAGGGGCCGCCGAAGTCGCCGGTGCTCGGGTTGGCGGGATCCGCGGCTGCATAGCCTTGGCCGCATCCGGACAGCGTGCCGGCGGTCAGCGCGCCCATGGCCGCGAGGCCGGCGCCTTTGAAGAAGCTGCGGCGGGAAACGTTACTCTGCATTGGGGGCCTCCCATCCTTCGGGCAGGGTCAGGTCGTGGCACTCGTTGCAGACGAGCACCTGGTTCTCGTGGGCTTTATGGCAGTCGCCACATTCCAGGGCCGCGTCCTCGTGGTTGGCATGCGGGTTGTACTTCTCGTCGTTGCCGGCGAATCCCCACAGGCCCGCGGTGATCTCGTCAAAGGACTTGCCTCCGTGGCACTCGGCTCGCGCGCAGAACTCCTCGCTGGCGAACTGCTTGCCGGTGGCGAGCATGGTGCCGTCTTCGGTCATGGGGTAGTTGTCGGACACCCAGGCGCACACCTCCGAGATCTGGGTCGTCAGCTCGGCGGTGTGGCAGTCGAGGCACGACTCGCCGGCCTTCGCGTGCACGGTCACGCCCAGGTTCGGGTCGCCGGAGTCGTAGGTCTCCACGTAGTAGTCCATGGGGCTGTGGCAGATGGCGTTGCAGAAGCTCGGCTGCTCGTGCCACACCCAGAACCCGGCGCCGGCCACCACGATAATGGCCGCCACCACGCCGGCGACGATCCGCCCGCGCTTGGGACGCTTCTTGGGAGCCGGTCCGCCCGCGGCCCCCTTCTCTTCGTCGATGCTCATGATCGTTTCCTCCCTTCCTTACTTGTGTTAGAAACGATGGCGCCCAGTGTGCGCCGCGCCGCCCCGAAAAGCTATTACCCCAGCGGGGTAAACTTCGCGTTTAGCCTGATAAATAAGGGATATTAAAGGGCGAGCGCTTGTTTTTCCTGCCCTAAGCGGAGGGAGAGCTTGAGGATGCTGTTTTCCATCTGCGAGTACTGCGGTCATGAATGTTGGTTCCATCGATCTTATCCCGCGAACGCTTTTCCACGGTCGCGGCACGGTATCGTGCTTGCCCATGAACGTGTATCTTTCCCATAACACGGCGCTGCTGTTCTGGCGCGCTTGGTCCGCCGCCGCGGCTATTCCTCTGTGTGTGTTCCACGATTTGGGCGTGGCGGACGCGTCGCTGTTTCCTGCGACTCTCTTTCCGACATCGGAGGTGCTTCGCAATGAAGCGGTGCTGAGCAGGGATGTGCGGACGATCTTGGAGGACGCACTGCAAAGCCTCGCGGGCGCAGATCCGGTGCGTCCGGCTGACGCGGGTTCGGTGGCCTCGCCGGACGGTTCTGCGGCGTCTGCGGCCGCCGTCGGCGGGATGCTCCCGCAAACTACCGCCGTGGCGTCGGCGCTGAAGGAGGTTGTTCGCTCTCGGGGAGCAGCGCCGCTGCACATCATGGTCGCAAAGGGTCATGGCACGCGGAACTCCAGCGATCTTATACGCCATCGCTCGGTCGCCGCTTTTCCTCGGCAAGCTTTCATCAAAGTAGCTCCGGGCGTGTTCGTCTGCTCTCCCGAGCTCGTCTTCGTTCAAATGGCCTCTTCGTTGACGCGCGGAGGGCTCTTGGCGGTCGGTTACGAGTTGTGTGGCTGCTATCCGCTGGGGGAGGAGCGCGTCGGTGCCCTCGTGCGCCGTCCTCTTTCGTCACCGCGGCGCCTTACGGCTTTTACCGCCCGTGCAAAGGGTCTGGCGGGCGTGAAGGTGGCCCGATCGGCGGCGAAGCAGGTGCTTGCCAAGTCGGGGTCTCTCATGGAGACCGAGGTATCCATCATTGCGTTCTCCCTGTTTTCCCAGGGAGGGCTGGGCTTGAGAACGCCTCTTCTGAACGAACCGGTCGCATTGTCCGACCGCGCGAGGACGGCCACGGGATTGAGCCGCGTGGTGTGCGATTGGCTTTGGGCCGCCGAGCGAGTTGTGCTGGAATACGACGGGCACGATGCGCACAGCTCGCCGCAGCAACAAGCCCATGATGCCCGCAAGCGCGATGCCTTGCGCATCGACGGCTTCGACCTTGCCGTTCTCACGAGCTCCCAATTTCACCACGTCAACCAATGCACTGAGCTGCTGCGCGGGGTTGCCCGAAGCGCCGGGCAAAGGTCGCCTGCCCTGAAGCCCGAGCATCTCCCGCGTCATTTGGCCTTGCGCGAGCAGGTGCGGAAACATCATCGCGCCCATTTTCCCTCGCGTTTTCGGAGGGCGCGTTCGTAAGATGCGCCCGTAAGGTATGTCTGCGGGACGTATCCGGGGGACGCATCCGCAGGCGTGCCTGCGGGGGGCTTCGCAAGGCGCGGGTTCCGGAAAGGTCTCTTCGGATCGCCTCGGCCTTGGCTGCCCGGTTCGCTTCGGGAAAAGCGCCGCCGCTGCAGAAAAAAGTGCGATCGTGCGAGTTCTGAGGGATCAAATACTCGCACGATCGCACTTTACTCTGCATGAAGAAGATCTTCGGGGGTTTTCAACTCGCACAATCGCACTTTTTTCTGCACGAAGGGGGTATGAGACGGTTTTGCGGGATGCTAGCTTCTTGAGGGCGGAAGATGCCGAAGCTCGGTTGGCTTGTCGCAGACACGGAAGGGGCGACCGTCGCGTGCTCGGCTTGGATCGAAGGTGAAAACGTCGCTCTTTTTAGTCGCGGTTATCCTGCAATAGTTATAATGATTCCCAGTGAAATGACGACGGTTGGATTCCGCGGCCGCGGCATTGCTGCAGCGCGGTGGTGTGGTGGCGTGGAAGGGAAGGACCGATCCTGTGAGAGAAATGATTCCGTTAGAAGAGGCCCGTGCGCTCGTGTGCGGGGCTGTGGAGAAGTTGCCCGTGGAAACGGTGGAGCTGCTGGACGCTGTCGGGCGTGTGGTGGCGGCCGACCAGACAAGCGACATCGACGTGTCGCCCTTCGCGCACTCGGCCATGGACGGCTTCGCCCTGCGCGCCGCCGAGATCGCCGATGCCGCCGAGGAGAGCCCCGCGATGCTGCGGGTCATCGCCGAAATCGGCGCCGGCGACGTGTTCGAGGAAACCATCGGGGAAGGCGAGTGCGTGCGCATCATGACCGGCGCCTGCCTGCCTGCCGACGCCGATGCCGTGGTGAAGTACGAGATCGTGGGCGTGGTGGAAGGCGACGGCAAACCCGGCTCGGTGGTGTCGTTCTCGGCCCCGACGAAAGTGGGCTCCAACATTCGCGCCGCCGGCGAGGAAGCCCATGCGGGGGACGTGGTCGTGGAGGCGGGCGATGTGCTCACTGCCGCCGGCGTCGGCTTTCTGGCCGGTTGCGGCGTGCTGGAGGTGCCCGTCTGCCGCCGACCGCGCGTGGCCGTCATTGCCACGGGCAGCGAGCTCGTGCCGCCCTCCGAGGTGCCCGGCCCCGGTAAGATCCGCAACTCCAACAGCTACGCCATGGCCGCCTGCGCCCGGGAGGCCGGCGCCGAGGCCCATATGCTCCCCATCGTCCAGGACACCTTCGAGGCCCTGCGCGACGCCGTGGCGCAAGCGGCCCGCGAGTACGACTTCGTCGTCACCACGGGCGGCGCCGCCAACGGCGACTTCGACTTCATCAAGCCGGTGGTGGCCGAGCTCGGCGAGCTTCTGATGACCACGGTGAACATGCGTCCCGGCAAGGCCCAGACCTTCGGCATCGTGGAGGGCACGCCCGTCTTCGGCCTGCCCGGCAACCCGGCGGCCGCCTACGTGGGCTTCCAAATGCTCATCCGCCCGGCGCTGCGCACCATGCAGGGCTACCGCCTCATGGATCATCCCGTCGTGAAGGCGCGCCTCACTGCCGACGAGAAGAACCGCGACCCGCGCCGCATCTACCTGCGGGCGAACCTGACGCGCACCGCCGAGGGCTATGAGGTGACGCCGGCCAAGAACCAGAGCTCGGGATTGTTCGGCCCCATCCAGAAGACCAACTGCCTGGCCGTCATGCCCGAGGGCACCGAGCCTCAACCTGCGGGCTCCATCGTCGATTGCCTGCTGCTCGATATTCCGGAAGAAGTCGTTCTCTAGGAGAAGCCATGACCATCAAATTCGCCATCATCACGTGCTCCGATACCCGCACTTTGGAAACTGACGAGGCGGGGCAGAAGCTGGAGCAGCTCATTGCCGAGCGGGGCTGGGAGTGCGTCCGCCGCGTTGTGGAAATGGACGAGCGCCCGTTCATCGCCGGCGCGCTCATCGACGCCTGCGACAACACCGACGCCGACATCGTGCTCACCTGCGGCGGCTCGGGTCTCTCGCTGCGCGACGTGACCCCCGAGGCCACCCGCGACGTGGCCGACCGCGAGGTGCCGGGCATCGCCGAGGCCATGCGCGCCCACAGTGTCGCCATCACGCCCTTCGCCATGCTCTCGCGCGCCATCTGCGCCCAGCGCGGGCACACGCTCATCATCAACCTGCCCGGCTCCACTAAGGCGGCCACCGAGAACTGGGAAGGTATCGTGGAGGCGCTTCCCCATGCCGTGAAGATGATGGCCGGCGAGGGCCATAGCACGCAGAAGGATCTCTCGGAGAAACTCGCCGCCGCCGCGGCCCGGGGCGAGCTCGGGTAAGGCAGCGGGCGCGCAAGGGCCTTTGGCTTCGAAGTCGCGATGGAGGGTTGGCTGCGGATGTGCTTGCCGTATGGCTTTCCGGGACTGGGTTCTCGCGGTCGGAAGTCTTTGTCCCGTGCCAAAAGAGCGCGTTCCCGTGCGTCGGGTCTGCGCTATACTTCATGAGGAACGTGTTCTAGATGCGGCCGCGCTCGATAGGGCGCGGCTGTTTGAGGTGGTAGCACTATGACTGATCTTCCCAACGGGTTCACGGGGTTTTCGCACCGAGATCCGAACTTCGTGTCCGCGGGCGACGCCCTGCGCGGCTCGCGGTACGACGACACGCCGTTCGCGGCGCGCAAGCAGGCCCAGGCCCGCAATCTGGCCGAGGCTTGGTCGCCGGCCCGCGCCGAGCGCGTCGGCGCGGGCGTTGCTGCAGAGGGCGGCTCCGATGCAGTCGCTCGCGGGGCCGGAGTGCGCCCCCTGTCCCAGCTGTCCTCGGCGGCCAGCGATGTGCTGCGCTTCGCTGAGCAGGGCACGGCGGCTGCCGGCGCTCCGCGCTTCGATCCGGACAAGCTCGCCCGCATTCCCGAGGTGGATCGGCGCTGGGCCTGGGTGGAGATCGACCTGAACGCCATCCGTCACAACGCCTCGGCCGTGAAGCAGCGCCTGAATCCGGGTACCCGGCTCATGGCCGTGGTGAAGGCCGACGGCTACGGCCACGGCGCCGTGCAGTGCGCCAAAACGGCGCTGAACTCCGGGGCCGAGTACTTGGGCGTGGCCACGGTGGACGAGGCCATCGCCCTGCGCGAGGCCTACGTGAACGCCCCTATCCTCATTCTGGGCGAGCCCCCGGCTATGGCCATCCCGCTGCTTCTGGCCTACAAGATCATGCCGGCGGTCTACACCGCCGAGTTCGCCATCCGCTACGCCGAGGCCGCCGACGCCTTCGGGGTGTCCGCGCCCTTCCATATGAAGGTGAACACGGGCATGAACCGCATCGGCGTGCGTTGGGACGAGGTCGTGGAATTCGCGCGGCAGATATCGTTCCATCGGGCGCTCGATCTGGTGGGCACCTTCACCCACTTCGCCACGGCCGACTGCCCCGGCACCATCGATTTCGAGCGGCAGGTCAAGCGCTTCTCGGAAGCCGTGAACGCCCTGCGCGCGGCCGGCATCAACCCGGGCATCGTGCACGCGGCGAACTCCGCGGCCGCCATCCGCTACCCAGAGGTGCAGCTGGACATGGTGCGCCTCGGCATTTCGCTGTACGGATTCTACCCGTGCCCCGAGGCCTACCCGATGATCGATCTGAAGCCGGCCATGAGCGTGAAGGCCCGCATCACCGATGTGAAGACGCTGCCGGTGGGCGAGGGCGTCAGCTACGGCCTGAACTACCGCAGCCCCGGCGCCGTGAAGATCTGCACCATGCCCATCGGCTACGCCGACGGCTTCCGCCGGGGCCTTTCCGGTCGCACCGACGTGCTGCTGGCCGGCCGCCGCTTCCACCAGGTGGGCAACATCTGCATGGACCAGTCCATGTTCGAAGTGAACCTGCGCCAGCGCAACGACCTCGCCCCGCAGATCGGCGATACGGTAACCATTGTGGGAGAGCAGGGCGAAGCGTCTGTCACCATCGACCAGATGGCTGAGACCTTGGGCACCATCCAGCACGAGGTGGCCATCGGCTTCGGCTGCTCAAGACTGCCCAGACTGTACGTGTAGAAAGCGGCGGTCAGCGAGTATCAAGGCCGTGCAGCAGGTTGAAACGAAAGCAATGCGCAGCGAGCGCCGGGAGGGGGTGCCGCGCGCAGTTCAT
>OLPU01002502.1_pt1 | contig 12098 bp, 6 predicted proteins | sample 1673111 | NCBI WGS metagenome assembly OLPU01 (sample SAMEA3136755, study PRJEB25190) | human gut metagenome | reverse complement strand
TCCAAGGTAAACGGAAACCCCGCAATCATGCTTTCCATTGAAAAGCAGACCGGGTACTCGACCGGGGATGTGTCCGGAAGGCTGAACGACTTTTTCCGGGAGCTGCAGGAGGAAGATCCGGCCGTACACGTGACGGCTTTGATGGATCAGGGTATCTACATCGATATGGTGGTGAATTCTGTCCTTCAGAATCTGGGCATGGGCGCGGTCCTGGCGGTGCTGATCCTGTTTCTGTTTCTGAGGGATATCCGGCCGACGGCGGTGGTGGCGTGTTCCATACCAATTTCTGTGCTGACGGCCGTCGTGCTGATGTATTTCTCAGGCATTACCCTGAATGTGATCTCTCTTTCCGGCCTGGCCCTGGGCGTGGGAATGCTGGTGGATAATTCCATCGTTGTGATTGAGAATATCTACAGGCTTCACAATCTGGGTATCCCGGTGAGAAAGGCGGCGGTTCAGGGGGCAAAGCAGATGAGCGGAGCGATCATCGCTTCGACGCTGACCACAGTCTGTGTGTTTCTGCCAATCGTATTTACGGAGGGGATTACCCGGCAGCTTTTTGTGGATATGGGCCTGACAATTGCCTATTCGCTTCTGGCCAGCCTGGTGATCGCCCTGACATTCGTTCCGATGGCGGCCTCCGGCATCCTGAAAAAACAGAAAAAGAAAAGACCCTGTTTTCGAATCCAACAGAATCTTACCAGTTATGTCATATTCTTTTCAGAGGTGGGTAACCGCTTCGCCATCTGAATCAACCTGCAAGCGGAATAGCAGACACCTTTAAGCGGAGGATGGCGCCTGACTAAGAACAGGCGAAACCAGAATCTGAAACGGTTTACCCGGCCGTTTAATGCAATGCATAAATCTCGCTCGAAGGTTTCTAAAAATCTAATCGAAAATTTTCAGACATTCCATATCCCATAATAGTCTTTGAATGGAAGCTTTCATCGGAAGCATCAACCCTATGCATACAGAGCAGGTTTCCTGACTTACAGATCATCGTTCCACATTCCTTCTCATATGTTGCGGACATACAATGGATTTGTTATGCTTCACTCCCTGATTACAGTGACCGGATCGCCCAGGAATCTCACCTGAATTCCCTCTCTCACCAAAAGACGGATCTTCTTTTGATGCACTCTGGATGTTGATATGAAATTTATACACAACCGTACTATATACCATAGGGCGGTATTTGTCAAGGAAAAATCGCAAAAAGAAAAGGAATCAGACAAAAAGCCGTGTGCATAGAATGAGATATGAAGAGAAAAAATGATAAATTGGAACTGATACTGTTAGGAGTGGGGATTCTCCTGCTGCTGTTATTGTTTGTTGTGAAGCGCCGTCTGGATGCGCCGGAAGAGACAGCGACAGCAGAAAGCAGGACGGAGACGATGGAAGGCAAAAAGCAGGAGGAGACGATACAGAACATGGAACAGGAAAACGCGGCTTTTCTGAACAGTAAAAAGGAAGAACAAAAAGAAACAACGGCAGCCGGACCGGTGCAGATCCGTGTCCTTCTGACAGACTGCGGAAAGCTGGGATACGCACAGAAACAGGTGTCCCTGCGTGGAAACGCAAGCCTTTCCATGAACGACGGCGCATACATAGCTTCCCCGCAGGAGACGATCTGTGTGACGGAACAGGAAGGCGGGGAAGTTGTGCATGTGGTGCCGGCCGATGAGACGGCGGGAACGGCGGTTTCCCTGACGGGAAAGCCGGGGGACGAGACGGTTTATCCGGGAAGTTTTGTCATCTATAAAAGCGAAGAGGGACTTCTCGTTGTAAATGAACTTGATCTGGAAATGTATCTTCGGTATGTCGTGCCGAGTGAGATGCCGTCCTCCTATGAAAAGGAGGCATTAAAAGCACAGGCGGTCTGTGCGAGAACGTATGCGTGTGCCAGGATTCGTGAAAAAACGTGGGAGAACTACCACGCGGATGTAGACGACAGCGTGGAAAGCCAGGTCTACCACAATATGGAAGCGCAGCCGGAGACAGACGCTGCGGTGGCGGAGACAGAAGGAAAAATCATCACCTGCGGCGGGGAACCAATTCAGGCGTATTTTTTCTCAACCTCCTGCGGGAAGACGAGTACGGATGAAGTGTGGAATACGGCGGAGACGGCAGAATATCTGAAGAGCGTGACGGTAGGCGGGGAGAAGCAGGAACCGGAGACGGAGGAGGCGTTTGCATCGTTTATCACCAAAAGGGACAGCACAAGTCTGGAAGTGGAGGACGGCTGGTACCGCTGGCAGGTGACGATTCCGGCGGATGTGCTGTCAGAACGGGCAGCGGATCAGAAAATCGGGGAGATCACGGGGATTGAGGTGCGGCGGCGGTCAGAGGGAGGTGCGGCAGAAACCGTCCTTATCGAGGGGGAAAAAGGATCCATGGAAATCGAGGGAGAGTATCAGATCCGAAAGTTCCTCTCGGCGAAAGGCTGGCCGATTCAGAAAAATGACGGAACTGTAAGCTGTGAGATGGAGCTGCTTCCGAGTGCCTGCTTTATCGTGGTTCCGGAAAAAGAAGGGGAAACGGTTGTCTCCTTTACATTTTACGGCGGCGGCTACGGCCACGGCGTCGGCATGTCACAGAACGGTGCGAAACATCTGGCAGAGCAGGGAAAATCGTATGAGGAGATTCTCCGCTATTTTTACCAGAACATCGAAATCGGCGACTGCCGTTCCCTTTTTTAAAAAAATCACCGAAAACAGATTTTTTGTGCTATAATGGGCGAAAGCGAAAAACAGTTAGAAAATGACGAGGAGAGAAACATGGCGACAATCAAGGACATAGCGGCACGCGCCGGCGTTACGGCGACGACGGTTTCCCGCGTGATCAACAACCGCGGATACATCAGTGAAGAGACAAGAAAAAAAGTAACGCAGGCGATGCAGGAGATGAATTACCAGCCGAATGAGCTGGCGCGTTCCCTGGCAAAAGCGCATTCCAATACGATCGGGGTTATCGTTCCGCACATCTCGCACCCGTTTTTCAGTAAAATGATCAGTGCACTCGAGAGCGCGGCGGCAAAGCGGGGCTACAAGATTCTGCTCTGCAACTCGAAAGATCAGCCGGAGAAAGAAACCGAATATCTCGATATGTTCATCTCCAACCGTGTAACCGGCGTTGTGATGGCAAGCCGCGATGTGCAGATTGAAAAGTTTCATGATCTGAAAATTCCGATCGTCAATTTCGAGCGAGAGGAAAATACGGAGGCCATTACAATCCAGTGTGACAACGAGCAGGGAGGAGCGCTTGCAGCATCGCACCTTGCGGACTGCGGCTGCCGCCATCTGCTTCATTTCGGCGGAATCGTCGGAAGAGATATGCCGGCGGACCGGCGTGCGGATGGATTCCTGCGCGTCTGCCGGGAGCGGGGGATTGAAGGGGAAGTTCTTTTGAGTGACCGCTTAAGCTACGGCTCCATGCACTATGAATCCTATATTGAAAAGGGCCTTCTGGAGCACCCGGAGACGGACGGCATTTTTGCAAGCAGTGACCTGATTGCCGCACAGGTACTCCAGTGCCTTTATGCCATGGGAAAACGGGTGCCGGAGGATATTAAAGTTGTCGGGTTTGATGACACTGTGATCGCCGGGATTACCACGCCTTCCATCACGACGATCCATCAGCCGATTGAGGAAATGTCGGAGCTTTCCATTGCGTATATCGACCGGAGAAGAAAGGGAGAGATGGTGCCGAATGTGACGACCATGCCGGTGAGCCTTGTGGTGCGTGGTTCGGCGTGAAACAGAAAAAAAGAGAGAGACTCCGCGGAAAAAATAAGCTGCGGAGTCTTTTTCTGTTCCAGAAAGTAAACGATAGACAAAAAATGGTAAAAAAAGACAAAGAAAAAGGCTGAAATTTGTTGAAAAATACAGTATGTAAACGGTTGACATATAATTGCGGCAACGGTATACTGCAAGTGAAAGAAACGTAACACAGATTTTCCGTTGCCGGAACGCTGTGACAGGATAAAGAATAAGATAAAGGAGAACGAACAACATGACAGTGGAATATCAGAGAAGACTCGAGAAACACTATGATGAGCTGAAATGGCTCTACTGCGAGCTGTATCCAAACGGACAGGGAAGATTTGAAGAGCTCTGTGCGAGCATGGAGCAGTGGTACAAAGAGCGGAATAAAAAATGGAAAGCACTCGACCGTAAGAGAGAAAAACAGAAGAACTGGTATAAGAGCCAGAAAATGCTCGGCATGATGCTGTACATCGATGCATTCGCAGACAACATCAGCGGCCTTGAGGAGAAGCTGGATTACTTAAAAGCGTGCAACGTGAATTATCTGCACCTGATGCCGTTCCTTGCCACTCCGAAAGGAAAGAGTGACGGCGGCTATGCCGTTGCCGATTACCGTACCGTACAGCCGTCCCTTGGAACGATGGAGGATCTGGCTGCACTCTCTGAAAAATGCCACGACCAGGGCATGAGTCTCTGCATGGATTTCGTTATGAACCACACTTCCGAGGATCATGAGTGGGCCAAACGTGCACTTGCCGGAGAAAAAGAGTATCAGGACCGCTACTTCTTTTTCGATAACTACGACATTCCGTCCGAATATGAGAAAACCTGCCCGCAGGTATTCCCGACAACGGCACCGGGCAACTTTACCTGGAGAGAGGACTGTCACAAATTTGTCATGACAACATTCTACCCATACCAGTGGGATCTGAACTATGCGAACCCGGTTGTCTTCAATGAGATGGTCAACAACATGCTCTATCTCGTCAACCAGGGAATCGATATCGTCCGCATCGATGCCGTTCCATACATCTGGAAACAGCTCGGCACCACCTGCCGTAACCTGCCGCAGGTACATACCATTGTCCGCATGATGCGTATGATCACCGAGATCGTCTGCCCGGGCGTTCTGCTGCTCGGCGAGGTTGTCATGGAGCCGGAAAAGGTTGTTCCGTACTTCGGAACTCTGGAAAAACCGGAGTGCCATATGCTGTACAACGTAACGACGATGGCATCCACCTGGCACACCATTGCAACGGCAGATACCCGCCTGCTGAAACATCAGATGGATATTGTGACGAGACTGCCGAAGGACTATGTCTTCCTGAACTATCTGAGATGCCACGATGATATCGGCTGGGGCCTCGATTACGAATGGCTGAAACAGTTCGGCATCGCCGAGGCACCGCATAAAAAATATCTGAATGATTACTTCCGCGGCTATGTGGAGGGAAGCGATGCAAGAGGAGAGCTCTACAACGACGATCCTGTTCTGCAGGATGCGCGTCTCTGCGGAACGACGGCTTCTCTCTGCGGTCTTGAGGCGGCAGGCTTTGAGCAGAATGAAGAGAAGACGGCACAGGCCATCCAGAGAATCGAAATGCTGAATGCATACCTCTTCATCCAGTCCGGTATTCCGGTCATCTACAGCGGTGACGAGATCGGCCAGGTCAACGATTACTCCTACAAGGAGAGCGAGGACTACGACCGCAGATCCGACAGCCGTTATATTCACCGCGGCCACTTCCGCTGGGATCTGGAACCGGAGAAGGATAAAAAAGGAACGGTACAGAATCGGATTTTTGCTTCGATGAAGAAGATGGAAGAGCTCAAATTCAAATATCGTCCGTTTGATGGGGAGGCGGATGTCTGGACCGAGGAAACGTACGATACCGCACTTCTCTGCGTCTGCAGAAAATCCGGCAATGAGATGGTGACGGGAATCTTCAACTTCAGCAACGAGGACCGTACCGCATGGATCGATATGGGAGAGTTCACCTGGAAGGATCTGTTTACCGGCGAAAAACGCGTTCTGCGCGGTGTTCCGGTTCCAGCCCGCGGTTACGCATGGTATTACCGCAAATGGGATTGAAATCCCTTGCGAAGGAAAGAAAAGTATGATATGCTTTGTAGGCTATCCTGCAATACAAGATGTGTGCAATAATGGGATAGATTCACGAAAACAAAGAAAAGGCGGTTTTGCCAGATGATAAAAACAATCCGCGGTTTTATGAAGCGCCTGAATGAGGACCATGTCGGTGCTTATGCAGCGCAGAGTGCGTATTTCATTCTTCTTTCCTTTATTCCGTTTGTTCTTCTGGTTGTTACGCTTGTAAAATATACGCCGCTGACACGCGACGATGTTTACAGCGTTCTGATCAATATGCTGCCCACGGAGTTCCAGAACTACGTGGGCGGTATTGTAAATGAGATCTTTTATCAGTCCGTTGCCTATATGCCGATTACGATCATCACAACGCTGTGGTCGGCGGGAAAGGGCATTGCGGCACTGACAAACGGGCTGAACAGCATTTATCACGTAACAGAGACACGTAATTACATCATCAACCGGCTGCGGGGCATGGCATATACCTTGATATTTGTCGCTGCATTCCTCACCAGTCTGGTGCTTCTGGTCTTCGGAACCCGCATTCAGAATAAGCTGACGGAACATCTGCCGATGGTGGCGCGCGTGACATCCTCTATCATGGGCATGCGTACCCTGATTACGACAGGCGTGCTGGCGGTTCTGTTCCTGGTACTGTATAAATGCATTCCGAACCGGAAGGCGAGCTTTAAGAGCCAGTGCCCGGGTGCACTGATCTCATCCCTTGCCTGGTCTATTTTTTCCCTTGCATTTTCCATGTACCTCGACATCGCGCTTGCAGCGTCCAATATGTACGGCAGTCTGACGATGATCGTGTTTATCATGATCTGGATGTATTTCTGCATGTGGATCCTTCTGATCGGCGCGGAGATCAACGCGTATTTTGAGGATAAACTGCGGAAACTGCAGAACGCGGCGATCGAGCATTTTATGGAAAATAAAGAGACAAATAAAGAAGCGGGAAAATAATGGCTTGACATCCGGGGGTCAAGACGGTACAATAAACATTGTTTATGAAAGTTTTATAAATAATCTAACAGGAAAAATGCTGTGAAGATGTTCAGAGAAATATTTTTTCCGCCAGAGAGAGGGAGTCATCGGCTGCAAGCTCCTTCAGGTTCAGGAATATTTCAAATTTCGCATTGGAGCAGATGTCCGGAACGCATAGCAGGATACTGGAAATGCAAGTAGGGACAGACGTTTGGTGTACGTTACAGCACCGGTTATGAGTGTCTGCAGGAAGTATCTGCAGAAATCAGGGTGGTACCGCGAAATTTCAGATCTCGTCCCTTTGTGGGGCGGGGTCTTTTTTTTGTGAGCAACGAGCCAGGCAGCCATGCTTGCATGGATATCTGGCGACTGCCACGAAAATCAGATGCTCCGCTGTTTGCAGCGGGGTATCTGATTGTTTTTCACATTTACCATCAAACAAGCAAGAAAAAGAAAGTAGGAGAGTCAAATGCAGGAAAAAAGTGTATTAACCGGCCATCTGTCTGAATTAAAACAGAAGATTGAAAATGGACTGGAAGAGCTGAAAAGCTCCAAAGAACTGTATGAATTTAAGAGCGAGTATCTGGAAGGAAAGAAAAGTAAGATCAGCGGGCTGATGAAAGAAATGAAAAACATTGCCCCGGAAGAGCGCGCAAACTACGGTAAATCCGTCAATGAGTTAAAAGAGTGGGCGCTTGGCCGCTTCCAGAAAGTGGAAGAGGAGATGAAAGAGCGCGAGCTGCAGAAGAAATATGAGTCCGAGAAAATCGACCTGACCCTTCCGGCAGAAGAGACAGCGATCGGAAACCTTCATCCGGTTACCCTGATCCGCAAACAGCTCATCGACATCTTTGCAGGCATGGGCTTTGAGGTATACGAGGGAAGAGAAATCGAGACCGATTACTACAACTTTACTGCACTGAATACACCACAGGATCACCCGGCAAGAGATATGCAGGATACCTTCTATCTCTCCCCGGAATTCCTGCTTCGTACCCAGACATCGGCAGGCCAGATTCATGTCATGGAAAACAAAAAGCCGCCGATCAAGATCCTTTCCCCGGGACGTGTTTTTCGGTCTGATGACGACGCAACCCATTCTCCGATGTTCCATCAGATGGAGGGACTCGTTGTCGACAAAAACATCACCCTCTGCGACCTGAAAGGAATGCTCGACGTACTCGTACAGAAGATCTACGGCGAGGGAACCACAACCCGTCTCCGTCCGTCTTACTTCCCGTTCACGGAGCCGTCCGTTGAGGTAGACTGCAGCTGCTTCGCCTGCGGCGGAAAAGGATGCAGCCTCTGCAAGGGAACCGGCTGGATCGAGGTCCTTGGAGCAGGTATCGTAAACAAACGTGTGCTGGAGAACTGCGGCATTGATTCAGAAGAGTACAGCGGCTTCGCTTTTGGTATCGGCCTGGAGCGTATCGCCATGCTGAAATACGGAATCAACAACATCAAACTGTTATTCGGTTCCGATCTGCGGGTTTTAAATCAGATTAACGAGAAATAAAGACGAAACAGTTTGAATTTGGAGGTTTAATATGTTAGTACCGTTAAGTTGGCTGAAAGAATATGTAGATATCGATGTTACCCCGGAAGAACTGGAGAAAAAACTGTTCGACGGCGGTTTTGAAGTAGAAGAGCGTTATCAGGTGGGAAAAGACATCAGCAATGTTGTTGTCGGTCTGGTGGAGGGCTGCGAGCCGATCCCGGAGACCCATCTTCATGTGTGCCAGGTAAATGCAGGAGAACACGGCACCATGCAGATCTGCTGCGGCGCAGACAACGTGCACACCGGCGGAAAATTCCCGGTTGCCCTTCCTGGCGCTTCTGTTTATGCAACAGCAAAAGATCATAAGACCATCGAGGGTGTTATGACCATCAAAAAAGGAAAATTAAGAGGATATGAGTCCTGCGGAATGCTCTGCTCCGGCGTGGAGCTCGGCCTTACCGAGGATCTGTACCCGGGCGCAGGCTACAACGGACTGCTTGTTCTGCCGGAAGATGCCGAGCTTGGCGCAGATGTCAAAGAGCTGACAGGTCTTGACGACTGGATCTTTGATATCTCCCTGACTGCAAACAGACCAGACTGCCAGAGTATCCTCGGTATCGCAAGAGAAGTATCGGCGATGCTGGAAAAACCTTTAAAAATGCCGGCAACCGATTACACCGAGACGGATGTGGAAAAAGAAGGCTTCTCTGTCCGCGTGGAAGCTCCGGAACTCTGCCCGCGTTACAGCGCTCATTACGTATATGACGTAAAAATCGGAGAGTCCCCGGCATGGATGAAACGCCGTCTGGCACTCGTCGGCATGTCCGCGATCTCCAACGTGGTTGATATCACAAACTACGTCTTAAAAGAGATCGGCCAGCCGATGCATGCTTTTGACTGCTCTTATCTGGAAGGCAATGAAATCTGTGTCAGAAGAGCAAAAGAAAATGAAAAGATTGTGACCCTCGATGAGCAGGAATACACAATGAATGAGAACAACCTCGTGATCTGCGACGGCGTAAAACCGGTTGCACTTGCCGGTGTCATGGGAGGCTTAAACTCCGAGATCCGCGACACGACAGAGGCTGTTATGTTTGAGTCCGCAAAATTCGCACGCGACAACGTCAGAAAGACAGCCCGTGCGCTTGGAAAAGCGACGGATGCCAGTGCAAGATATGAGAAAGGCGTGGACGAGTATTCAACCGTACTTGGTATGAAACGTGCCCTGCATCTGATGGAAGAGCTTGGCTGCGGTAAAGTTTCCCGTACCCATTTCGATGTGAACACCGGAAACTCCATCGATCCGACTCCGATGACCGTCAGTGTCAGCAAAGTAAACGGCGTACTCGGTATCGAAGTTCCGGAAGCAGAGATTCTCCGCATTATGAAAAACCTGAACTTTGCACCGGAAATCAACGGCGATGAGCTGACCATCCAGGTTCCGGCTTATCGTGAGGATATGCTGCCGGAGGGAGAGAACGATGTCGAGCGCTATCCGGACGTGGCAGAGGAAGTCATCCGTATGTACGGCTACGATCACGTAACCGATACCTTCCTTTCCGCTGCACAGGTAACGATGGGCGGCTACAATGAAGAGCAGAAAGGCGAGCTGGCACTGAAGAATACCTTATGCACCATGGGTATCTACGAGTGCATGCATTACTCCTTCTTCTCCCCTGCAGATCTGGATCTTTTGAAACTGCCGGCAGATGCAAAAGAGAGAAATGCCATCGAGATCATCAACCCGATCAACCAGGATCTGTCCCTGATGCGTACCACACTGGCAGCTTCCATGCTGAATGCCATTTCCAGAAATGAGAAACAGGGCACCCTTGAAGGAAGACTGTTCGAGGTAGCAAGCATCTACATTCCGGAGTCCCTGCCGCTGACATCCTACCCGGATGAGAGAAAAGTTCTCTGCGTCGGAACCTTCGGAAACAACGAGAGCTTCTTCACTATGAAGGGCATCGCCAACACTATCGCCGAGAGCATGGACATTGAGTTCACCTACGAGCCGGTTCAGAAATCCTTCCTGCATCCGTATCAGGCAGTGAAAGTACTCTGCGAGGGTACAGAAATCGGATACTTCGGAAAAGCAGCATACGATATCCAGAACGAGCTGAGCATGCGTACTTCCGCTTATATCATGGAGCTTGACTTAAAAGAGCTCTCCAGATGGTACGGCAAAAAACGCACCTTCCAGCCGATCTCCAAATTCCAGGAGGAGAAACGTGACCTGGCATTTGTCATGGACAAAAACATCAGCTGCGGCGATGTAGAGAACTGTATCCGCGAGGCAAACAAATACGTAAAAGAGATCCGTCTGTTCGATGTTTACGAGGGCGGCCAGATTCCGGAAGGCAAGAAGAGCATGGCGTTCACCGTCACCTTTGCACCGAAGGAAGAAGCATTTGACTTCGAAAAAGTACAGAAATTTGTCGAGAAGATCTGCAAGAAACTGCAGAATGAGTTCAACATCGAACTGAGAGGCTGATTTTTATGAAACTTTATATCATGCGCCACGGTGAAACCGCGTGGAACGTAGAAGGCAGACTGCAGGGCCAGTCGGACACCGAGCTGAATGAGAACGGTGTCCGTCTGGCGAAAGTGACGGCGGAAGGACTGAAAAATATCCCGTTTGACCTTGGAATTTCCAGTCCACTGCGCCGCGCAAAGCACACGGCAGAGCTCGTCCTTGCGGGCAGAAATGTGCCGCTTACGACCGACGACCGCCTGATGGAGCTTTCCTTTGGCTCCTGGGAAGGGCTTGGATGCCGGGCAAACAATTTTGAGATTCCGTCTGAACACTTCGACGATTTTTACAGAGATCCGTTCCACTTCCGCCCGGCAGGAGACGGAGAGCCAGCTCAAAGCGCAGTCCATGCAGCGGGAGTACGAGAGCCGTCTCAGGCAGAAGGACGAGATGATCGAATATTACAAGGATTTCAAGGCGCGCCAGTCCACGAAGATGATCGGCGAGAGCCTGGAACAGCACTGCCTGAGCCAGTTCAATTCCCTGCGCATGACCGCCTTCCCCGACGCCTACTTTGAAAAGGACAACGACGCGCGCAGCGGCAGCAAGGGCGATTTCATCTTCCGCGAATCGCGCGGCGGCGTGGAGTTCATCTCCATCATGTTCGAGATGAAGAACGAGGCGGATGAAACAGCCACCAAGCACAAGAACGAGGATTTCTTGAAAGAGCTGGACAAGGACAGGCGCGAAAAGAAGTGCGAATACGCGGTGCTGGTGTCGCTTCTGGAAGCGGACAGCGAGCTTTACAACAACGGCATCGTGGACGTTTCCTACAAATACGAAAAGATGTACGTCATCCGCCCGCAGTTTTTCATCCCCATCATCACGCTGCTGCGCAACGCGGCGCTGGGGAGCCTGAAATACCGGCAGGAACTGGAAGTGGCGCGCAACCAGCAGATCGACGTGCTCAACTTTGAAAAGAACATGAACGAGTTCAAGGACAAGTTCGCCTACAACTACCAGCTGGCGAGCAAGAAGTTCAAGACAGCCATCGAGGAGATCGGCAAGACCATCGACCATTTGCAAAAGACGAAGGAAGCGCTGCTCTCCTCGGAAAACAACCTGCGCCTGGCCAACAACAAGGCCGAGGATCTGAGCATCAAGCGGCTGACGAAGAACGCGCCAAGCGTGCGGGAGATGTTCGACGCGGCGAAAAACGAAAACCCCGCCGGGTGAGCGGCGGGGCCAGGATGTTGGCGAAGTAGG
>OLPU01002478.1_pt1 | contig 12164 bp, 12 predicted proteins | sample 1673111 | NCBI WGS metagenome assembly OLPU01 (sample SAMEA3136755, study PRJEB25190) | human gut metagenome | reverse complement strand
TTATCTTTGATGATAAGCTTTTTGACATCAAAATCAACCTCATATGACCCGGTAAATGCATATAATAAACCTCCAAAAACAGAGTCAACTTTGAGTGTTTCTGTTGATATGAAACTGCTGTCTCCGATATACTCAACTGATGATGGAAGCTCTACACTTCTCAGGCTGTCACATTCAGCGAAAGCTGAGTCTCTTATCCATTTCACGCCTTCATGTATCTTCACGGATTCAAGATTCTTACAGCTAAAGAAAGCTCCGTTTCCAATTGTTTCTATGTTGGAAGGGATTTCGACATGTATAAGGTCGTTGCAGTGTGAGAATACATGAGCCTCATAATCGCCTAAACTTGTAATTCCGTGGCCAAAGTCAATCTTCTGTATCAGAGAGCATGAAAACGCATTGCCTTTAATCTCGGTGAGTGAATCCGGCAGTGATACAGATGAAATCATACATTCACGAAATGCTTCTACCCCTATCGTTTTGGTTCCTTCAGGTATTGAGACGTGTCCTGTTTTTCCCCGCGGGCATTTAAGCAGATATTTTCCATCTTTTGAATATAAGATGCCGTCAATTATTGTAAATGCCTGTGAATCAGGCTTGGCTTCAAAATTTTTAATTCTTTTATCATTTAATATATGACAATAATTGCGCCGTATTTTGGTGTCATATGATTCGTCTGTTATCATGACTGTCTCCGGAAATACTGTCATTGATTCAGCATTGTCTAAATGATGCAATATCATTTTTTTAACGTGTTTTAAGTCTAAATCCATCGGCATTGAATAAACGCCTGTCCACTTGTGAACAGCATCCTTAAGCTCATCAATAATGATTTCGGTCGCATCGTCATCAACAGCAAATATCACACCGTTTTTTGCAATAATCCCGTTGCGTGATGGTAAGTTTAAAAATGCAGAACCTGCAAATGCTTTCTCTTTGAAGTCATAAGACATTGTCCCACTAAAGAAACCGTCGGTTTCAATGCATCCTTCAAATGCGTAATCCTCAATAGTATCTACCGTTATCTCTTCAATATTTTCCCCTGGTTTTATACAAAAAACGTTTTTCAATATATCTGAGAAATATACGCTGCTGATAAGGTATCTTCCGCTGTAGAAATACTGGCTGTGAGACACAACATTTCTTACGTTAGGGAACATAAAATTTGAAATATTTATTTCGATTACGTCCTCATTGATTACAATGGTCTTCACGTCTGGAAATTGCTTATTCACATTTCTTAAGTTAATACTGATTTGTGAATTTCCTCCATCAAACACAACCGTATCAACGCCTTCTTTAATATCAATGTCAACACAGTTTTTGAGACTTGAATCGTCAAAATACAAAAAGACATCCTGGCATGGATTGAACGATATTAAATTGTTATTCATATTTTTCTTCCTTTCTTTATTCTGCCGTCAGGCATTAATCTACAAATACAATATGACGGATTTGGAGGTACAAAAAAAATCCGAAAAAAAATTTTTTGTTTATATATTTTTCTAGCATATTAAATTTGTACAAAAAAAATACGGCAGGAGAATAACTCCTGACCAACAAAGAAAAGGAGAAAAAACATGAAAAATTTAGATTTAAGACAGTTTTCAGAGGTTATGGTAGCGCTGCTTGCACAGAAAGGAATTTCTTGCCGTCTTGGTGAGAACAACGGTCGCATCGGTATCATCTATGAAGAGGCCGGAATCAAGGCTTCAACAGATGTCACATTACTGTGGCAGAAGTATGGTGCTGACCATGACGTTACAGAGCTTGCTGATGTGCTGTATAAGGCTATCACAAGCGAAGTGCAGAAGAAGAAAGCTGAAATGCCGAATCCGAAGCTGGAACAGCAGGTTCAGCCGCAGATTCCACGCCCGCAGATGAGAACTCAGCCTGGACGTGTGACACAGCAGCCGATGCCTGACGATATGGGAGGCAAAATGCAGATTAAGTGCTTTGGACAGAATGGCGCTCCGTTATTTGAAGGCTCTTTTGACAGCCCGGAAGAAGCAAAAGCTGCTATCGCAGGTTTTATGAAAGATGTCCTGAATGCTGATGATGCATCAGTTGCGGAGCTCATGAAAGAGTTTGATGTCAGAACCAGAGGTGCAGAAGCTCCAAAGCAGCATGTTAAAAAACCAGAACCTGGTGACACTGCTCGTCTTGTCAAGAATATGTTTAACATGAGCGACGATGAGGCAAATGATTTTCTTGCCAATCTTCTTAAGGCAGACCTGGAGCGCCAGGAGCGTCAGAGTGCTTACAATCAGTCAGCACCAGCAAGTGAACCGCGTAAAAATACATCTAAATATACAAGAAATGATGTAGAGGAAGCTGAAAAGGCAGCAAAAGGACTTATTAAAAATCTTTTTGGAATTGACCTTCCGGAAGATATGCACTCTACTGTTTATAATATGGCAGCAGACGATAAGACAGGTGATAAAACTGATGCCTGCAGAGGTTGTGGTAAGGATTGCACATGCGGTTCATACCCAAAACTGTCAAAACAGCCACCGAAGCAGCCGAAGCAGAATTTTGATTTCTTTAAGGAACTCTTTGCACAGCCGGCAAGAACCAGTGCAGACCCTTCAGAACTGCTTGAAAGTGTTTATCCGGCATTCATCACTGATGAGATGCTTAATGGATACGACATTGAGAAGGTATTACATCTTCCTGTGTTTGGTATGCATCTGGTGTATTATGTAGATGATGCGCTGGCTCATAAGTATGACGGATTAATCCTGTCAGACAAATTTCCGTTCCTCTCACTGAAAGCATTTGAAACCTTTGAGGTGACAGAGGATGAAATCAATGATGCGGCGCTTGCAAACATTAAGGAAAAAGTCAGACTTGAAAAGATTAGTTTCGCTGAACATAATGCGTTGCTTATCACATCTGATGCGCCCTTTGTAAGCTGTGCATCAATCTTATGTGACGGCCTGCTGTATAATACTGCGACAGCATTAGGACAGGATAAAGTCTTTGTGCTTGAACTGCAGCCAAACGAGGTTGTTGTCCTTGGCGCGGATGAGCCACTCGGTGACTTAACTGGCAATACGCTTGACTATATACTGAAACGCTTTGACAAAACTGAAGGAAAGCTGTTGTCTACAACCGTTTTCTGCTACGATAAGTGTGCAAATACACTGTATCCATGCAGCTTCAACAATTGACCCTTTTTCATAAAATTATGCCGGCAGATTTTTTTCTGCCGGTGTTTTTTTAAAAAAACGCAAGAAAAATCGCAAAAAACGTTATCTTTTTGAGGTTTTTCGGCATATTAAGCATAAGAAAAGTAAAGGAGGAAACACTGGCGAAATGCCAGTTGAAGCCATATGATTAAAGAAAGGAAAATTGAGTCAATAAGATTTGAAACAAAAGCCGTAATATATCAGAATGAAACTGGCTTTAAGATTCTTGCCGGTGTGGCATATAACGCAGACAGTGGGGAAATGTTACGGAAATGCAGCCTCAAGGGGCAGCTCAGTGATGTTGAAGACGGCGATACATTGTTTGTTTCAGGTGACTGGGATGAACATCCTAAATACGGAGTCGGTTTCCGTGCAGAAGCGTATGTGAAAGCCGTTCCACAGGATAAGAAGAGTATGCTTGCTTATTTAAAGCATGGCAATATTGCCGGCATCTCTGCAAAGAGGGCAGAACTTATCATTGATAAATTCGGTGACAATGCGTTTGACGTTCTCATATACCAGCCGCATTTGCTGGAAGGTATCAGGGGAATCGGAAAAAAGACAATAGAAAAAATAAAAGTATCAGCAAAAGATAAGCTTGAGACACAGAATATGATTGCCCAGATTATGAGATATATCCAGGGCTTTGATATCAGCCCGGCTTATTCAAATAAGATATATAAACAGTATGGACTGGACAGTATCAAGGTACTGAAAGAAAATCCGTACAGGCTGGCTGACGATATTGCCGGAGTCGGATTTTTGAAGGCTGACGAGATTGCACTGAAAAATGGAATCTCAGAAACCAGCCCGTTCCGTGTTGAGAGTGCTGTGCTGTATATCTTAAGACAGATGAATAAAGAAGGCGATGTCTTCAGTTATATTCAGGATATAGAAGCAGAAGGAAAAGAGTTTCTGAAGCTTGATAAGTCTTACATTGATAAGGCGGTTGAGAGCCTTGTAGGTAAAAAACGTGTTATCCGCGAGGATGATGCGGTATATCTTACCAATCTGTTTAAGGCAGAAGAACATGCGGCAAAACGTATTGTAGAACTGATTGCCAATAACACAAAATGTATTGAAGTGACAGATGCTGATGTAAAGAGGCTTGAAGAAGAAGAGTACGATGACTACGTAAAGAAGTATAAAAAAGAGCACGGTAACAATGTAGAGGGGCTTGAAAAAAAGCGCGAATATGCAGATAAGCAGCGTGAAGCCATTATTGCGGCATGCAAGTCAGATGTATTAATCTTGACAGGCGGCCCCGGTACTGGAAAGACTACGACTGTCAACGGTATCATCAAAATGCTTAAAAAGCATGGGTTATCAGTATTGTGTGCAGCTCCGACAGGACGTGCGGCAAAACGTATGGAAGAAGCAACACACCATAAGTCCATGACAATCCATAGGACGCTTGAGGTGAAAAGCGAAGGAAGCCACGGCTTTAAATTCAGCAAGAATGAAACGAACCACCTGGAAGGAGACGCTTTAATTATTGATGAGAGTTCCATGATTGACATGTCTTTGCTGGATTCCGTTTTGAAAGCTATTCCTAACGGTATGAAGCTGATTCTGGTTGGAGATATTGACCAGCTGCTGTCTGTTGGGTGTGGAAATGTATTATACGAAATGATTCATTCTGGCAAAGTCCCGGTGGTGCGTCTTAAAGCAATCTTCAGACAGGACGAAGAGAGCGGTATTGTGGTAAATGCCCATAAGATTAACCGTGGAGAGATACCTTTATTCAAAAACAGGAAAGAAGGAGATTACTTCTTTATGAATGTTGATGACATGGAGCAGGAACAGATAAGAGACAGCATTGTTGATTATGTATGTGACAAGCTGCCAAAATACTATAATATTCCGGCTAATGAAATCCAGGTGCTTTCACCTATGAGAAAAGGGCATACCGGAGTATGGGAGCTGAACAGTTATATTCAGAACAGGTTAAACCCGCCGGCTAAGAATAAACCGGTAATTCCGTGTAATGAACAAGTCCTGCGTCTTGGCGATAAGGTCATGTTTACATGCAATGACTATGACAAGAACATCTTTAACGGTGATATTGGAAAAATCGTTTCTATCTTTTCTCCGGAACTGGATGCAGAGATGGGAATCAATGATGATGAAATGGATGATGATATTGATAAGGATGAAAGAGAAGGACTGAAACGTGGATTTATCGTTGATTTTGACGGTAACCGTGTATGTTTTGACAACAGCAGGGCTTCTGACTTTATCCTCGCATATGCGATTACAATACATAAATCACAGGGTAGCGAGTACGATATCGTTGTGATGCCTCTCACGATGGCCAATTACACAATGCTTCAGAGAAATCTGCTGTATACGGCAGTAACGAGAGCTAAAAAAATATTTGTCCTTTTCGGGCAGAAAAATGCTGTGGCAAAAGCAGTTAAAAACCTTAAAGTTGTAAAAAGAAACACACGACTGGGGCTCAGGATTGTGAACCAGATGGGTTTGCTTGACATGATGCAGCCAGAAAACGTGCAGCTGTCCATCGACGGGTGTGGAGACCCACGCCCGTGTCTGGTACACGCGAGCGTAGCTCGCGGTATCATGGCGGTCTGAGACATAAAGCGGGAATTTAATTCCTGCTTTTTTTGTATGCAGATTTTCAGGAAAACGGTACGTTTCAGGGAAAATTCAGCATATTGTATCTGAAAAATATACAGGAGGAAAAACTGATGATAACAGGAAACATGATACTTATAGAAAACAAGAAAATATATATGTCAATCCCGTTTTGCGGCGATATGGAACCTGAGGCCAATGGCAGATTTGCATATTACCTACTGCAGCATCTGGACTCAAAAGGCGAGCTTAAAAATGCGGTGGCAAAACTGGATAGTCTGAAATATAACTATGCGAAACGTGGATTCAATACGCGAATTTTGGAAGAACTGGATGAGCTGGATTTTGCCAGACAGTACAATTCCATTTTCGGTTCAAAGTATTTGTACATTAAAAATGCTGACACAAAAAATCACGTAATTGTAGACGCAGACGGCAAGGAACACGACATCGCGCCGGATGAAATCCAGGTCTGGTATACCGGCAGGCTTGTATGTACGGATGTGTCTAAGTTAACTCTATCTGAACCTGAAACTGCTGCCGTAAGACTCTGACGGCAGCGTTTGCTTTTCTGAAAAAAATCTTCAAAAAAGTCTTGAAAAAAATCTCTAAAAAATCTCCCAAAAATCAATCAAAAAAGTCTCCAAAAAAATCCGCAAAAAACGGCAAAACAAACAGCTTTTTCAGCATATTAAATGTGAAAAAAGTGGAGGTGATAACGATATGAGTTTGGATAAAGCAATAGCATCCGGAAAAGAACATCGGAAGCCATATCAGGGTGGAAAAGCTTACTGCCAGTCATGCCGGAATCACGGTGGCTGCACATGGTGCCTTTCAAACAGGACACACAAATACAACAAAAAAATAGAAGCAATGAAGCTGGAGGAAAAGGAATTTGAGCAGAAGATTCAAGATTGAACGCGATTGTTATGAAGATGAGAACTACTTGTACAAAAAGGGGCATGTCACTTTCCAGCCGGGTCTGACTGTACTGGTCGGCTGCAATGGCTGCGGGAAGACAACCCTGATGAAACAGCTGGAAAACATTTTAAAAAAAGACAGAAAAAAAGCAAGGGTGTTTCGTTACGAAAACGAAATCCATGGCGGGCATTCGTCAATGCAGGAGGCAATGTTTTATGGAGATATGTCCTTTGTGGCAGCAAGTGTCATGTCAAGTGAGGGTGAAAAGATTGCCTTAAACATGCAGAAAGCTGCCGCAAGGATTGGAAGCCTAATGGAGAAATCCCCGGATATTAACGAGTTCTGGCTTCTGCTTGATGGCGTTGACAGCGGCTTCAGTATTGACGCGATTGAGGATTTGAAACGCGCGGCTTATTTGACACGATTTTTGAAGTGTATCCGGATAAGGAAATCTACATTATCGTCAGCGCGAATGAGTATGAAATGGCGCGTGGCGAGATGTGTTTTGACGTAGTGAACTGCCGGTATGTGAACATCAAATCTTATGACAGATACAGAAAGATTGTCATGAAGTCAAGGGAATATAAAGACGCAAGAATTGAGGCAGCAGTTAAGAGAAATGAGGCCAAAGAAGAAGCTGAAGTCCCGGATGAAAATGAAGAGGATGACGATGTGGAGACCGGCAGTTTGAGGGATTCAATAGACAAAATTTGGAAGAAAAAACGATAACAAAAAACAAGACAGGAGGAATTTTTATGGCTATTTACGTAACAGGCGACACTCATGGCGCTGATAAATTTGGATTCCACAGCGTTGATGGGTTTGTAAACCGATTAAACATGGAATCATTTCCTGAGCAGAAGTTTATGACAAAAGAGGATTATGTTATTATCTGTGGTGACTTCGGCGGTGTGTGGAATTATGCCGGAGAAACACCGAAAGAAAAGCATGACCTGGACTGGCTGGATTCACGAAATTTCACGACGCTCTTTGTACCGGGAAATCACGAGAATTACGACCGCCTGACTGGTCTTGAAGATAAAGATGTTATCAACGCATGGATGTATGCCGGGATGAGTGACAATGACAAAAAGAAAATCTTAAACGGATACCCGCAGAAAGCCTGGAATGGCGGGATGGTGCGTGAAATCCGTCCGTCTGTCCTGATGCTGGAACGTGGTTATGTCTTTAATATTGACGGCTGTAAATGCTTTGCATTCGGCGGGGCAAGAAGCCATGATATCAGCGGCGGAATTCTGAAGGCAGAGGATTTTGAAAGCAAAAAACTTGCTAACAAAGAAGCCGAAAGATGGAATCTTGAAGGAAAGACGTTCCGTGTAAACCATGTTTCCTGGTGGGAGCAGGAGATGCCTGAACAGATGGAAATGGAGCGCGGCTGGGCTATGCTTGAAGATGAGAAGTATAAGGTTGACTTTATCTTTTCTCATGACTGCCCGGCATCTGATAAGTTCTTTGTACTTCGGGAAAACTGTCCGGATGAGCTGAACAAGTATCTTGAGCAGGTAAAACAGAAGGTAGACTACAAAAAATGGTTCTTCGGACATTATCATGAGAACATGATGATACCGGGAAGCAAAGACCTGCTGCTGTATGAACAGCTTGTACAGATTAACTGATTGGCGGTGGTCGTATGGCAATCAGAAAAGAAAAAGAAGAGGTTTCCGGATGGCTCTTCTCAACGAGAGCCGTCTACATTACAGAAGACGGAAAGCGGTTTTATCAGGAAAGCGAAGCTTTTCTGCATGATGAGTATCTGAAATGGCAGCAGACGGCCAGGAAAATGGGTGTCAGGTGCATTGATGGAGGGTATTACTGTGAAAGCGAGCAGGCATTGGCTGCCGTTGTAATTATGATGTCATACAAGACAGGCCGGTATGATGGAAAGCAGAAGAAGTTTGTTAAATATGATAATTACAAAAATTACAGATTTTCCGGCCCGGACTGGTATTTCTTCGAGCACGATGCAAGCAAGCCGTATCCTTACGGATACAGTGTTAAGTCCTTGACTCAGAAAAAACAGGAATTCGCCGAATGGCTGAAAAAATATGAAGAGAAAGCGTAATGGCTTTCTCTTTTTTTTTGGATTTTTTTCTCACTTTCTTTTTTTTGCATATTGGATATGTAAATGTTGCCGAAAAATCGGTAAAGAAAGAGAGGAATTAACAAATGGAAAGATACTTTAAATTTTCTGAATTGTCAAAACTGGAGCAGCAGATGTATTACAATTACATATATCTGTTTCTGATGGAGGCAAATATGCAGTACCCGGCGTTTTCTGCCTGGTATGGCAATTTGTTTACCGATGACATGCGATTAAAACCGGAGCGTGAAATCATAGTCTGCGAAAAGGAGTATGAGATTGCCGGGGTCACCATCCTGAAATCAACAAAAGAAGAGGCAAAAATATGCACGATGTATGTTGCAGAACAGTATCGTCATAATGGTCTCGGAAGAAGGCTGATGGAATTAAGCCTTGAGTGGCTGGAGAACGATAAGCCGGTGATTACGCTTGATAAGAGTAAGGAACCGGATTTTGCAGGCATCCTTAAGCACTTTGGCTTTGTACTGCAGGAAGAAAATTGCGGGTTATACAATCCTGGAAAAGTAGAACTTATATACAATGGGAAAAACTGAGCCGAAGGCTCAGTTTTTTTGGTGGGAGGTTAATTGAGAGAGTGGGATGATGAAGGCTGGAAGAGATTGGGAGGTTGGATGGTGGAAGGAATGAAAGCTGTAAGGGATTGGTGAAAGTGAAGGTTGTTGGAGACCGGGAGGCTGAGATTTGCTCTGTAAAGAAAGATGTGGCGGCGGGAGATTGCTGGTCGGCTGATGCCGGAACGGAAGATGTTGATAACCGGAAAGCGTTGTGCCCTGTAAAGAAAGCTGACGGAAGAGCACTGGCCGGTCAAGCCGGGAGGAAACTTAGTGGCGGACAGGAGGCTTTGCTTGCCTGTATAAAGATGCAGCGGGCTGCGAAAAGCTGCTGGCAGGCTGCAAGATTCCGGATACCGGCTGCCGGATGCTGCATTGAATGCCGATAGTCGTCTGCCGGCAGGCACCCGCGAAAAAATCCGACAAAAATTTGCGGTCTTCTAAAAATCTGGTATACTATATACAAGAGATGATTCGGTGAACTTACGTTCACCTTCACCAGACGTGGACGGGTTTCTGACTCCCAATGTACGTCCGGCAACCTCAAAACCGATGAGCAACCTGAGGTTGACCGCGGTCTCCCGTCCATCGATGATGGACGAAAAGCTGGCGAAGCAAATAGAACAACACAAAAAACGCTGGAAAGAACATCCTGAGGAGTGCCCGGCTGAAATTAATTCTATGTCAGATGAAGAGGTGTATGAGGGCATCAGAAACTGCACTTTTCTGGACACTGAAATTCCTGGCGAATCAAGGGAAGAGTTTGTAAGAAGACTGAAAAAAGAAAAAAGCAAAAAAATAAATAAAAAAATAAGTGAAAAAGACAAAGAATAAATGGAAAAATAAATAGAAAAACAAAACAACAGGCCGATTAATCGGCCTGTTTGTGTGTGCTGGATAAGATTCAGAAAAAATTAGTGGTCTTCGCCATATCCACGAAGAACGACTTTGCCGGCCTCGTCTACAACCTCAATCAGACATCCTGGCTGCCAGCCTTTGTATCTGAGAGGCTTGACTTTTCCAAACTCTGACATACAGTCAAAAATTTCATAACTCTCGCCGTGACAATCGTCCATGTTGATATAGTCAATAAGACGCTGTGGAGTCATTAACGAAGCAACAAATTCATCATCAATCATGTGCTGTACCAAGAACAGAGAGCATTCACTCATTGTGGATGGTTCGTCATCATTGTCGTTATCCGTAAAAAGTTCGTAATTGTAATCTGTGTAAAATTCTTCTTCTTTTGCCATGTTATATGTCCCCTTTCTTACTGCAATTCATCGTAATCAAAAATCATCGGTATTACCTTTTCCTGATACCATTTTTGCTCTGATTCAAAAAAATCAATAAGCGGTGCGTAATCGTGTTTATTCTGCGCTGCACTGAGATACCGGTAATACTTAATTTTGTTCTCGTCTCTGATGATTACAGGCGTAATGTTTGCATCAAGACATTGTTTCAGCAGAATCATGCGCCCGACACGGCCATTTCCATCCTGAAATGGGTGAATATTTTCAAAGACTGCGTGGAATTTCGCAATATCTCTCAGTTCAACTTTCTTTTTGCCTGTATACTCGGTAAGTAGAGCTTCAACCATTGCCGGTACTTCTTGTGGAAGAGCAGTGGTAATATCGCCGACAAGATTTGCACGTTTTTTCCAGTCTCCGACTGCATATCCGTTTGCCATATCTTCAAAAACTCCCTCTTTGAGGTTTTTATGCATGCCTTTGATGATATCTGCAGTAAGCGGTTCGCCTGCGTGCTTCATCATGTAGTTAAACATCTTAAAATGACCATTCATTTCCTCAACATCTTTCGCTCTGAAAATTGTGTCTTCGTCGTCTGCGAAAAAAGTACCGGTATCGAATAATGATGCGGTCTGCCTTTCTGTTAATGTACTTCCCTCAATCTTATTGGAGTTGTAAGCCATGCTGCGCTGCGTAAAGCCGTATGCTCCACTGCGGTCCTGGTTCTGGAACTCAATTGTGAGGCGTTTTTTTAATCTTTCTGTGAATTTTTTGTCCTGCATTTTGCATTCTCCTTTCTTGTTTGTCATGTATATTCAATATGCAAAATGTAGCATCTGTTAAAATGTAGCATCTGTTAGCAAATTGCGGATGTATTCAGTATATCATACAACGTGGGAAAAGAAAAACAAAAAAGACGCTTTTGGCGTCTTTTCTGTTATCCTGGCTGCTCGACCAGGAAGGGTGATATGCATTGCTGTTGTAGTATAGCACTGACGAAATGCACTGTCAATGCGAAATCGAGATTTTTGGCTTATTTTGTCTTACAATAAGTCATCAGTCTCTGCTTCTGATAATGTATCTTCCTTTTTCCACTGCGTTTCTTCTGCAATATCAGTAATCTTCTTTCCGTTGTACGTAAAAACAGAAGTCCCCTGAATGGCTGATACGTTTCGGAGCTTTTCGGCAAGCGGCGAGAGAGCAGTGGTCTCGCCGTTGTACTCCACTTTGTTCTTTTCTGAGTCCACGACCGTCACTCTGACGGAATCGTCGTCAATAAACACAAGCTCGGCCCCGACTGGTATGCCGCATTTTTGGAAATTAATCGCCGGCCTTTGCTTCCTCCCGCTGCTGCCTGAGCCGTGATTCTGCCTCTTTGAGCTGCCTGCGGTGGTTTCGCCTTGTCTTTGAGCCACTCGCTTCAGCTTATCTGCGCTGCCTGATATTATGGCGATGGCTTCAAGTAATCGATAAGCCTTTTCTGCTGACATGGCGAAAAATTCCCGGTTCTTGGCAAGACGCAGCTTTGGGTTCA
>OLPU01002476.1_pt1 | contig 12167 bp, 7 predicted proteins | sample 1673111 | NCBI WGS metagenome assembly OLPU01 (sample SAMEA3136755, study PRJEB25190) | human gut metagenome | reverse complement strand
AAATAATAGTAAAAAAAGCAGGTGTCTTTCACTGCTGTCCACAAAACAAGGAACTTATTAACGAAGCATTAAAGCTTGGATTTACCTCTGTTATGTACGACTGCTCAACCGTATCCTATGAAGAAAATGTAGAAAGAGTGGCTGAGATGGTGAAAATCTGTCATGCAATGGGAGTAACGGTAGAGGCAGAACTTGGTCATGTAGGCGATAATGCCGGAGCCGGAAAGTTGGAGAATCCGGAGGATTATTATACAGATCCGGATACCGCACTGGATTATATTACAAGGACAGGTGCAGATTCTCTTGCAGTTGCAGTCGGAAATGCACATGGAGACTATGCATTCCCGCCGAAACTTGATTTTGACAGAATTGATGTGATTTCAAAGAAAGTCAATATCCCACTGGTGCTTCACGGTGGTTCCGGACTTGCAGATAATGATTTCCGGCAGGCGGTCCAACTTGGGGTATCCAAAGTCAATATTTTCACGGATATCGACAAAGCGGGAAAAGCCGGTGTGGAAGCCGGAATTGCAGCAGGAGAGAGAACCATGATGGGGCTTATCCCATATGAGATCGATGCAATGAAGAAAGTTGTTGCCGAAAAGATCCGTCTGTTTGGATCTGAAGGGAAAGCGTGCTAAATAAGGATATTTATGATATTAGAGAAGGAAATCTGCGTTACAGTGGATTTCCTTTTTTGCTTTTTAAAGAGTTGTTCTTCTTTGCAGTCCCCGTTGACAGTGAAAGTTAAAACCCGTATAATGAATTATAAGATTGACATGATGTGGAGGGCTTGATTCTATGATTATTGCAAAGAATGATGAAGATAAAAGAAGCCGTGTGTGGAACTATGTGACAGGAATTACGACCGTTCTGATCATTATCGTGGCTGGATATTTCATTTACCAGGGATTTTTCGGAAATCCGCTGGAAGGAAAGTGGAAGCATGATGAGAGTGATATGATACTGGAAGTAGATGACCATAATGAAGCAGAGCTGGACTGGAAGAACCTGATCGATGGTAAGGATGTGGATGTGGAACTTGGATATACACTGGATATCAAGGCAAAGCAGATTACATTTACTGTAAAGCAGGAAGAGCTGGATGAGACAGCGAAAGAACTTGGTGATAATGTAACTGCAACGGAAGTAGAGCAGGCGATCAATTCTGTACTTACTACATTCAATTACAGTGTGGACGGAACCAAGCTTACACTTACCGAGTGGGATTATGGAGACCAGATGATTTTTGAAAAAGCAGGCAAATAAAGAGAACCCTCTCTCTGTGGGCATGAAAGTCCGCGGACAGAGGGTTTTGTGTGAAAACAGGAGGTTAAAATCAGATGACAAGGAAGGATACAAAAGTAATAAATATCGGAGGAAGAAAGATTGGAGGAGGCAATCCGGTAGCGATCCAGTCGATGACCAATACAAAGACAGAGGATGTGGAATCTACAGTTGCACAGATTCTTGATCTGGAAAAGGCAGGCTGTGAGATCATCCGCTGCGCTGTTCCAACCATGGAAGCGGCACAGGCTTTAAAAGAGATTAAAAAGCAGATTCATATCCCACTGGTTGCAGATATACATTTTGATTATCGTCTTGCGATTGCTGCAATTGAAAACGGTGCAGATAAAATCCGTATCAATCCGGGGAATATCGGAAGTGAGGACAGAGTCCGTGCGGTTGTGGAGAAAGCAAAAGAATACGAGATTCCGATCCGTGTCGGGGTGAACAGTGGTTCGCTGGAGAAGAACCTTCTGGAAAAATATGGTGGCGTGACTGCAGAGGGAATCGTGGAAAGTGCACTTGACAAGGTACACATGATTGAGAACATGGGCTATGACAATCTGGTGGTCAGTATTAAGTCTTCAGATGTCATGATGTGTGTAAAAGCGCATGAGCTGATCGCAAAGAAATGCCCGTATCCGTTGCATGTGGGAATCACTGAGTCCGGGACGCTGCTTTCAGGCAATATTAAATCTTCAGTAGGACTTGGAATCATCCTTTATCAGGGAATCGGAGATACGATTCGTGTATCGCTGACAGGGGATCCATTAGAAGAGATCAAGAGTGCAAAACTGATCCTGAAAGCACTGGGACTTAGAAAAGGTGGAATTGAAGTCGTATCCTGCCCGACCTGTGGACGTACCAAGATCGATCTGATCGGACTTGCCAATAAAGTAGAGACGATGGTTGCTGAATATCCACTTGATATCAAGGTTGCAGTGATGGGATGCGTGGTAAATGGTCCTGGAGAAGCAAGAGAGGCTGATCTTGGAATCGCAGGGGGAATTGGGGAAGGACTTCTGATCAAAAAAGGAGAGATCATCCGTAAGGTAAAAGAGGATGAGCTTTTAGATGCACTTCGTAATGAACTGGAACATTGGGGCGAATAGAAGATGACAAAGCTATTTTTTGATGTGTTTCCAACATTGAATATCGATAACGACAGCCATATGTTGTTTGAAAAGGTGGAGGTGACGAAAATCACCTCCACTTCAGCCAGAAATCATATCAAGGTTTATATTTACAGTACCCATCTGATCCCGAAGAAAACGGTATGTTATGTGGAGAACCAGATTGAGGAACAGCTGTTTTCACAGGGAAATATTCCGGTGACGATCATCGAGGAATACCGGCTTTCCGAGCAGTATACGCCGGAGAACCTGATGCATGCCTACAAGGAGAGTATTCTTTTTGAGCTGGAGCAGAAAAGTGTGCTGGAGAAAAATATGTTCCAGAAGGCAAAGTGCCGCTTCGAAGGGGAGCGTACTATGTGTCTGACTATGGCGGACACGATTGTTGCAGAGGGAAAGACCAGCGAGATCACCAGCTATCTGAAGGATGTCTTTGAGAACCGTTTCCATGTGCCGGTGGATGTGGAGATCGACTACGAAGAGGTGAAAGAGAGCAAATACAAGAAATTCAATGAAATGCAGCTTCAACAGGAAGTAGATGCGATCAGGGAAAGGAATCAGAAGCTGCAGGCACAGCATGCCACGGAAGAGGTGGCAAAAGCAAAAGAAACGGAAGGCGTATCAAAGAAGAAAGCGGAAAAAGCAGAAGATGCCGCTAAAGAAGCAGATGCATCAAGTACGCAGAATAAACAGGAACAGAAGAAACCGGAGACTCCGAAAAAGCAGGAATTTGCAGGAAAGTCCAGTGGGTTCAAAAGTGGCAAGGGAAGCTTTGTGCGTCGGGATTATCCGCTCAAGCGCTCCGATGACCCGAACGTAATCTATGGACGGGACTTTGAGGATATGCCGATCGAGCTGAAGACAGTTACCGGAGAGATGGGTGAGATTACTTTCCGGGGACAGGTGATCAGCTTTGATACCCGTGAGATCCGGAACGAAAAGACAATCGTCATGTTTGCCGTGACCGACTTTACCGACACGATCATGGTCAAGATGTTTACCCGCAATGACCAGCTCCCGGATCTGCTTGCGGAGATTAAAAAAGGTGTATTTCTGAAAATCAAAGGAGTTACGACGATTGATAAATTTGATGGAGAGCTGACCATTGGTTCTGTAACCGGAATCCGCAAAACTTCGGATTTCCGTGTAACAAGAAAAGACAAGTATCCGGAAAAACGCGTGGAGCTTCACTGCCATACCAAGATGAGCGATATGGATGGTGTTTCCGAGGCAAAAGATCTGGTAAAGCGAGCACATGACTGGGGGCACCCGGCAATTGCGATCACCGATCATGGTGTGGTGCAGGGGTTTACCGATGCCAATCATGTGATCGAGGATCTGGATAAGGATGATCCATTTAAAGTTATTTATGGAGTGGAAGGATATCTGGTAGATGATCTGACTAAGATCGCAGAGAACGAAAAGGGACAGGACCTGGAAGGCACTTACGTGGTATTCGATATCGAGACAACCGGTTTTTCCGCTGTGACTGACCGGATCATCGAGATTGGCGCGGTAAAAGTGGAAGACGGGAAGATCACAGATAAGTTCAGTACCTTTGTCAATCCGAAACGTCCGATCCCGTTCCGTATCACGGAACTTACCGGCATCACCGATGAGATGGTCATCGGTTCGCTGGATATTGAGACAATCTTGCCGCAGTTTATAGAATTTATTGGCGATGCGGTTCTGGTGGCGCATAATGCTTCTTTTGATGTGGGATTTATCGAGCAGAACTGCAAAAGGCAGAAGATTGAGGCTGATTTTACTTATGTAGATACCGTTGCACTTGCCCGTGTCCTTCTTCCGGCACTGAACCGTTTCAAGCTGGATACCGTTGCAAAAGCTTTAAATATTTCCCTGGAGAATCATCACCGCGCAGTTGATGATGCAGGCTGCACAGCAGAAATCTTTGTGAAATTTGTGCAGATGCTCAAAGAACGGGAACTGACAACGCTTGCAAAAGTTAATGAATTTGGGGATCTGAACCCGGATTCTATTAAAAAGCTTCCGACTTATCATGTCATTATTCTTGCAAGAAATGACATTGGTCGTGTGAATTTGTATCAGCTTGTTTCTGCATCCCATCTGGTTTATTATAACCGCAGACCCCGTATCCCGAAAAGTGTGCTAAATGAGCACCGGGAAGGTCTGATCGTGGGAAGTGCCTGCGAAGCCGGAGAGCTTTACCGTGCACTTCTGGATGGAAAGCCGGATGAGACGATCGCGAAGATCGTGGATTTTTATGACTATCTGGAAATTCAGCCGCTTGGAAACAATGCATTCATGGTAGAGAGTGACAAAGTAACTTCGGTCAATTCTATGGAAGATATCATGGATCTGAACCGGAAGATCGTGCATCTTGGGGAGCAGTTCCACAAACCGGTCGTGGGAACCTGTGACGTACATTTCATGGATCCGGAAGATGAGGTATACCGCCGGATCATCATGGCAGGAAAAGGATTTGGAGATGCCGATAAGCAGGCACCACTATACCTTCGTACAACGGAGGAAATGCTGGATGAATTTGCCTACCTTGGTTCGGAAAAAGCGTATGAAGTTGTGATCAGGAACACCAATCTGATCGCGGATATGATCGAGAAGATTTCTCCGGTCCGCCCGGATAAGTGTCCTCCGGTTATTGAGAATTCCGACCAGATGCTGCGAGATATCTGTTATAATAAAGCCCATTCTATGTACGGGGATCCCCTTCCGGAGATTGTACATGAACGACTGGAAAGAGAACTGAATTCCATCATTTCCAATGGATTTGCGGTTATGTATATCATTGCGCAGAAGCTGGTATGGAAATCCAACGAGGATGGTTACCTGGTAGGATCCCGTGGTTCGGTAGGATCTTCATTCGTTGCAACTATGGCAGGAATCACGGAGGTCAATCCTCTGGTTCCACATTACTATTGCAGCAATTGTCACTATAGTGATTTTGATTCGGAAGAAGTGAAAAAATATGTGGGTGGCTGTGGACACGATATGCCGGATAAGAACTGTCCGGTCTGTGGACAGAAGCTGGTCAAAGACGGATTTGACATTCCATTTGAGACTTTCCTTGGATTCAAGGGAAACAAAGAGCCGGATATCGACCTGAACTTCTCCGGAGATTATCAGAGTAAAGCGCATAAGTATACGGAGGTTATTTTCGGAAAAGGTCAGACCTTCCGTGCCGGAACCATTGCCGCACTTGCAGAAAAGACGGCTTATGGATATGTGAAGAACTATTATGAGGAGCGTGGTGACCGTAAGCGAAACTGCGAGATCGATCGTATCGTAGCTGGCTGTACCGGAATCCGCCGAAGTACCGGACAGCATCCGGGGGGAATCGTAGTTCTTCCGCATGGAGAGGACATTAACTCTTTCACTCCAATCCAGCATCCGGCAAATGATATGACGACCGATATTATCACCACTCATTTTGATTATCATTCCATCGACCACAACCTTTTGAAACTGGATATTCTCGGACACGATGATCCGACCATGATCAAAACGCTGGAAGAGCTGATCAATTCCGATGCGATGGACAATAAATACGATGGAGTGAATAATGTATTTAAAGCGACTGATATTCCATTGGATGATCCAGGTGTAATGGGACTTTTTGCAGGAACAGAGGTGCTCGGTATCACACCGGAGGACATTGACGGATGTCCGCTTGGTTGTCTGGGAGTCCCGGAGTTTGGTACAGATTTTGTTATCCAGATGGTAATTGATACCAAGCCAAAGACACTTTCGGACTTGATCCGTATTTCAGGTCTGTCTCATGGAACAGATGTGTGGCTGAACAATGCACAGACCCTGATTGAAGAAGGAAAGGCAACCATTTCCACGGCAATCTGTACCCGTGATGATATCATGACTTATCTGATCAACAAAGGTGTTGAAAGTGAAGAATCCTTCACAATCATGGAACGTGTGCGTAAAGGAACCGTTGCAAAAGGAAAATGTAAAGAGTGGTCACAGTTTAAAAAAGATATGCTGGAGCATGACGTGCCGGAATGGTATATCTGGTCCTGTGAGCGGATCAAATACATGTTCCCGAAAGCCCATGCTGCAGCTTATGTCATGATGGCATACCGGATTGCCTACTGCAAGATCAATTATCCGCTTGCCTATTATGCGGCATACTTCGGAATCCGTGCATCTGCATTCTCTTACGAACTGATGGGACAGGGAAAAGAAAAACTTCTCTACCATATGAAAGAATATAAAAGAAGAGCAGAACTCAATCAGCTCAGTAAAAAAGATCAGGATACCTTAAAAGATATGAAAAATGTACTGGAAATGTATGCCAGAGGATTTGATTTTTTACCGATCGATATCTACAAATCCAAAGCATCCAAGTTCCAGATCGTCGGCGACAAGCTCCTTCCACCGTTCAACACCATTGACGGCATGGGCGATAAAGCCGCCGAGGCTATGGAAATTGCCGCTAAAGACGGACCATACCTCTCTAAAGACGATTTCCGTCAGAGAACAAAAGTCAGCAAGACATTGGTTGACTTGATGGCAGATATGGGTTTGCTGGGCGACCTCCCGGAGACCAATCAGTTATCCCTGTTTGATTTTGCCTAAATAAAAAGTCAAAGTACTTAAAGATAAGTTATCATTCAATATAACTTAAAAAAGTGCTTTGGCTTTTTTGCATATAAGAGAAAAGTATAAATTTGCATTTGGTTAGGTTAAACAAAGCCTTTTGCTGCATTTTGCCAGTAATGTAGAAGCCAGAGTTCCGTTCCGACTATATCCATTTCCAATTCCGTTGAGTGCAATGGAGATGAAACACAAGTCGGAACTTTGGCACCACCGATTCCACACCCATAAAAATGCACAAAATCATCCCTATTTTTTTGGTAGTTATTTATGGCTGAAAATGATTGACTTTGACTGAAAAAGGCGATATATTAGATCTAAAGATGAACGAAAAAGAAAACAAATGATTGAAAATGACTGGAATATGAAATACAATTGAATAAATCAGTCATAACCAGTCGAAATGGAGGTGAGATAAGTGCTTGCAGAAGAAAGATTCAGTGAAATTCTGAAATTAGTGAATGAACACAAGACAATCACTGTTCAGGAACTGACCGAGCTTCTGGATATGTCAGAGTCAACGATACGAAGAGATCTGACAACACTTCATAAAAAAGGAAAGCTGATCAAGGTACATGGTGGTGCAACCGCAGTCAATATGGCGCAGTACACCAGAGACGAATCTGTTGCAGTCAGACAGGATCTGAACATTGATGAAAAGGTGCAGATCGGAAAGTATGCATCATCTCTGATTGAAAAAGATGATTTTGTTTATATCGATGCCGGAACGACCACGGATTTCCTGATTGATTTCCTGACAGAGCAGGACGCTGTGTATGTGACAAACGGAATCATGCATGCGAAGAAGCTGACACAGAAAGGATGTATAGTTTATCTGATCGGTGGGGAATTAAAAGAAGCAACGCTGGCACTGGTCGGAGAGGAAGCAATGAAAACCCTGGGAAGATACCATTTCACAAAAGGATTCTTCGGAACCAATGGGATTCATATAGAGAGTGGATGCACCACACCGGATATCCGGGAGGCTGCGATCAAAGAGATGGCGATCTTAAGAAGCGCAAAGGCTTACATCCTTGCAGATTCAACCAAATTCGGTCAGGTAGCACCGGTAACATTTTCAGAACTGGATGCAGTGGACATCATTACAACAAAGCTTAAGGATGCTACATTTAACAAATATAAAAATATTGTGGAGGTTGCAAAATAATGATTTACACAGTGACATTTAACCCATCTTTGGACTATGTGGTACAGGCAGATCAGCTGATCCCGGGAGAGATCAACCGGACAACAAGCGAACATATCTATCCGGGAGGAAAAGGAAACAACGTATCTGTGATCCTTTCCAATCTGGGACTTAAGAGCAAAGCGCTTGGATTCAAGGCAGGATTTACCGGAGATGTACTGGAAAAGATGCTGGAAGAGTTCGGATGTGAGACAGATTTTATCCCGTTAAAAGAAGGTAATAGCCGAATCAATGTAAAGATCAATGCAGGAACTGAGACTGAGATCAACGGACAGGGACCGGTTATCACAGAAGAAGCAATCCAGGCATTATATGAAAAGCTGGATAAGCTGGAAGAAGGCGATGTACTGATCCTTGCAGGAAGTATTCCGAATACTCTGCCGGAAGATATTTATGAGAGAATCCTGGAGAGACTTTCTGGAAAAGAAATCCGTTTTGTAGTGGATGCAACCAAGGATCTTCTTTTAAAAGTTATGAAATATCATCCGTTCCTGATCAAGCCGAACAACCATGAGTTAGGTGAGATGTTTAACGTAGAACTGAAGAGAAAAGAAGACATCATCATTCATGCGAAGAAATTACAGGCACTTGGAGCACAGCATGTACTGGTATCCATGGCAGGTGACGGAGCGATCCTTGTGACAAAGGATGGAAAAGTCTATGAAACCATGCCTCCGAAAGGAAAGGTTGTCAATTCTGTTGGCGCAGGTGATTCTATGGTGGCAGGATTTATTACCGGATATCTGAATACAAAAGATATGGAAAAAGCATTCCGTCTGGGTGTGGCGGCAGGAAGCGCTTCGGCATTCTGTTCGTGGCTCGCTACAAGAGATGAGATTGTTGCACTTCTTGGAGAACCGGCAGAAGTGTACCATATATAAAATCAAATGGGAGGAATGACAAGATGAAGATTACAGACTTACTCAAAAAGCAAAGTATTTGCCTCGATGGCAAGGCAGACTCCAAAGAGCAGGTCATCCGTGAAATGGTCGATCTGATGGCAGAAGGCGGGAACATCAATGACATTGACACCTATCGTGAAACCGTCTTTAAACGAGAAGAAGAAGGAACTACAGGAATTGGTGAAGGCATTGCAATCCCGCATGGCAAGACTGAAGCGGTAAGCGCACCGGGACTTGCAGCCATGGTACTCCCGGAGGGTGTAGATTACGATTCTCTGGACGGAGAACCGGTATACCTTATTTTCCTGATCGCAGCACCGAATACAGAGGACAATGTACATCTGGAAGTACTCAGTCGTCTGTCCATGCTTCTGATGGATGAGGATTTCAGAAACAAGCTGCTTCATGCAAAGGATGTTGATGAATTTCTTGCTTATGTTGATGCAGCCGAGAAAGAAAAATTCCCGGAAGAAGCAGAAGAAAAAGCAGAAGCTCCGGCGGATGCATCTGCAAAACCGTATCAGATCCTCGCAGTTACCGCATGCCCGACCGGTATCGCCCATACTTACATGGCGGCGGAAGGTCTGGAAAAGAAAGCGAAAGAAATGGGAGTTACCATCAAGGTAGAAACAAACGGATCTGGTGGTGCCAAGAACGTACTGACACCGGAAGAAATCGCTGCCTGTGACTGTATCATCATTGCAGCCGACAAGGATGTCGCAATGGCAAGATTTGACGGCAAGCCGTTGATCAGTACAAAGGTATCTGACGGAATCAACAAAGCACAGGAGCTGATCGAACGTGCCTTGAGTGGAAACGCTCCAGTTTATCACAGCAAGGGTGGAGCAACAGAAGAGGGTGGTGCGTCATCTGACGGAGATACCATCGGACGCAAGATTTATAAGAGCCTGATGAATGGAGTATCCCATATGCTTCCGTTCGTAATCGGCGGTGGAATCCTGATCGCACTTTCTTTCCTGGTTGACGGTGCAAATGCAGGTACAGCAGCATTTGGTAGTGGAACTCCACTTGCAAAATTCTTCAACACCGTTGGAAATACAGCGTTTGGGATGATGTTCCCGATCCTTGCCGGTTATATTGCAATGGCAATTGGTGACAGACCGGCATTGATGCCTGGTATTGTAGGCGGACTTCTTGCAAAAGCCGGAACTTCTGTATTTCTTGCAGAAGACGCATGGATTTCATCCGGATTCTTCGGTGCACTGATCGCCGGATTTGCAGCAGGGTACCTGATGATCGGATTGAAGAAATTGTTTGACAAGCTTCCGAAAACTCTGGAAGGGACAAAACCAGTTCTTCTGTATCCATTCTTTGGGATCCTGATCATGGCAGCATTTATGATCTTTATCGTAAACCCACCGGTTGGAGCATTTAACACCTGGCTGAATAATGTCCTTTCCGGAATGGGAGAATCCAGCAAGATGCTTCTGGGAGCGGTTCTTGCAGGTATGATGTCCATTGATTTTGGCGGACCGTTCAACAAAGCGGCATATGTATTTGGAACGGCATCCATCGCAAGTGGACAGTTTGATATTATGGCATCTGTTATGATCGGAGGTATGGTTCCACCGATCGCAATCGCACTTGCCACCACATTTTTTAAAAACCGTTTCACAAAGAGTGAACAGCAGACAAGTATCACAAACTACATTATGGGACTTTCTTTTATCACAGAAGGAGCTATTCCATTTGCAGCATCTGATCCGCTTCGAATCATTCCGCCATGTATAGTTGGTTCTGCAATAGCAGGCGCATTATCCATGATGTTTGGATGCGGATCAAGAGCTCCGCATGGAGGAATTTTTGTCATCGGAATTATTGACAATCCATTGATGTTTTTGATAGCATTGGTTGTAGGAGCTGTCGTAGCAATGGCGGGAATTGTATTACTCAAAAAGCCATTGAAAGCAGAGCAGTAACTTATTAATTTTCTAAATATTTTTTAAAACAGAGTATGTACTTAGTACTTTTTTTAGAGGCTACTTTAAAAAAAAGATAAGTAGAAAGTAATTACTTTTATTTTAAGCAATTTGTCTAGTATACATATAGTCTACTGTTTTTATTTCCAGTTCCACCCCATTCTATTGTGGAGAAGTCTTCATCAATTTCTAAGTCTGTTAATGTTTTATTGAGGTGGGGATGTTTTTCAAGATAATTAATAGCATTTGTTTTTTCTACATCTATCTGATTTTCTGTTCTATTTCTTTGTGAATCAATGTCTTTTTGTCTGGAAAAAAATGCTGAAGAAGACATATCTCCATTTAAATATTCTTTATAAAGATTATAACTTTCAAGGCATGTTTCATGAACTCTTTTTTCATATGTAAGACGATTTACTTCTATTTCAAGATAGTCTTTATATGTACTATTTCTGGTTTGATTTTTGAATTTATTTAAAAGATCAATTTCTCGTGTTAAGTTTTCAATATCATTTTTTTCAAAAGCTATAACTTCATCTACTGACATGGATCCTTTATCATATATTGCTACATAGTTTTTGTCAGTTACATTTTCTAGGTCACTTGCTGTTTTTATTGTTTTATTGAAGTTTATTCTATCTTGTTCATCGGCATAATTTGAGTATAAAAAGAATGATAAGACTCCAATAATAATAAGTACTATTAGTATAATTCCAATATTTTGTTTTCTCATATATAATACTTTATTAAGAGTTATTAATGTATATTATAGTATTTATTTGTAGATAGGTGTTTTATTTTCTATTTTTTTGGTTTTGTAGAGAAGTTATATTTATAGTAAATATCATGTTGTAGAACCAGATTTTACACTTGAAATGTTTATAATAATTAATTCGAAGCCCTAATTACTTTAGTTTACTTTAAATAATATAATATCTAAAGTAATACATAATATAAGAAGATATATCTGTGATGTGGATTATTAGAATAGTATTTATCTATTTAATATTAAAAATTTAAAAATAGGATTTAGAATGAATTTAAAGAGAATGAATTAAACCCATATCACTAAATTTAATTCATTTTTTTT
>OLPU01002475.1_pt1 | contig 12168 bp, 13 predicted proteins | sample 1673111 | NCBI WGS metagenome assembly OLPU01 (sample SAMEA3136755, study PRJEB25190) | human gut metagenome | reverse complement strand
GGCTCTTACAGAAGAACAACTGGATCAGAGAGTGCTGAGAGATTTTGAAGAGAATCATAACCGGCAATTTAAAAATGCAATCACAAAGCTGTTTCCAACTAAATTAATTCCGGTCATGCTGGAACTTGGCGGGATTGATCCGGAGAAAAAGGTAACAGTATAGAGAAAGAAGAACGGAAACAGTTTGTTCATTTGATCAAGCATTTTTGTATGACGCTTACCGGACTTCGCGACTATCCGGAAGCGATTATTACAAAAGGCGGAGTTAATGTGAAAGAAATTGATCCTGGAACGATGGAATCAAAGCTTGTAAAAGGGTTATATTTTGCGGGAGAAGTACTGGATCTGGATGCATTGACCGGAGGTTTTAATCTGCAGATTGCCTGGTCGACCGGATATGCGGCAGGAAATGCAATCCAGTAATTAAAAGAAATATAAAGCAGATTGAGAAGGAGAAAATATGGGTTATAATGTTGCGATTGATGGCCCGGCTGGTGCAGGAAAAAGTACGATTGCCAAACGGGTTGCGAAAGAAAAAGGATATATATATGTAGATACGGGAGCAATGTATCGCGCGCTTGCTGTCTATTTTTTGGACAAAAAAATTAATCCGGAGAATCTGGATGCTATTGCCGCGGCATGTGAAGGTGCAGAAGTGAAAATACAGTATGAACAAGGTGAACAGCAAGTGTATCTGAATGGCGAAAATATTACTTCCAGGCTTCGAAATGAAGAGGTTGGAAATATGGCTTCTAAAGTATCCGCGGTTCCGGAGGTGAGGGCACATTTGCTGAATCTTCAGAAAGAACTTGCAAGAACTCAGGACGTTGTGATGGATGGAAGGGATATTGGAACCTGTGTGTTGCCTGAAGCGGATGTGAAGATTTTCCTGACAGCAAGTGTGGAGACGAGAGCGCTCCGTAGATACAAAGAACTGGAAGAAAAAGGTGTTTCATGCGATTTGGAAGAAATTAAGAAAGATATCAAAGAACGCGATGAACGCGATTGTACAAGAAAAATTGCACCTCTCAGACAGGCGGAAGATGCAGTGCTGATCGATAGCTCAGATATGACAATCGAAGAGGTTGTAAAAGCAATCACAGATAATATCGTGTGAGAAAAAGAAAAGGTGGGATGAACATGCAGGTAGAACTGGCGAAATCGGCAGGCTTCTGCTTTGGTGTACAGAGAGCTGTGGATACGGTATATAAGCAAATTGAAGAAAATTCGGCAGAGAAGATCTACACTTATGGTCCGATCATTCACAATGAAGAAGTCATCAAAGACATGGAGAAAAAGGGAGTTGAAGTAATCCTATCAGAAGAAGAACTCAAGCAGATAAAATCAGGAATCGTGATCATCCGTTCCCACGGCGTTCCAAAGAGAATCTGTGATCTTCTGGATGAAAACGGAGTACGTTATGTAGATGCAACCTGTCCATTTGTGAAGAAAATACATAGGATCGTGGAAGAAAAAAGCCGGAACGGATATCATATTGTAATTATAGGAAACCGTGAACATCCAGAAGTTATGGGAATTGAAGGATGGGCGCAAGGCCCGGCTACGATCATTCAGACAGAAGAGGAAGCAAGGGCATTTGAACTGGTCTCGGAGAGTGAAAAAGTTTGTGTAGTAGCACAGACGACATTTAATTACAATAAATTTAAAGATTTAGTTGAAATTATTTCTGAAAAGCGTTATGATATTATTGTTTTAAATACGATTTGTAATGCAACGAAAGAGCGTCAGGAAGAGGCTTATGACATTGCAAAGCGGGTGGATGCGATGATTGTCATCGGAGACAAGAGAAGCTCAAATACCCAAAAGTTATTTGAAATCTGCAGCAATGCATGTGCGGATACGTACTATATACAGACACTTGGCGATTTGAATATGAATCAATTAAGGTCCGTGGAAACAGTAGGTATTACAGCAGGGGCATCCACGCCCAATAAAATAATTGAGGAGGTTCAAAATAATGTCAGAATTAACTTTTGAACAGATGTTGGAAGAGTCTTTAAAAACAATTAGAAACGGAGAGGTAGTAGACGGTACTGTCATCGATGTTAAACCAGATGAGATCGTTTTAAATATTGGTTACAAAGCAGATGGTATCATTACAAGAAGTGAGTACACGAACGACAGCAATGCAGATCTTACTACTATGGTATCCGTAGGTGACCCTATGACAGTGAAGGTTCTGAAAGTAAACGACGGAGAAGGACAGGTGTTGCTGACATATAAGAGATTAGCTGCCGAGAAAGGTAATGAAAGATTAAAAGAGGCTTATGAGAACCATGAAGTTCTGAAAGCTCCTGTTACACAGATCCTTGGCGGAGGTCTCAGTGTAGTAGTTGATGAAGCAAGAGTATTTATTCCTGCAAGCCTTGTGTCAGATACTTATGAGAAAGATTTGAGCAAATATCAGGATCAGGAAATTGAATTTGTGATCAGCGAGTTCAATCCAAGAAGAAACCGTGTAATCGGTGACAGAAGACAGCTTCTTGTTGCTGAGAAAGCTGAAAAACAGAAAGAGCTGTTTGAGAAGCTTCATGTTGGTGATACAGTAGAAGGTGTTGTTAAGAATGTTACTGATTTTGGTGCATTTATCGATCTTGGTGGCGTGGATGGTCTGCTTCATATCTCTGAGATGTCCTGGGGACATGTTGAGAATCCGAAGAAGGTCTTCAAGGTAGGGGAGAAGCTCAATGTCCTGATCAAGGATATCAAGGGTGAGAAGATCGCTCTGAGCCTGAAGTTCGAGGATCAGAATCCGTGGCTGACCGCTGCTGAGAAATACGCAGCAGGCAACGTTGTAACCGGTCGTGTTGCAAGAATGACCGATTTCGGTGCATTCGTTGACCTTGGCGGTGCAGACGGACTTCTTCACATTTCCGAAATGTCCTGGGGCAGAGTAGAGAATCCGAAGAAGGTATTCACTGTTGGCGAGAAGCTGAAAGTTCTGATCAAGGATATCAATGGAGATAAGATTGCACTTTCCCTGAAATTCCCTGAGGAAAATCCATGGCTCACAGCAGCTGAGAAATTTGCTGTAGGTAATGTGGTAACCGGTAAAGTTGCACGTATGACAGATTTCGGAGCTTTTGTTGAGCTTGCACCTGGAGTAGATGCACTTCTTCACGTATCCCAGATTTCCAGAGAGCATGTTGCAAAACCTGCAGACGTACTGTCAATCGGACAGGAAATCGAAGCTAAGGTTGTTGACTTCAACGGCGAAGACAAGAAGATCAGCCTGAGCATGAAAGCTCTTGAGGCACCGGCAGCTGAGGAAGCTACAGAAGAATAATTTCTTTATACAAAATTGTAGTGAAATTGATAAACACCATCTTTGCATAATCAGATTTATGCCGAGATGGTGTTTTTGTTTTGGGAAAATTATTTTAATGTGTTCAGCAAATAGGGAAGTGCATGTTCCAGATATTGTTTCTGCTTCAACGGATCGCTTAGAAAAATATGGGAGCATGTAAACCAGGTATAGCAGGTATCTTTAGTAGCCGCTTTCCGGTGTTTCTTATCGATTCCGGATCCAAGGGCTTTGGGAATAATTGTGTCTTCCTCCGGAAGATAATAGTAGTCCTTTGGATTGGCGTAATATTGTTTCAGTTTACCGTCTGTTGTTTTGATAATAAATTTTATTGTTTCTTTTTCTCCTGTGAGATAAAACTGTTCATTTCCATTGGAGAATTTCTGCGGAAGTTTATAAGGAAGCGTTAATTCCAGAATCAGATTTTCATCATCCAGTTCCGCATATGTAACCTCATACTCGGAATCATAAATACACAGATAACTCAACATCTCAAAAATTCTTCCAAGTCCCAGCACATCTTCCAGGTTATGACCGAGTATTTCTTCTGCCATAATGGCATCTCGTTTTTTCAGAAAATCTTTATAAAGCTGAATGCATTCTTTCCCATTGTTATAAATTCGGTCTTTGATTCCGAGAAATTCTTCCAGACATGGCTGTTTCAGAGCAGGCAGCTTCAGAAGTGTTTTCAAAGGCTTCAGAGTCAGATATAAATCCAGGGACATTTTGTGCTCAAAAGGAGAGGGCAGTCCGTATTTTTCGTATCTTGCTTCCAGATAGGGTTGGTCAAATCGCTCTCCGTTGTAAGAAATCAGCAAATCACATTGTTGAAGAAATTGTGAAAAAATTCTCAGAATTGTTTCTTCTTCTTTGTCACTTTCGGCCATCCATTGGTGAAAATACCAAGTTTCATCTTCAATTCCAACAGCTCCGATCAGGTACAAAAACGTGGATTTTCGGGATAATCCGGTGGTTTCTATGTCATAAAAAACAGGTGAAAAATTGTATTTTTGGAAGAATTTTTCGGTGAAAAATTTAACAGTCTCAAAGTTCGGAAACCCTTGTAAAATGGGCATTTTTTTAACAATCATGTTAAGAATTTTCCTTTCCTAAATTGTATTTAATTATACACAAGAAATTGAAAATTGGGTAGTGATTTTTTGAAAAAAATGGTTTATAGTATAATTAAAAAATACATATCAGAAGGAAGAAAAAGCATGTGGAATTTAACTGTTTGCGGGATTGATTTTTATCATCTTATGAATTGGCTGATTATTTACAGTTTTTTTGGCTGGGTATGGGAAACCTGTTATGTATCTGTTAAAAGCGGCAAATTTGTAAACCGTGGTTTTATCAATGGACCCTTATGTACCATATATGGATTTGGGGCGGTATCTGTGTATGTGATCCTGAGACCCTTTAGCGACAATCTGCTGTATCTGTATCTGGGAGGAGTTGTTGTGGCAACTGCGCTGGAGTATGTGACAGCCGTATTGATGGAGTCTATTTTTCATACATCCTGGTGGGATTACAGTGATAATAAATTTAATTTCCAGGGACGTATCTGCCTGGGAGCATCCCTTGGCTGGGGGGCTTTTACAGTGATTCTGTTTAAAGTGTTACATCCTCTTGTGGAATCCATTGTGATCCTGTATCCGGTTTACGTAGGTGAGATCGGCATATGCGTAATAGGAGTGGGATATGTTGTGGATTTTGCTTTCTCAGCAGCTGCGGCTTTCCGTATTCACGAGAAGCTGCCTGTTATTGAGGCGGCTATGGAACAGGCAAAGGGCGAAATGCTTGTGAAAATGCATGAGAAGATTGCCAGTGTTGGTTTTGCCAAAGAAGCTACGCTTGAGAGTGTAAAAGAACGCCTGGGAGATGTGGAAGTCCTTAAAGAAATGGAACAGAAACGTGCTGCAATTACAGCAGAGATCAGTGCAGAGCTTCAGAAGAGAAAAGAAGCTATGGCAGCAAAGGTCGGTCACAATATGCAGCGTTTCGTAAAAGCATATCCAAATCTGAACCGCGGATACAAATTACATAATCTGAAGAACCTGAGAAACAAAAAAGAAAAATAAAGCGTTTTCGGATGCTTAATATAAAAAGGAGGGAATAAAATGGGAATTTTAACCTTTAAGGGTGGTGTTCATCCTTATGACGGAAAAGAATTATCCAAGAACAGTCCGGTAGTGAAATATCTGCCTAAGGGAGATATGGTATATCCTCTTTCACAGCATATCGGTGCGCCGGCCGCGCCTGTAGTTCAGAAAGGAGACCATGTGCTCGCAGGCCAGAAGATTGCGGACGCTGCAGGCTTTGTGTCATCACCGATCCATGCATCTGTTTCCGGTACAGTTAAGGGAATTGAACCCAGACTGACAGCAACGGGTTCCATGGTCAATTCCATTATCATTGAAAATGACCAGCAGTATGAAAGTGTGGAATTTACTCCTGCACGACTGGAAGATCTTTCGAAAGAGGAAATTCTGGCGAGAATTAAAGAAGGCGGAGTTGTGGGAATGGGCGGTGCCGGATTCCCCACACAGGTAAAGCTTGCGCCAAAGGAACCGGAGAAGATCGATCATATTCTTGTAAACGGTGCCGAGTGTGAGCCTTATCTTACCAGCGACTACAGAAGAATGCTGGATGACTCTGAGAAGCTGATCGAGGGCTTAAGAGTTATGCTGAAGCTCTTTGACAATGCGAAGGGATACATCTGTATTGAGGATAACAAGCCTGACTGTATTGCGAAACTGAAAGAAATGGTAAAAGATATTCCACGTATTGAAGTAGCAGAGCTGATGACCAAGTACCCACAGGGTGGTGAACGTTTCCTGATCAAGGCTGTCACAGACAGAGAGATTAACTCTGCCATGCTTCCGGCAGATGCAGGATGCGTAGTTGATAACGTAGATACTGTAATTGCTGTTTATGAAGCCGTTATCCTTGGAAAACCTGTTATGGACCGTATCGTAACAGTAACAGGACAGGGGATTAAGAATCCCCAGAATTTTGATGTTCTTTCCGGAACAGATATGGCAGAACTGATTGAAGCTGCCGGTGGACTGACAGATAATGTATCCAAAGTAATCTCAGGTGGTCCTATGATGGGATTTGCCATGTATGACACTCATGTACCATGTATCAAGACCAGTTCCGCATGTCTCTGTCTGGAGAAGGATGATGTGGCAGATGCCCAACAGACTGCATGTATTAACTGCGGCAGATGTGTAGGAGTCTGTCCCGGCCATGTCATTCCTGCAAGACTTGCAACCTTTGCAGAGCATGGTGACATGAAGAGCTTCCAGAAATTTGATGGTATGGAGTGCTGCGAATGTGGCTGCTGCAGTTATATCTGCCCTGCCAAGCGTCCGCTGACCCAGATGATCAAATCTATGCGTAAGATGGTTCTGGCAAGCCGTAAGAAAAAGTAAAAGGGGGACATCGTAATGGATCAGATGTTACATGTATCATCCAATCCCCATGTCCGGGATAAGATGACAACAAGCAAAATCATGCAGCTTGTGGTACTGGCGCTTCTGCCGACCACACTGTTTGGAATTTATAATTTTGGCCTTCGTGCCTTACTGGTAGTAGTGATCACCGTCGCTTCCAGTGTATTCTTTGAGTGGATTTATGACAAGCTGATGCATAAGAAGAACACAATTACAGACTTCAGTGCAGTTGTTACAGGTTTATTACTTGCATTAAATATGCCTGCATCAATTCCGCTCTGGATGCCTGTACTTGGCAGTGCATTTGCGATTATCGTTGTAAAACAGCTTTTCGGTGGTCTGGGACAGAACTTCATGAACCCGGCACTTGCAGGAAGATGTTTCCTGATGATCTCTTTCGCAGGAAAGATGACAGATTTCGCAGTAAGCGACAGCTTCAGAGGTGTGGTAGATACTGTATCCGGTGCAACTCCTCTGGCAGCTCTGAAACAGAATGGATTTACAGACAGTTCTGTATCTGTATTACATATGTTTATCGGTGATATCCAGGGAACTATCGGTGAGACTTCTGCCCTTGCGATCCTCATCGGAGCAGCAATCCTTCTGGTTTTCAAGGTGATCGATCTGAAGATTCCGCTTACTTATATTGGAAGTTTCGCAGTATTTGTAATCCTTTACATGCTTGGAACAGGCAAGGGATTTGACGTGAACTATCTGTTCAGCCACATCTTCGGCGGTGGTCTTATGCTTGGTGCATGGTTTATGGCTACAGACTATGTCACAACACCGATCACACCAAGAGGACAGTATGTATACGGTGTCTGTCTTGGTGTACTGACTGCGATTTTCCGTCTCTTCGGCGGTTCCGCAGAGGGCGTATCCTATGCGATCATTTTCTGCAACCTGTTAGTTCCGATGATTGAACGTGTGACTCGTCACCCGGCATTTGGGAAAGGGGGCAAAAAGGCATGAGTAACAGAATTATCAAAGATACCATAGCCATTACAGTGATCACACTGGTGGCAGGACTTGCCCTTGGTGTAGTCCAGGATATTACAGCAGATCCTATTGCAAAGCAGGAAGCACAGGCGAAACAGGATGCGTATAAGGCAGTATTTGCAGATGCGGACAGCTTTGAAACAGTGGATGTGGATGCGGATGCCATGCAGTCTTATCTGGATGAGAACGGATATGCGGCACAGTCCATAGATGAGACTATGCTTGCCAAGGATGCTTCAGGCAATGAACTGGGATATGCATTTACAGTAACCACTTCCGAGGGTTACGGCGGAGATATCCAGTTTGCAATGGGTATCCAGGATGACGGTACCTTAAATGGAATTTCCATTCTTTCCATCGGTGAGACCGCAGGTCTTGGTATGAGAGCAAACACAGATGCATTTAAGGATCAGTTCAAAGATAAGAAAGTAGACAAATTTGAATATACAAAGACCGGTGCCACAGCGGATGATCAGATCGATGCGTTAAGTGGTGCCACTATTACAACGAATGCCATGACAAACGGTGTTAATGCCGGATTATGTGCATTCCAGTATGAGAAAGGGGGAAATCAGTGATGAAACCAAACACACCTGCTGAACGTTTATATAACGGAATCATCAAAGAAAATCCTACCTTTGTACTGATGCTTGGTATGTGTCCTACACTGGCTATCACCACATCTGCAACCAATGGTATCGGAATGGGACTTACTACAACAGTGATCCTTGCAGCATCCAACTTAATGATCTCTCTTCTGAGAAACTTTATTCCGGACAGAGTGCGTATGCCTGCATTTATCGTAGTTGTTGCTTCCTTTGTAACAGTTGTACAGCTTCTTTTACAGGGATTTATCCCAAGTCTGTATGACTCCCTTGGAATCTATATTCCTCTGATCGTAGTTAACTGTATCATCCTTGGACGTGCAGAAGCATATGCATCCAAGAATAAACCGATTGCCTCTCTGTTTGATGGTATTGGTATGGGCCTTGGATTTACCTTAAGTATCACCTGTATCGGTGCAGTACGTGAGCTGATCGGCGCAGGTTCCCTGTTCGGACATCAGATTCTTCCTCTGGCAGATGCTGCAGCAGGTAAGGCCGGTTATGAACCGATCACAATCTTTATCCTGGCACCCGGAGCATTCTTTGTTCTGGCAGCGCTTTCTGCATTACAGAACAAATTCAAAATCGGTGCAGCCAAACGTGGCATTGACCCTAGCAATCCTGATTGCGGCGGAAGCTGTGCAGCCTGCGGCAATACCATGTGTAAGGGAAAAAGGGGGTAATGGATTATGAAAGAACTTTTGATCATACTTGTAAGCTCAGCGATTGTAAATAACGTAGTCCTCAGCCAGTTCCTTGGCCTCTGTCCTTTCCTTGGTGTTTCCAAGAGTGTTGAGACAGCAGCCGGCATGGGCGGTGCGATCATCTTCGTTATTACACTGTCATCTTTTGTGACAGGTATTATTTACAATGCTATCCTGGTTCCTACGAACCTGACTTATCTGCAGACTATCGTGTTCATCTTGCTGATCGCGGCACTGGTACAGTTTGTAGAGATGTTCCTTAAGAAGACAATGCCTTCCCTGTATCAGGCACTTGGTGTGTATCTTCCACTGATCACAACAAACTGTGCGGTTCTTGGTGTTGCCCTTACAAACGTGCAGAAAGAGTATAATGTTCTTCAGGGAACAGTGAACGGATTTGCAACAGCAGTGGGCTTTACTATTTCCATCGTGCTGATGGCTGGTATCCGTGAGAAAATCGCATATAATGACATTCCAAAATCCTTCCAGGGATTCCCTACAGTTCTGCTGACAGCCGGACTGATGGCAATTGCCTTCTTCGGATTTTCAGGACTGATTTAAGGAGGGGACTGGTATGAATATAGGAGCAATTATCGCGGCAACTGTACTGGTTGCGGCAGTAGGTCTTTTTATTGGTATTTTCCTCGGGGTGGCTGGTAACAAATTTGCAGTAGAAGTAGATGAGAAGGAAGTTGCAGTCCGCGAAGCACTTCCCGGTAATAACTGCGGTGGCTGTGGTTATCCTGGCTGTGATGGTCTGGCAGCAGCCATCGCCAAAGGTGAGGCACCTGTAAACGGATGTCCTGTAGGCGGGGAGCCTGTGGGAAAGGTGATCGCAGGGATCATGGGACAGGAAATTGTGGAGACTGCCCGTCAGGTGGCCTATGTGAAGTGTGCGGGTACCTGTGAGAAGACGAAGGATAATTATGAGTATACAGGTGTGGAAGACTGTGAGATGATGGCTTTCATTCCCGGTGGCGGTGCGAAGTCCTGTACTTATGGATGCCTTGGTTTTGGAAGCTGCGTAAAAGCCTGTCCCTTCGGTGCCATTGAGGTAGTGAATGGTGTGGCTGTGGTGGATAAAGAGGCATGTAAGGCCTGTGGCAAATGTGTTGCCAAGTGTCCGAAGCATCTGATCGAGCTTGTGCCCTATGACCAGACTACATTCGTACAGTGCAGCTCTCATGCAAAAGGCAAGGCAGTTACATCAGCCTGTGAGGTTGGATGTATTGGATGTAAGAAATGCGAGAAGACCTGTCCTAATGGGGCGATTACAGTGGATAATTTCTGCGCACATATTGACTACAGCAAGTGCACAAATTGCGGGGCATGTAAAGAAGCCTGTCCAAGACACATTATTCAGTGAGTTTAAAGGAGCCATTGTCCGAAAGGGGCAGGCTCCTTTTTTGCGGAATCCTGACTTTACGGGAATGAGGTTTTATGCTATGATAAAGCACAGAAAAAGGAAGGGCGTGATACAGAATGAAAAGTATTGTAATCGGAGTTGCCGGAGGATCCGGTTCAGGAAAATCTACCTTTACCAACAGAATCAAGAAATATTTTGGGGACGATGTGGTGGTGCTTTATCATGACAATTATTACCGCAGTCAGGATGGGATTCCTTTTGAACAGAGGGTGACAGTGAATTATGACCATCCGGATGCCCTGGAAACAGATCTGATGGTAGAGCATCTGAAAAAGCTGAAGGCAGGAGAATCTATTGAATGCCCGGTGTATGATTTTACAAAGCACACTCGTTCTTCCCAGGTATTAAGGATCGATCCCAAACCTGTGATCCTGGTAGAGGGAATCCTTTTGCTGGCAGATCCAAGAGTGAGAGAGCTTCTGGACATTAAGGTCTATGTGGAGGCTGATGCAGATGAGCGTATCCTCAGAAGGATTTCCAGAGATGTGGAAGAGCGGGGAAGAGATATGAAGGGAATTATTAATCAGTATCTTACCACCGTGAAGCCAATGCATTATCTTTATGTGGAGCCTACCCGTGCAAAAGCGGATGTGGTGATCAACAGTGGCAAGAATGATATTGCCTTTGATCTGTTTGCATCCAAGATCAGCCAGATTCTCAGGGAAATGAAACAGGAGGGGCTATCATGATTGCATTTGTCCGTGGAATTGCTACAGATATGACGGAAAATTCAGTGATTGTTGAGACCGGCGGCATTGGATACGAAATCTATATGACTGGCGAAGGCCTTTCCCAGCTTCACATGGGAGAGGAAGTAAAGATCCATACCTATTTTCAGGTAAGAGAGGATGCCATGCAGCTGTATGGATTCCTCAAAAAGGATGACCTGCAGATGTTTAAGCTCCTGCTGGGAGTAAATGGGGTTGGCCCAAAGGCTGCTATGGGAGTTTTATCCGGGATTACTGCAGATGAACTTCGCTTTGCAGTTCTTTCAGATGATGTGAAAACCCTGTCAAAGGCTCCGGGGATCGGTAAGAAAACGGCCCAGAAGCTGATTCTTGAATTAAAGGATAAATTAAAGCTTGAAGATGCGTTTGAGTTAAAGCTTGCCCATGAGCAGGAGAAAGCAGCAGCTTCCGGTGATGCTTCAGATGGAAGACAGGAGGCTGTAGCGGCCCTGGTTGCTCTGGGATATAGCAGTACAGATGCGCTCCGGGCAGTGCGTAAGGTGACAGAGGTGTCTCCGGATGATGTGGAGGGATTGCTGAAGGCCGCTTTGAAAAATATGCTTTAACATAATATATAGCAAGAATTCTCCTTCCTCTATAGGTGGGAGATGAATTGCAAAAAAACAGAAAAGAACACTTGTTCTGCAATGCGATTCATGGTATAATAGAATCAGTCGATAAGGTAAAAGATCAAAAAAGGACTGTTTTTATGGAAAAAATAGATCACAATGCACATTCAGTATATTTGATGTATTATCATCTGATCATGGTGGTAAAATATCGAAGAAAAGTTATCAATGACCCAATTTCAGAAAGAGCAAAAGAAATATGGGAATATATTGCACCCCGATATGGAATTGTTTTGGAGGAATGGAATCATGATATTGACCATGTGCATGTAATGTTTCGTGCACAGCCTAAAA
>OLPU01002469.1_pt1 | contig 12185 bp, 15 predicted proteins | sample 1673111 | NCBI WGS metagenome assembly OLPU01 (sample SAMEA3136755, study PRJEB25190) | human gut metagenome | reverse complement strand
ATACAGAAACTATATGATAAAGGGCATGACTGATTTTTGCTTTCTCCATCAAACTAGAATTTATCTTTTCTTATAGGTAATTACGATTCCAATAATAGAAGCAATAAAAGCAAGTGGTGCTAATCTCACAAAGACAAATTCAAATCCATGTAATATGGTTCCTGCAACTGCAAACTCTGGGTTATTATAATCCCACCTTAGATAAAAACTTTGCATAACTGCAAAAGCAATAAAAGCAAGCACTATAAACGTACATAACGTGATAAGTATCCAACGAATCGTTTTTACTTTGAACATATTTCTCTTTGCCAGCTGTAAATTAATTACCTCTAATTTTTCAGAGATTGCTTTTAGGTCATCTGTCATCGGCTCCATTACAGTTTCTCCAAGCAATACGCTTACAGAAGTATCCAATTCATCTGCCAATGTAATTAACATATCCGAATCTGGAACTGATAAACCATTCTCCCATTTTGATACAGTCTGTCTTACTACGTTCAGTTTAATTGCAAGTTCTTCTTGTGATAGTCCTTTTGACTTTCTAATTCTTTTAAGATTATTACTTAACATAATCTTTTCCTCCTTGATTTTGATAATTCAACTCTACATTCAAAAGAGCCATTGCCACAAGCAACACATATTAACATCCGCTTATTTACGGACTTTTCGCAGACAAATTCCGATTTCACGACATCATTTCTAATACAGATTATACTATATTTTTTTAATTCAGTCCACGCATTATGCCTAACAGGTATAGATACCTGATGCAAAAATAATATTTAATTATCCTCACCTCTTATTTTTGCCACCATCAACACTCTCCGATACTGCCGCATTTTTTCTGCACCTACCAGTGTAAAGTATCGTTTTACATCCTGATCAGTCAAACCTTCTTCAACGCCTTTTATAATCTCTTCCTGTTCTTCTGGTGATAGCTCACTAGAATATCGTCTGAAGCAGTCAATAATGTCCCCTGATAAGTCCCATTGTTCTCTATCCTGTAGCATATCTGGCTGCTGGTCTGTCTCTTTTTCTTCTTCCTCTTCGTTTACCTCTGCAACTTGTATTTCTTTTACCATCTTTTCCAGTTCTCGTTGCTACTAATACTGCATCCGTAATATTATACATTTCTTTACGAAGCTGACTATAACGTAATTTTTCATTGACCGCCAGTACACATATAATTCTCGACTTCCATTTGCCTCCAAATATCGCCAGTCCGTATTCAAGGGGACATCGTATATCTTCTTCTAATTTTTTCTTATATTTTACCATATAAAAATCACCTTCAAACTGTTAATTTACTTTCATTATAGCTTGAAGATGATTATTTTTGAAGTTACTATTAAATTTATTAGTAAACTTCTCTATTCTTTTCTATTTTAATTTCCGATAATAATAATAAAACATCGGTGCTGTAGTACAAATCGCAATCGTATCTGCAATTGGTTCAGCTAAGAAAACTTCCATTGCTGAACCGGATAAAATTCGCGGTAAAATAAAAATCAATGGTATCAGTAAAATAATTTTACGCCATATTGTAAGAAAGATTGCCTTTTTCGCCTGATCCAATGCAACAAAGCTATACTGACATGCGACTTGTATTCCATATATAAGAAGCATTGCAAGATAAATCCGCATACTTTTTCCTGTATAAGTAATCAGAGGCACATCGTCCGTAAAAATAGAAGCTACATTTTGCGGTATCAGCATACAAACAAGCCAAATAAGAAATGAGCCACTTAAACAGCATATGAGTAATAATCGGAATGTTTTCTTTACCCTTGAGATATTTTTTGCTCCAAGATTATAACTCAGCAATGGCTGTGCTCCCTGTACCAGACCTGGCAAAAGCAACATAACAAACTGCATAATGCTCGTTAAAATACTCATAGATGCCACTGCTATATCTCCACCATACTTTTGCAGAGATGTATTAAAGCTAATTGCCACCATATTTTCTGTAAGCTGCATCAATGCCGGTGAAGTACCAAGTAAAATACATGGCAAAAGAAGTTTTCTTTCAAAACGAATATTTTTTAATCGGAGCTTTAATTGACTTGTCGGTTTTATAAGATAATGTATAACAAAACAGGTTGATACTCCCTGGGCTATAACTGTTGCCAGGGCTGCACCTTTTACTCCCATTCCAAAACCATTAATCAGTATGGCATCAAGTACGATATTTGTTACAGCTCCCACTGCCACGTTACACATACTGATCAAAGTTTTTCCCTGTGCGGTAATAAACGCATTCAGTCCCAATGTAAGCTGTGTAAATAGTGTGCCAACACAGTAAATATTCATATAATCCGTTGCGTAAAGAATCGTATTATCACTTGCACCAAATAGTTGTAAAATCATTTTTCCAAAAATCAGCATAAATGCCGTTAACACAACAGACAATACAATTAACATCCAGGCACAGCTTCCCATAACTTTTTCTGCCTGTTCATTATCTCCTTTTCCCATAAAAATAGATGCCTTAGGCGCACCACCCATACTCACAAGAGCTGCAAAAGCTGAAATGGCCAAAATGACAGGGGCCGTTACACCGACACCTGCCAACGCCTGCTTTCCTACTCCCGGAATATGTCCAATAAACATCTTATCTACCAGATTATATAAAATATTAATAAGCTGTGCTGCTACCGCTGGAAGTGCAAGTCTAAAAAAAGCTTTCCGTACAGGCATAGCCGCCAGCAATTCATTATCATTTTTCATCCTTCATGTATCCCCCTCCACTATATACTATGCTTAACAATTTATGAACCATTAAATTTCTTTCTTATTATCCGCTCCCGGTGTTGTAACAATGACCTTAGATGGAGTAATGATCAGTGCTCCTTTGGCTGTTGCTGCCCCTTTAAACATTCCTTCAACGGCAGTCTTGAATGCAGCTACAATAGCTCCTTCTGTTACATATTCAGCAGTTCCCCTAATCTGATATCCTTCAAGACTTTTTGTATCATATGCGGAAATTGCAATTTTCCCTTCATTCGCTTTTATATTCTTTAACGTTGTCTCAAGGAAAACATCTCCTACTACCAGCTTTCCATCTTCTGTAACATCTTTAAAAGCAACCGGTACTACATTCGGTTCTCCATCTGCACATGTTGCAAGATCCCACATAGCATTTTTTAATACTTTAATTACTGATTCGTTTAACATTGAATATCCCTTCATTGTAAAAATAAATAATAAAAAGCAAACTAATTATAGCGTATTTATTGAAAATGCACAAGGGAATTCTGGTATTTAAAGTTTTGAATCTTTTTCTCTTTCACACTCTTCCTGTTGTATTTTTCTCTATTTTCATAAGAAGATAGCTTGCAGATTTGAGGACAAACAGAAAAGCGAAGGTCCCTATAGCCCTATCTGCGGCCTCGGAGCAAGGTTTAGATGCGAGCGCATAAAGCGAGTATTTAAACCGCCGCGACTAAAGTCACAAATATAGGATATCTTCTCATTTATTTTATTATTAATTTCTATTTTCTGATCTAAAATCCTTAAAATCCCACCAATTTTCTTTTGAATATGGATTTCTGGTATATCTATTTGTATCTTTCTAAACTCAGCCTGTTTTATTCCAGTTACCGTTGTCCCTGTTTCACGAGCTTTCAACAATGATTGTCCAATAGAAGATTGAAGAAAATAAAGTAAATACTCATTATCCAAAATATCTTGCTTTCCTCTAAGAGTCAATAACCTCTGAGCAATGCCAACGTCATCTCGATCGAGCCTTGCTACCATTCCCATAGGATCTTCTGTTGTTAAAAGTACATCTCCAACCTTTGGAAAACCACGTACCATAAACCGGCCGTACTCATCTGGTGATATGTAATAACACAACGAATAATCAATATGATTATTTTTCACAGATTTTGCACTAAGCGTAGGTATTCCTGAATCCGATTTTTTAGGAGTTTTGCCTCTATAATCGATAATTTGTTCCAAGGCATCTTCCATCGTATATGTCCTAAATTTCATACCCAATCACCCCCAGCTTCTTCCGAATTTCATCTTCCAGTTCATGGCTCTTTGCAAACATCTCTGAAAGTTCTGATGTAAGGCGATTCATCTTTTGCTCAAATGGTTCCCCATCATCCTCTTGTTCTTCAATACCAACATATCTTCCAGATGTCAGTATGTAATCTTGTTTTTCAATTTCTGTTGTGTCAACTGCTGCACAAAAGCCTTTTATCTCTTCTAATGTTCCATCCACAAAAGCCTTATAAGTATCTGCAATTTTATCAATATCTTCTTCTGTAAGTTCTCGCAGTTTACGGCTCACCATTGTTCCCATTTTACGAGCATCAATAAATAATGTTTTATCAGTTTGCTTTTTTTCTTATTTAAAAACCATAACGAAACTGGAATCTGCGTTGTGTAAAATATATTTAAAGGTGCAATTGCGGAAAACTATGTGATACAGACTATGACGGCTGCAGCTGTCCCCAGTTACTATTATAAGCCGGATCAAAGCATGGAAATCGATCAGCTTCTCGACCTGGAAGGAGATATTGTGCCATTGGAGATTAAGTCAGGCAGACATAAGCGGTCCACAAGCCTCAAAAACTATAGTGCCCGTCATAACCCCATAAGAATGTATAGGCTGTCAGAACGTAATTTTGGAATGGCGGATAATCTATACTCTGTTCCTCTTTATGCGGCAGGATGCTTGTTCTTTACTTTATAGTTTGACTCCCAGAATTCACTTTGAAGACCCCCATTAGTATTTCTAGGGACTTCTATCACTTTTAAAATGACATGTCACTATAAGTTTCACTATAAATGTCGCTCTATTAATTACCGAAATGCTTACAACAAACAAATACCTTCAAACACTTGCAGAACATGCAAAAAAAGAAAACCCGGAGGCTGGCTTTATCAGCCATTCTCCGGATCAAAATGGTATGCGGATAACAGGACTATAACTGTATACCCTTTATTTATGCGGTTTCTGAGCATTTGACACCAAAATGACACCAACTATTTCAGCATTTTCCCCAACAAATGATCAATTATCATAATAATATATCCCATAACAATAAAGCCGGCAAGCAAGGCAAGTATCCAGGTGATCATCCCTGTTATCCCCACCCGCTCTGGATTCAGGAAGAAATAAGGATAGATGATCGGGTCTTTTTCATTTCTTTTATCCAGAATCAGATTTAACAATTTCAGATGGTTCTTTCCATAATCACCACGTCAAATCCCTGGCTATGCATGGCAGCGCGCACGTCAGCGACAGGTTCTCCAGCTGCCATAATCTTATTATATCCATTTGAAACACATTTGTTAACGAAACTGAACGCGTTCATAACAGTGTGGTTTTTTCCTCATAATCATTGGATTTCTTCCCATTTGCTTCCTTAAAGCAGGTGTATCATTAAAATATATGATTATATGGGGGGAGTGTGATTTTTCTATGTTGATAAAAGACAAAATAAAGGTCGGCAGCTTTGAGTTAAGAAATCGTATGGTTAAGGCGCCCATCCACAGTGAGACTTGCGTGGACGGGAAAGTAACACCGGAAACAGAACAGCATTATGAAGAGCGTACCAAAGGCGGCCGTTTTGGCCTGGTAGTAGTTGAGCACAGCTTTGTCAGAAAAGATGGAATGGCCAGTCCGACGCAGCTTTCTTCCTCCAGAGATTCCGATATTGACGGACTGAAAAGAATCTGTGATATCATCCATAAAAACGGAAGCACTGCTATCCTGCAGATCAGTCATGCAGGCTGTGGAGCAAGCAGAGATTTCACCGGGGAGCAGCCGGTCAGTTCATCCAATATCAGTGTGACCTGCGGATGGCCTAACGCAAAACCCAATCCCGAGAAGCCGAGACCGCTGACAGTTAACGAGATTCACGATCTGGAAGAGGCTTATTTCAGGGCTGCAGAGAGAGCCATGAAAGCCGGTTATGACGGAATCAACCTGCATTCAGCCCATGCCTACCTCCTTGACCAGTTCTTCTCTCCGCTGATCAACAAGAGAACCGATGCGTATAACGGATATACACTGGAAGGACGGACCCGGATCCACATGGAACTGATCAAGGGTATCCGTCAGGTGATCGGCGACAAATCCCTCTTTGCTCTCAGGCTGGGCGGATGCGATTATACCGTGGGAGGTACCACGATTGAAGATGCAGTCTGGGCTTGCAGGCGTTTTGAAGAGGCAGGCGTAGATCTTCTGGATATATCCGGAGGAACCTGCTGTTATGCCCGTAAAGGTCATAACTATCCCGGCTATTTCGGAGACATTTCAGAGGCAGTGAAAAAAGAGGTGCACATTCCTGTTCTCCTAACTGGCGGAGTCCGAACTGTTCAGGATGCTGAAATGCTTCTGAAAGAGGAAAAAGCAGATATGATCGGAGTAGGCCGGATCATAACAGCCAAGCCGGACTGGGGTATGGAATTGATATAATCAGGGAGGGAGAATATGCCGAGAATTACTGCAAAAACAAATGTGTTTCTCAATCGTGAGAAAAAATATCGTATGACTTTAGAATTTAAGGAAGCAATAGAACTGATCCCTTGTGAGAAGGGCTCTTTTGTAATGGCTGATTTTGAAGATGAGGCTTTTATGCTGTTTGGAGATGAAGCAGCATCAGATCCCTGTGCAGCAATAGAAGTGGCAGTTATCCAGGATGCCTTTGATAAATATGATAAGGAGATTTTTGTGCAAGTCCTTGCAAGGATGACAGAAACTGTGATGAAGTACACCCAGATACCGGAGGATCGGATCTTTGCCTATTACCGAAATTCACCTCTGTGGACTTATAAAAGGCAGGATATCATCGGAACCCTGGTTCATGTCTGACCACCTGTCAAAAGCATAGTCAATAATATCATTAACAAATAATAACACCATCCGAAAGTTTAATGGCGTTACAGCAGCCTGAAAACAACCGGATGGTGTTTTTTGAATCCTGATATAAATTCTCAGGCAGGCAGGTTTATATTCTTCTATATCCACATTTTTTGTAATCCCCTGTTCAATCACTTCCTTCTGCATCTTTTCCGGCAGCCTCGCCAGAGTGAGTGCGGCAGATTTTTCTATCTCCCCTTCCTTAAATTTTTCCATTACCTCTGGAAGTAAATTTCTGGAAATCTGCTGGTACTCCTGTACCGTAGCCCTTGCAATCCCCATTTTTTTGATAAGCGTTCTACCATTCTACCTTTCTGTAAAGAAGGGGGGAATTCTTCTAGATGTTCCCGTAAAAGTCTCTCCATCTCTGTAATCTCATGCATCAGCTCATATGGCTTTTTCGTATGATAGCCATTGGAAGCCAGTACACGGAAACTTTCCTGTACTACGCTAACATTATTTACAATGCATGGGAGAAATTCAAACTGTTTCAGTCCTCTCTCTTCTACAAGTAACCTGCATGCCTCACATCTTTTATATCCGGCAATAATCCGGTATTCATCCGTATCTGATTTACTTACGGACAGATTTTCAATGACTTCTCCCGCAGCTTCAATCAGGTCTGCAAGGGATTCTATCTCTTCCTTATCTCTTGCAGGACAATACTAATCTGGATTTGTTTTCAGTTTAGAGTAATGGATCCATTTGATCGTTCTTCGTGGATGCTGCTCTTCTTTTTTTATCTCTTCCTTATTAAATATATTCCCAAGCTTTGCCATAACCGATACCCCCTAATCCTCAAGAAGTTCTTCCACCAGATCTACAAAATCCTGTGCTACATTACTCATAACACGATGCTTTGCCACCGGCTTATAAAGGGATAACGCATTATCAACAATCGCTGTACGGCTGATACATGACTGTAAAAACGGATAATCATGCTTAGCGATCAGATCCTCTGAAGATAATTTCTGTGCTTTGGTGTTCGACACCATGTTTGCGAATATCTTCCACTCCAGATCTGGATTGTTTTCCAAAATCTCATGATAAGCATCTTCCACCATTGTAAGATTATCCCGGCAGAAGTTATCAAATTTCACTGGGGTAAGGAACACATCCGCAGCATACAATACATTCATTGTCAGCATATCAAATACAGGGCGGGTATCAATCAGGCAGACATCATAGTCTTTCTTTAAATATCCTAACGCTTCTTTCAGTCTCCACGGAGTTTTTTGCTCTGTGATCTTAACAGAGCCTTTCACAATATCTATATCCTGGTATTTTGTGCGATAGACTGCACTATTTATCCCTTTAGGATTCTCAAGAACATCTCTTACCGTTTTACTGTATCCGTTTACCTTTGCAAAAAATCTTGTACAGTTACATTGTGGATCCAGGTCAATAACTAATACTCTTCCACCCATTTCCGAAAATGTATAAGCTACGTTTACTGTTGTGGTGGTTTTTCCAACGCCACCTTTTAAATTTGCTACTGCATATACTTTCATAATCAATCTCTCCTTAATTTTATCTTTTCAGAGTTAAATTTTATATAATATGTAAATAGATTTAACTCTAGGTTTTTATGTTTTCTAAATTTAATGTTATGCTGTTCATAATAAACCTCGTATAATGAAAATAAAAAAAGGAACAAACCCTGATAATTAGGGTTTATTCCCAAACATGAAACGAGGGAAAGCAATGTTGCTTTCCCTCGCAGAACTTTATATATAGACTTTTACTTCAATATCTTCAAATCTGTTCGCTTTTGTATACTCTGAACGTTCAGCCATAAATGCCTGCACATCTGCTTTAGTTACCATTAGCGTACAGAGGTAAATATATGATTGTCTATTCCTATTTCCTCTTTTCCGCAATCGCTGCCTGTGCTGCTGCTAATCTTGCGATAGGTACACGGAATGGTGAACAGGAAACGTAATCTAATCCAATTCTATGACAGAATTCTACGGATGATGGATCTCCACCATGTTCTCCACAGATACCACAGTGTAATTCAGGTCTCTGACCTTTTCCTAATTTAACTGCCATATCCATTAACTTACCAACACCATTCTGGTCAAGTTTAGCAAATGGATCGTTCTCGAAAATCTTAGCATCATAGTAAGCGTCTAAGAACTTACCAGCATCATCTCGTGAGAAACCGAATGTCATCTGTGTTAAGTCGTTTGTACCGAAGCAGAAGAACTCAGCTTCTTTAGCGATTTCGTCAGCTAATAATGCTGCACGAGGAATCTCAATCATAGTACCAACTTCGTATTTCATGTCAGAACCAGCAGCTTTGATTTCTTCGTCTGCTGTCTTAACAACGATCTTCTTAACGTATTTTAATTCTTTTTCTTCACCTACTAATGGAATCATGATTTCTGGAACGATTGTCCAGTCAGCATGTTTAGCCTGTACAGCTAATGCTGCACGGATAACTGCTTTTGTCTGCATAACAGCGATTTCTGGATATGTTACTGTCAGACGGCATCCACGATGTCCCATCATAGGGTTGAACTCTTTCAGGCTTTCAATAATAGCTTTAATAGTTTCTACTGATTTACCCTGTGCATCTGCAAGTTTCTTAATATCTTCTTCTGTCTGAGGTACGAACTCATGCAGTGGTGGATCTAAGAAACGAATTGTTACAGGATTACCTTCCATAGCTTCAAATAACTGCTCAAAGTCTCCCTGCTGATATGGAAGAATCTTATCGAGTGCAGCTTCTCTTTCTTCTACTGTATCAGAACAGATCATTTCACGGAATGCATCGATTCTGTTACCTTCAAAGAACATATGCTCAGTACGGCAAAGTCCAATACCTTCTGCTCCAAGCTCACGAGCCTTTTTAGCATCTGAAGGTGTATCAGCGTTAGTACGAACACCCATTGTTCTGTATTTATCTGCCCAAGCCATAATACGACCAAATTCACCAGCAATTGTAGCATCTACTGTAGGGATAATTCCATCGTAGATATTACCTGTAGAACCATCAAGAGAAATAGCATCTCCTTCATGGAATTCTTTTCCTGCTAATGTGAATTTCTTATTTGCTTCATCCATTACGATGTCACCACATCCGGATACACAGCAAGTACCCATACCACGAGCAACTACTGCTGCGTGAGATGTCATACCACCACGAACTGTCAGGATACCCTGAGCGCTCTTCATACCTTCGATATCTTCTGGGGATGTCTCAAGACGAACAAGAACAACTTTTTCCCCTCTCTCTGCCCAAGCTTTAGCATCTTCGGCAGTGAAGACAATCTTACCACAAGCAGCTCCAGGAGAAGCTCCAAGTGCTTTACCCATTGGTGTTGCAGCCTTTAATGCAGCAGCATCAAACTGTGGATGTAATAATGTATCAAGGTTACGAGGGTCGATCATTGCAACAGCTTCTTCTTCTGTTCTCATTCCCTCATCTACTAAATCACAAGCAATCTTTAAAGCAGCCTGTGCTGTTCTCTTACCATTACGTGTCTGAAGCATGTATAACTTCTTGTTCTCAACAGTAAACTCCATATCCTGCATATCTCTATAATGATCTTCAAGAGTCTGGCAAACCTGTTTGAACTGTTCAAATGCTTCTGGGAATTTTTCTTCCATCTGAGCGATTGGCATTGGTGTACGAACACCAGCAACTACGTCCTCACCCTGTGCATTTGTAAGGAATTCTCCCATAAGCTTCTTCTCGCCTGTAGCAGGGTCACGAGTAAATGCAACACCAGTACCACAGTCATCTCCCATGTTACCAAATGCCATACTCTGTACGTTAACAGCAGTACCCCAGCTATAAGGGATATCGTTGTCACGACGGTAAACATTAGCACGTGGGTTATCCCATGAACGGAATACGGCTTTGATAGCTCCCATTAACTGTTTCTTAGGATCATCTGGGAAATCTTCACCGATTTTCTCTTTATATTCAGCCTTAAACTGAGATGCCAGCTCTTTTAAATCTTCTGCTGTAAGATCAACGTCCTGACTTACACCTTTTTTAGCTTTCATCTCATCGATTAATTCTTCAAAATACTTTTTACCAACTTCCATAACTACATCAGAATACATCTGAATAAATCTTCTGTAGCAATCCCAAGCCCAACGTGGGTTTCCGGATTTAGCGGCAATAGTCTCTACTACTGTCTCATTAAGACCTAAGTTAAGGATAGTATCCATCATACCTGGCATGGAAGCACGGGCACCTGAACGAACTGATACAAGAAGCGGATTCTCTTTATCACCAAATTTCTTTCCTGTAATCTCTTCCATCTTCTCAATGTACTCATTAATCTGTCCCTGAATCTCATCATTGATCTCACGACCATCTTCATAATACTGAGTACAAGCCTCTGTTGTAATTGTGAATCCCTGTGGTACAGGTAATCCAATATTTGTCATCTCAGCCAGATTGGCTCCTTTACCACCAAGAAGATTTCTCATTGTGGCATCGCCTTCTGTAAACAGATATACCCATTTTGCCATTGTTGTGTTCCTCCTTCAATTAACTATCAACATTACTTTATGCGCTTTCCTCACGCGCAATATGAGTATAGCACAAACGAATAAAAAATGCTATAATTTTCCGTCATTTTTTTGCAAAAATTTATCATGGACTATATTTTTTTGCAACATTCACGATAATTTTAATTTTTTTATACAAAAGAGACTATTTGATGGGGTGTTTGCCGTTTAATTCGTTGGGTGGACAGACAGATAGACGAAATTAGAATACAGAATATATGTTTTTAAGTAGATGGGAAACTGCTTGATAAATTGTCATCTGTAAAATCAACAGGAAGTATTGTTTAAAAGAGGCTTACGCTATATAATAAAAAATATCAAAAAGGAAAATAGTAGGTATTATATGAATGCGGAGGCAATCTTATGATGGAAAAATGTTATTATTATGATGAAGATGGAAATCGTTGCGAAGGCGAAGTGGGACCAAGCTTTGAAGATTTTCCAGGTATGGCAAGGGTTGTTAGTCCGATACCGCTGTGTGATGCTTGTAAAAAGTCTGATTTCGATGAAAATGATGATTTGACGGTGTGCAAAGCATACGGGAAAATACCAAAGAAGTATTTGAATGCAAAAGATTATAATTGTCCTCATTTTGATAATGAAAATAATGGATGGTATCAGTTAATTAAAGATAAGGTAGAAAGACAACAGAAGAAAGAAAAATAATAAATTTGAATTTTAGAGCATGTTTGAAAAATAAAAGTTGCACAAAACATATATTCTCACGCCCTTTTTCATGATAAAATAAAGAAAAAAGGGGAGTTTATTATGTTGAGAC
>OLPU01002458.1_pt1 | contig 12217 bp, 10 predicted proteins | sample 1673111 | NCBI WGS metagenome assembly OLPU01 (sample SAMEA3136755, study PRJEB25190) | human gut metagenome | reverse complement strand
CAAACTCGATATGTTCAATAAAACTGTCCTGGCGAAATCTGGTCTTTGAATGGCGTTTGAAATCAGAAATATTACTTTCCAGCCAAATTGGGTTCTCCAGGTCAAAATCATAGCAGATTTCCTGCAGGGCATGAAAAATTTTGTGTGTTCTTGTATCTTCCGAGTCATCATCAATGACCAGATCTTTTAGCATGTGGTTGTCTTTCCACATTTTTCCCCATAAACGAAACATAATGCTGTACCTCCTGTAAGAAGTGATTTTATACTGAATCAGCAAAAACAATACTTTAAGTATAGCTATTCTTTATAGAGAAGTAAAGAAAATTTATTGCAGATTTTAGCGAGATAAAGTATAATAGTATTACTGTTCGCAGGTAGTATCCCGCGAGATGTTTTGCCATTATTCATGGCATAAATCGCAGAGCGGTAGATGCGTGATTTTTATGAATGGAGGAGTTATAATGAAGCTTTATGACAGTGGTATTTATCTGGTAAATGGCCGTGATATCGTAGAAGAAGAGAACATGACACAGCCAGTTTCCAGAGAAGAAGCAGCCAGAAATACAATGGCTTATGGTATCCTGGAAGCACACAATACTTCCGGAAATATGCAGAAACTGCAGATTAAATTTGACAAGCTGACATCTCATGATATTACATTTGTAGGTATTATTCAGACAGCACGTGCTTCAGGACTTGAGAAATTCCCGATTCCATATGTACTGACCAACTGCCACAATTCTCTTTGTGCAGTAGGTGGAACGATCAACGAAGATGATCATATGTTTGGCTTAACAGCTGCAAAGAAATATGGTGGAGTTTATGTACCACCTCATCAGGCAGTTATTCATCAGTTTGCAAGAGAGATGTTAGCAGGCGGTGGAAAGATGATTCTTGGATCAGACAGCCATACTCGTTATGGAGCACTTGGAACCATGGCAATGGGAGAAGGGGGACCAGAACTTGTAAAACAGCTTCTTAACAGAACTTATGATATCAATATGCCTGGAGTAATCGGAATTTATCTAAAAGGTAAACCAGTCAAAGGAGTCGGGCCACAGGATGTTGCACTGGCAATTATTGGAGCAGTATTTGAAAAAGGTTATGTAAATAATAAGGTTATGGAATTTGTCGGACCTGGTGTGTCTAATTTAAGTGCAGATTTCCGAATCGGTGTCGATGTTATGACGACAGAGACAACATGTCTGTCTTCTATCTGGAGAACAGATGACAAGATCAAAGAATTTTATGAGATTCATGGAAGATCTGAAGACTTTAAGGAATTAAATCCTGGAAAAGTTGCTTACTATGATGGAATCGTGGAAGTTGACTTAGATAAGATCAAACCAATGATCGCTATGCCATTCCATCCAAGCAATACATATACGATCGAAGAGGTGAATGCAAACCTTGATGATATCTTAGCAGATGTAGAGAAACGTGCATTAGTAAGTTTAGATGGAGCTGTTGATTATTCATTACGTGATAAAGTACGTGATGGAAAACTTTATGTCGATCAGGGAATCATTGCAGGATGTGCTGGTGGTGGATATGAGAATATCTGTGCGGCAGCTAATATCTTAAAGGGAGCAAGTATCGGTTCTGACGAATTTACATTAAGTGTCTATCCTGCAAGTACACCAATTTATATGGAACTGGTGAAGAATGGAGCAGTTGCAGATTTGATGCAGACAGGTGCGATCGTTAAGACAGCTTTCTGCGGACCTTGCTTTGGTGCCGGAGATACACCTGCGAATAATGCATTCAGTATTCGTCATTCAACAAGAAACTTCCCAAATCGTGAAGGCTCTAAACTTCAGAATGGTCAGATTTCTTCTGTAGCATTAATGGATGCACGTTCTATCGCGGCAACTGCAGCGAATAAAGGATATTTAACAGCTGCAACTGATGTGGAAGCAAGTGATTTTATTCCAAAATATCATTTTGATAAGGCAATTTACGATAATCGTGTATTTGACAGCAAAGGTGTTGCAGATCCATCTGTAGAGATTCAGTTTGGACCAAACATCAAAGATTGGCCAGAGATGTCTGCACTTCCACAGAATATGTTGTTAAAAGTTGTTTCAGAAATTCATGATCCTGTTACAACAACAGATGAACTGATTCCTTCAGGAGAGACTTCATCTTATCGTTCTAACCCATTAGGACTTGCAGAGTTTGCATTATCAAGAAAAGATCCTGCATATGTAGGACTTGCAAAAGAAGTACAGAAAGCACAGAAAGCAATCGAAGCTGGTGAAGATGCAGCCGAAGCTTTTCCAGAAGTGAAAGATATCTTAGCAACGGTCAAAGAATCTTATGCAGATGTGACTCAGGATAATCTAGGAATCGGAAGTACGATCTTTGCAGTAAAACCAGGAGATGGTTCTGCACGTGAACAGGCAGCTTCCTGCCAGAAAGTATTAGGTGGATGGGCAAATATCGCAAATGAATATGCGACAAAGAGATACCGTTCCAACCTGATCAACTGGGGTATGTTACCATTTACAATCAAGAAGGGTGACCTTCCATTTAAGAATAAAGATTACATCTTTGTTCCAGAGATCCGCAAAGCGGTAGAAGACAAACTTACAAGCATTCCTGCATATGTAGTAAATGAAGGAATGAAAGAGATCACCTTAACATTAGGTGAATTAACAGATGATGAGAGAGAGATCATCTTAAAAGGATGTCTCATCAATTATTACAGAGATTAAAGGATTAAGGAGTAAATATACATGACAGGTACATTTTGGGCGATTCTTCCGCCGGTGATCGCAATTATTTTGGCATTAGTGACCAAGGAGGTATATTTATCGCTGATGATCGGAATCGCATCAGGCGCCTTGATGTATCATGATTTTCATTTGATCAAGGCAATGGATACGATTTTTGCGATCATGGGAGAGAAAATTGGAGCCAATTGCGATATTTTGATATTTTTAGTATTATTGGGAATTCTGGTAGCACTGATCACAAAATCTGGTGCTTCCAGAGCCTATGGAAAGTGGGCAGCGAAAGCAATCCGTACAAAGAGACAGGCGTTGTTTGCAACCATTTGTCTTGGCGTTGTAATTTTCGTTGATGATTATTTTAACTGTCTGACAGTCGGAACAGTTATGCGTCCAGTAACAGACAAATATAAAGTTACAAGAGCGAAACTAGCTTATGTCATTGATGCAACAGCAGCACCGGTGTGTATCATTGCACCAATTTCAAGTTGGGCAGCAGCAGTTGGATCATCTTTACCAGCAGGTAGTAATATTGATGGATTCACTTTATTTTTAAATGCAATCCCATTTAATTACTATGCATTGCTTACATTAGCATTTTTAGCATTTTTGATCATTGCAAATATTGACTATTCAAAGATGAAACAGTACGAGCTGAATGCACATTTAGAAGAGGTTGTGGAGGATGCAGAAGAAGTGCCGATCGTTGGGCATGGACAAGTAAAAGATCTGATTCTGCCAATTTTATTTTTGATCGCATCATGCATTGGGTTTATGCTGTATACTGGAGGGTTCTTTAAGGGAGTTCCATTGGCAGAAGCATTTGCAAATTGTTCTAGCGCGAGAAGTCTAGTATTAGGATCATTTTTAACATTGATCTTTACGTTTATTTTATATATTCCAAGAAAAGTTCTTGCGTTCGTAGATTTCTGTGGAAGTTTTGCACAAGGATTTAAAGCAATGACATCTGCGATCATGATTCTTTGTCTTGCATGGACATTATCAGGAATTTGTGGAGCTGAATATTTAAATATTCAAGGATTTGTAAAGGCAGCAGTTGGAGGAAGTACAATGGCAATCGCAGTGATGCCTGTTATTTTCTTTTTGATTTCCTTGGGACTTGCATTTGCAACAGGAACATCCTGGGGAACATTTGGAATCTTGATCCCTATTTCTGTTACAATTTTAAGTGGTAATTATATGATGATGTCTGTCTGTGTAGGAGCGATTCTTGCGGGAGCGGTTTGTGGAGATCATATTTCTCCGATTTCGGATACAACGATCCTTTCATCTGCGGGTGCACAATGCAGGCATATTGATCATGTGTCAACACAGATGCCGTATGCGTTAACGGTAGCGTTATGTGCAAGTATTGGGTATATCTTATCTGGAGTTACTGGAAATGGTTATATTGGACTTGCATCAGCATTAGCGAGTCTGGCAGTTGTTATGGCAATTATAGTTATGACAGCGAAACGAGGAAGATAATATGAGCAAAATCTTGATGGATAAAAAAGTCATAAAATCAATGGAAGAGATCAATCGTGTCATGATCGGCAAAGAGCGTACAGTTCATCAGATCATGACAGCAATTCTTGCCGGAGGGCATGTTTTGATCGAGGATATTCCAGGGGTTGGGAAGACAACACTTGCATTGGCTTTTTCGAAGGTTTTAGGTCTCTCATATCAGAGAATTCAGTTTACACCGGATATTATGCCGACAGATATTGCAGGATTTTCTATCTATCATATGGAAAGTGAAACTTTTGAATATCGGGAAGGTGCAGCAATGACGAATCTGCTTCTTGCGGATGAGATCAATAGAACGTCTCCGAAGACACAATCAGCATTATTAGAAGCGATGGAGGAAGGAAAGATTACGGTCGATGGAGTGACAAGAGATCTGCCGGATCCATATATTGTGCTTGCAACACAGAATCCACTTGGATCAATCGGAACGCATACACTTCCAGAGTCACAGTTAGACAGATTTATGATTCGAACTTCCCTTGGTTATCCAGATATGGAAAGTGAAGTGCAGATGCTTATGCAGGGAAGTGTTGATCTGACAGAGCAGAATATCAAAGAACAGATTTCAGCACAAGAGTTAAAGAAAGCTCGTAAGGAAGTTAAAGGATTGTTTGTTCATGAAGATATTATTAGATATATTGTAGAAATTGCAAATGAAACAAGAAGATCTAGAGATTTAGAGCTTGGGATCAGTCCAAGAGGAACGATTGCATTGTTATCCATGGCGAAAGCTAACGCATATCTTGATGGACGCAATTATGTGATACCAGAGGATATAAAAAATGTATTTTTTGAAACAATTGAACACAGAGTTATAAAAAGTAAAGAAGCAAGGATTCAGAAAAAGACAAGGAAGGAAATTTTAAAAGACATTTTTTACAAGATTCCACTTCCAAAGGGCAATCAGAAAGGATAAAGATGTATTTTTTTGTCATAGTATTTGAGGCTGTTTACTGGATCATTTATGGAAACTGGATTGGAGGGTGCCTTATGGCATCCTTATTTCTTATTTTGATTTATAGTATCAGTCGCTGCAAAAAAGAGGAAAAACAGCTGGAATTTAAGGCAAATGTTCAAGAACGGATCATAACTCAAGGAGAAATGATCAAGATCATTCCAGAGATTTCTGGAATTAATACAAGGAATGATGATTATATTTTTGAAGTTGAATATGAGATTGAATCAAAATTTTATGGAACTAAAAACAAAATAAGACAGAAGATTCGATGGAATCAGAAGATAGACAATCTGCTTTTGACAGAAGAAATGAAAAAATGCGATCATGTTGTGTTTCGCTTGATATCTGTTTCATGGGAAGATCTTACTGGAATTTATAAAATAAAAAAATATTTACAACAAGAAATCCGGATTCTTGTAATGCCACATTCTTATGAATTAGGAACCATGAATGATCGACTCAAGAAAATGAATTCTTGTGAGCAGGGATTTGAATATGATGGAGTAAGGAAATACCGGGAAGGAGACAGATTATCAAGAATTCATTGGAACCTTTATGCTACATCCAGAGATTTATGGGTTAGAAAAAATGAGGATGAAGCACAGGAAAGTGTAAAGATTGCAATTAGCCTTAAAGATATAAATAAAGATCGAATTTCTGATTATTTTGCAGTGGTTTATTCCGTTTTGTTATTTTATATGAATGCCGGGGTAAATCAAGAAATCTATTATGGAAACCATATGTTTTTATTAAAGTATATAGAACAATATGAAGAACTTTTTACGGATATATTTGAGTGTGGAATATCAGAGATATCTATGGAAATTCCTAATATCCAGGCAATTACACTTGATGATAATATAAAAAATATCCAGAAATATTTATATGAGATGGAGTTATAATGCAGAAGAATAGGAAATTACAAATAGAATATATATTGCCTGCGATTATTTTTGCCTCTGTCATATGGGGGATTTTTGCAGGATTCAGGGTTTCCAGATACCAATGGATTATGATTTCTGGAAGTGTTGTACTGTTTCTTGGAATATGTACGTTATGTGATCGGTTGAAACAGACAGTTTATCTGATGATCATTATGGCTGGATTATTTTTAGCGGTGTTTCATACACAACTTTTAAATGGATTCAGAATCATCAATAATAAAATGGCACTTGCGTTGAATCAAAGTATGGATCTTGGATTTTATTATTATGTATCAGTACAGATGGAAAACAGCCGTAGAGACAGTGTGTTGGCGGTTGTATTTTTTCTTCTGATTGCAGGGATACTTTTATCATTTTTAAGGAAATATCCGTTGATCTTGTTTGCTTTAACAGGGGTGATGGAGTGCTTTGTTTTGATTGTGGCACCATATAGTATTTCTGCTGTATTCTTTTTATTTCTTGGATCATGGATCATTTATTTTAGCTTACGCAAAGGGAAAAAGGAATTTGCGGGACTAATTGGTATTTTATGTATTTTGATGATCTTTCCATTATATTTTCATGACCAAACGACGGTTCCTGCAGATACAATGATCAAGCGTAGCATCTTAGTACAGATTCGAAAGATGACGCAAGGTGAATCTTATGTAGCAGAAGGAGGACTTGGAAATGGGGATATTGCTTCAGTGGGAGAAGTATCACCGACAGGAAAAAAATTATTTCAGGTTTATGCGCCAGAAAAAGATGATCTTTATCTGAAAAGTTATGTAAGCAGTGACTACGTAAATGGAAAGTGGATAGCAAGTACGAAAGACACCATTGTATATGGTGGTGAGTCAGCAATAGAACTTCCGTTTCTGTTTCCAGATCTTCATATGGACGATTTTGTTACATATGATAAAGATTACATTAAAACGGATAAAGATATGATGTTTTCGGAAAAAAGGAACTTGAAAATCTCTTATCAGAAGAAACAAGATCGATATCTTTTGTTTCCATATTTTTGTGATATAAGCCAGATAGAAGGAAATGTTATTTCTGATAGCATGATCAGCAGGACAAACAGTCGCAAGGATTATGACATGGTATATTATCAGGTAAAGAATCCCAAAGCAGTATTTCAGGCACAACAAAAGCTTGATTTTTCTAAAATCGGAAGCACAATGGAAGAGATCATGGAAAAAGATTACATAAAGACGATGGATGATTATGGAACTTATGTAAGAAAAGAATATTTAAAAATACCGGATTCCATAAAAAAATGTTTAAAAACATTAGATCTTAAGACCGATTTAAAGAAATCAGAGAATCAAAATATTGAAGAAGTCCAGTCTTATTTAAAACGTAATTACCAATATAGTTATCGTCCAGGGTTGACACCACAAGGAAAAGATCCGATAGTTTATTTCTTAAAAGATCGAAAGAAAGGATTTTGCACCCAGTATGCATCGGCAGCAGTTTTTATGCTTCGAAATGCTGGGATTCCAGCAAGATATGTAGAAGGGTATAAGATTCGATCTGATCAGTGGAGACTTGGAAAGGCACAAGTGACGGATTATGAAGCACATGCCTGGGCAGAAGTTTATGTTGAGCACATTGGGTGGTTGCCTGTGGAAGTTACTGGGATGAATACAGGTAAAACAGCATATGAGCAAGTACAAAAATTGGATAAACAGAGCAATGCGATTGTACCAAATAAAAAACAATTTGTAACAAATGTAAAAAAAATATTGCATTTTGTAGCAATAATTGCAATTATTTTGGTTGTTGTAATATTAATAAAAATGTTACAAAACTTGCAGAAGTTAAAGAAAATGGACAACAAAGAAAAGATTCTTTACTATGAAAATAAATTAAAAAAATATGGAGAAAACCAAGGAAAATCAAGGAAAACAGCTGAACTGATGACATACGGGATCATTGAAAAAGCAAAGTTTAGTGATGGAGATATTACAGATCAGGAAGTAGTGATCGTAAAACGTCATTTGGATTTATTAAAGAGAAAAAACAGAAATGTTACAAAAATATTAAGCAAACTGAAATAATCTTAAAAAACTGTTGACAAATGTTGCTGCGTATCGTACAATATTAATTGTTGAACGAAACATTTGAAATAAATTTAAAAATTGATATACATATAGGAGACAATATGAAAAAGATTATTTTAAGACTAGCAGTATTAGTAGCAATGGCATCGGCGGCAGTTACAATGAATGTACATACAAAGACAAAGGAAGTTCAGGCAGCAAGCAGAAAAGGACAGCAGGTTGTTAAATATGCAAAGAAATTTGTAGGAAATAAATACAAATACGGTGGATCAAGCTTAACAAAAGGAACAGATTGTTCTGGATTTACAAGAGGTGTATATAAGAAGTTTGGAAAGAGCCTTCCTCATTCTTCAAGTGCACAGAGAAGATATGGTAAGAAAGTAAAAGGTGGAATTAAGAATGCGAAAGCAGGAGATTTAATTTGTTATAGCGGACATGTTGCAATTTACATGGGAAATAACAAGATTGTACACGCAAGTAATTCAGCACCATATCCAAGAGGTGGAATTAAAATCTCTAACAATGCAAGATACAGAAAGATCGTAACAGTAAGAAGAATTGTTCAGTAAGATCAAAAAGGCATTTCTCAATTTGAGAGATGTCTTTTTTGTGCATTAAGATAGAACTTTAAAAATATAAGAGATTCAAAGAAAGAAATCTTTTTGAAGATATCCAACAAAAATTTAAGATATGTAGCATAAAAATTTGACAGATAAAACAGATACATATTATAATTTTAAATAACAGATTTTAGTAAAATATACATCTGCCTTATTGGACTGATGTTTTTTAAAGGAGAAAATTTATGATCATTAAACCAAGAGTCAAAGATTATTTATGTTTAACAGCACATCCAGAAGGATGTAAGAAGAATGTAGCAGATCAGATCGCTTATGTAAAAGCGCAGGGAGAAATTCCTGGAGAAGCAAAGAAAGTCTTAGTGATCGGATGCTCTACAGGATATGGACTGGCATCAAGAATCGTAACAGCGTTTGGATGTCATGCAGATACACTTGGAATTATGTTTGAACGACCATCTAATGGAAAGAAGACAGCAAGTCCTGGATGGTATAATACAGCAGCATTTGAACAGTTTGCAAATGAAGAAGAAATCTATGCAAAAACAATCAATGGAGATGCATTTTCTAAGGAAATTAAAGATCTGACGATCGAAACGATCAAAAAAGATTTTGGTAAAGTAGATCTTGTTATATACAGTCTCGCAGCACCAAGAAGAACAACACCAGATGGAGAAACATATCGTTCTGTCCTAAAGACAACAGGAGAGGAATTTACAAATAAGAATCTTAACCTGAAAGATAATAGTATTGGAATGAAGAGCATTCCTGCAGCGACAGAAGAAGAAGTGAAAGCGACAGTCAAAGTTATGGGTGGTGAAGACTGGAAGTTATGGATGCAGGCTTTAAAGGATGCTGATGTATTATCTGAAGGCGCAAGTACGGTTGCATATTCTTATATTGGTTCTGAACTTACTTATCCGATCTATTATGAAGGAACGATTGGTGCAGCAAAGAAACATCTGCATCAGACAGCAGATGAGATTACGAAAGAAGTTGGAGTAAAAGCGCTGATCTCTGTTAACAAAGGATTGGTAACACAGGCAAGTGCTGCGATTCCTATTGTGCCATTGTATATGTCTGTATTATATAAAGTTATGAAAGAAAATAATGTTCATGAAGGATGTATCGAACAGATTGAACGTTTATTTAAAGAAAAGAAATTATTAGCAGATACAGTCACAGATGAACATGGATGGATTCGAATGGATGATCTGGAACTTCGTGATGATATTCAGAATGAAGTGAAGAAGCGTTGGGAAGAGATTGATACAGATAATGTCAAGGAACTGGCAGATGTTGATGGTTACTGGGAAGATTTTTATCGTATGTTTGGATTTAATGAGGAAGGAATTGACTATGAAGCAGAGACGGATCCAGTTGTAGAAATTCCTAGTATCAAAGAATAATGGCGTATACAGAGATTGTGATCACAAAGATGAAAGACCATCTGGTAAGTATGTTATTAAAAGATCACCAGCCAGTGGAATTTCAATGTGTGAGTGAAAAAGCCAAAATCGAAATCGGAAATATTTACACAGGCATCGTAAAAAATGTTGTGAAAAATATCAATGGAGCTTTTGTCGAGTTTGATGAAGATGAGATGGGATTTCTTTCCATGCAACATAAGCAATATAAAGCGGGAGATGAAGTTCTGGTGCAGATAAAGAAAGAGGCGACGAAGGAAAAACGCCCAATGTTATCAGACCAGATTGAATTAACTGGCAAATATCTTGTGCTGACTTCAGACAAGCTTTCTGTAGGGATTTCTAATAAGATTCATGAAAAAGACAAGAAACAGGAATTAAGAGAGATGGCAGAACCTCTGGTGACACAGGAATATGGTTTTATTCTTCGTACTGAGGCAGCGAAAGCCGATAAGGAAGATGTGCTTTATGAGGCGGATATGCTCGCAGAGAAGTATCAGCAGATTGTCCGTAAGAAGTCATACCGCAAAGCACCACAGCTTGTAGATACAAATTATGATGCATTGTCAGTTCTTGTATGTGATATAAAACCAGAAGCAGCAGACAGTATTGTAACAGACCAGGAAGATCTGTATGAACAGTTAAAAGAAAAAGGCTATGAGGTATCTTTATGCTGTTATGAGGCAGGAGATATTGACCGCAGATACAGAGTCCGTCATTATCTGTCAGAAGTATTTAAGCAAAAGATCTTTATGAAGTCTGGGGGATTTCTTTATATTGAGCAGACAGAGGCAATGGCAGTTATTGATGTGAATACTGGCAAATCTATCGGAAAGAAAAATCAGGAAACACATATTAAGAAAATAAATTTAGAAGCTGCAAAGGAAGCAGCAAGACAGATCCGGTTAAGAAACTTATCCGGGATCATCATGATCGATTTCATTGATATGAGATCAAAAGAAGATGAGAAAGAATTATTACAGGTAATGCAGCATTATTTAAATGATGACTCAAAAAAAGCAGTCGCAGTAGACATTACAAAACTCGGAATTATGGAGATTACAAGAAAAAAAGAAAAAAATCCAATTTTTCGACAAATAAGTATTGACATATTAGAATAGTGCTGTTATTATATATGAGTATGCCGCACAGCGAGGTTAAAGAATGCGAGAAATCACCAAAGCTGGCGAGATTTGATAATAGGAGGTGCCGTGATGTACGCAATTATCGCAACAGGTGGAAAACAGTATAAAGTAAGCGAAGGCGACGTAATCAAAGTTGAGAAACTTGACGCTGAAGTAGGAGCTAAAGTAACATTTGATAATGTACTTTTAGTTGGTGGAGATACTGTTAAAGTTGGAACACCTACCGTTGATGGTGCGAAAGTTGAAGCTTCTGTAGTAAGCGAAGGAAAAGGTAAGAAAGTCATCGTTTACAAATACAAGAGAAAAACTGGATACCATAAGAAAAACGGTCATAGACAGTTATTTACACAGGTTAAGATCGATAGTATCGTTGGATAATATCCTGAGGATAGAGTTATGACAAAGATAACATTCTATCAAGGAGTTGATGGAAGCTTTCATGGCTTCCATTCACAGGACCATGCAGGTTACAGTGCGGAAGGACAAGATATTGTCTGTGCCGCAGTATCTGCGCTGGTAATTAATTTTGTGAATTCCCTGGATGAGCTGACAGATGATCACTATCAGATTGATGTAAACCAGGAGAACGCAGAAATTGACGTAGTATTTACGGAAGAGCTTTCACATGATGGAAGCTTGTTATTAAGATCACTGATTCTTGGACTTACTTCGGTGGAAGAAGAACATGAACAGTATTTAGATGTAATCTTTAAGGAGGTGTAACAAAAATGATGAAAATGAACCTTCAATTTTTCGCTCATAAAAAAGGAATGGGTTCTACAAAGAACGGTAGAGATTCTGAATCTAAGAGATTAGGTGCGAAAAGAGCTGACGGACAGTTTGTAAAAGCTGGAA
>OLPU01002451.1_pt1 | contig 12260 bp, 10 predicted proteins | sample 1673111 | NCBI WGS metagenome assembly OLPU01 (sample SAMEA3136755, study PRJEB25190) | human gut metagenome | reverse complement strand
GTGGAGACCGCGCCCTTCTTTGCGGCGCGCATCGGCGGCGAGCTTCTGGTGACCATTCACGGCGTCATCACGGATGTGAACTCCCAGCCGCTCAAGAACGACGGCACGCCCATCGAGGGCCTGTACGTCTGCGGCAACGACCAGGGCGGCTTCTATCCGCACAACTACCCGAGCAACTTCACGGGCATCAACGCCGGCCGCACGGCCACCTTCGCCCGCATCGCCGCCAAGCACGCCTTGGGCGTCGAATAGGGCGACCGCTCGCTTTTCCCGAGCCTGCCAACCCTCCCTTCAGCAGGCGTTTTTCAGGGCTCCCCTTCGAGGGAGCCCATTTTTGCGTTTTGGCCAAAATCACCGCCGGACGAGGTCGATGAGCTCTTGGCGGGAGTGGACGCCCAGTTTTGCGTAGATATGCTTGGCGTGGGTGGCCGCCGTCTCGCGGCTGATGATGAGCTCGTCGCGGATGTAGGGGATGGAACGGCCCTGGGCGAGCAACGCGAGCACCTCGGTCTCGCGCGGCGTGAGGCCGCCGACGCGGGCGAGCTCGTCGATGCGCGCCGTGAGCGCCGCCTTCTGCGCCCCGTAGGACATCTGCAGCTTCTCGAAGCGGCTGAATCCGACGATGACGGCGTCCCAGTCGCCCGATGCCGCCTGGCCCCAGAACCGGCGCACCGAGTCCGGGCTTTTCGCCGCGGCGTCGGTGAGGACGAGCAGCTTCGCGTCGGGGTAGAGCTTGAGGTAGTCGGCGGCCCACTGCTCGGTGAGGTTGTTCGGCACGACGATCATCGGCTTGCGGGCTCGCCCCAGGCGCTTGAGCTCGTGCATGGCGGCGATGCCGGTGAATGTCTTGCCGGCGCCGACCGTGTGCGCGATCAGCGTGCCCTCGCCGTCCTGGATGATGCGCGCCACCGCGTCGCGCTGGTGCTTCCTGAGCTGGATGTCGGGCGACATCCCCGGCAGCGAGAGGTAGTCGCCGCTGTACGCGCGCGGGGCGACGCGGTTGAGCTTTCGGTTGTAGATGTCGGCGAGCATGGACGCGCGGCCCTCGTCCTTCCAGACCCACTCGCGGAAGGCCTCCTCAAGCTCTCGGCGCTTGGCGTTGGCGGCGGCCGTGGCCACCGGGTCGGGGATCTTCTTCTTGGACTTTTCCGCGACCGGGTTGTAGTCGGGGTTGTCCTTCTCGATCTGGATGAGGCCGCCGTTGAGCGCGGCGGTGAGGATCATGAAGCAGTTGTAAGAGCCCACGCCCCACTTCTTCGCGACCGACTCGTCCATGCCGCCGCTGGCGGACGTGACGCCCCACCTGCCGGAGACCTCGGAGTAGCGGACCTCGAGGCCGCGCGCCTGGGCGGCGGTCTGGTAGCTGCCGCGCACCCGGCTCTCGTGCCCGTAGCCGATTTTGAAGGTCTCGAGCGCGAAGTCGCGGATCACCGACGCGGGGACCCAGGAGCTTCCGAGCTGGCAGGCGATCTGCCCGGGGACGAGCTTGACCGGCTGGACGGCCTCGAGGCGCGATTCCAGGCGCTCGAGGGCCGCGACGCGGTCCGGATCTACGGGCGGGACGGCGAGCTTGGCGGCCTCCATGAAGCGCGCCTTGTGCTCGCAGAAGCGCTCCAGCCCCTCCTCGGTGGCGAGGTCGGACAACTTTGCCGGCTCGCCGGAATAGTAGTCGACCAGGTAGGAGGGGCGGCCGTCGCGGCGGAGCAGATCGGCTTTCGTGACACGGTCCTCGGAGCGCTGCTTCCGCTCGATGCGGTACAGGTACTCGACGGCATCGGGCGCCGCCCTGAGGGCGCGGGCCAGGCGCATGGCGTTCTCGATACGCGCCTCCCTCACGGAGACCTCCCCGTAGGACGAGCGGACGGGCGGCTCGATCTCGACGCCGGCGACCGCGCGGAAGGTCTCGAAATACTCCGACCTGTTGAGGATGCCCGAGCCGCCCGCGGCGAAGAAGGCGCCCAGCTCCTCATCGGAAAGGCCGCTGTCGCAGACGAGGTACTTGATCGCGTGCGCGGGCGTCTTCGCGATGTCCGTGTTGATTTGGCCCGAATAGAAGTCGCCGAGGCCGCGGGCCAGCAGGTCGATCAGCGGGTTGCCGGTGGACACCGATGCGCGGTCGTCGCCGTCTTGAACGGCGATCGGGCGCGGCCCGTCGTATGCCTCGAGCGCGAGGGGGATGAGCGCCGGCCAGCAATTCCAGCTGATGCGGCGGGCGCCGTGGTCGAGGCCTTCGGAGTGCGCGAAGCCGTCCACCGCGAAGCGCGACGTCATCGGGTTCAGGCTGCTCTCCCATAGGTGCGTCTTGCGCAGCTGCGCGAGCGCGTCGCTGACGTCGCCGGGCAGGCCGTCGGCATCGACGGAGAACCCGAGGTGTCCGTTCCACGCCTCGCGGGTCTGGCGCTCCGCGCGCCCGCGCTCGGCGTCCAGCAGCGCGCGGACGTGCTCGAGCTTGCCGCCCACGTCGCCGGAAAGGTACTCGTCGGCGGTCATTACGTGCGCCGCGTCGTCGGGGTCGGTGACCACGAGGTCGCCCAGGCGCTCGAGCGCGGTCTGCACGTCGGTCTCCATAAGGTCGGCGAGGAAGTCCATATCGACCTCGCCGCGCGCGTCGATCGTGACGGCGAGGGCGTCCGAGGGGTTGCCGACGTGCTCGGGAGTGGGCGCCTCGGGGGTGACGAGGCGCTTCTTGAGGATGTCCGCCTTGCCGGTCACCTCGCCGTTGGAATCCACCTTCTCGAGGCTCAGGAGGTTGAGTGCCAGCGAGTGGTCCGTGAACCCCTTGGAGGGGAACACGGCGAGGTTCTTCTTGGAGTTGATGCGGCCGTAGCGCTCGAGGAAGGAGTCGTATTCGGCGGAGAGCCCGGCGATGGCCTCCTCGACCTCGTCGTCGTCCGCGCCGGGGTCGCGCTCGAGGGCGAGCAGCGCACGGGCGCCGTCGCGCAGCGATAGCATGGCGCGGGCGCGCTCGGGGCCGGTCTTGCCGCCGCCGGGTGTGAAGGGCTCCACGGCGTCTTCCGTGCCGTACCAGATCGTGCCGTCCGCGGCGACGGAGAACTCGAACTTCGTGGGCGCGGTCGGGACCGCCGAGACCCCGGCGGCCTCCTCGGCCGCGGCCATCTCGACGACGCCGGCGCGGTCGACGCTGTCGCGCAGCAGGTCGGAGACGCGGTCGCCGAGGGCGGTGGCCCCGCCCTTGAAGCTGACGCCGAGCGTCGGGCCCATGGGACCGCTGACGATCGACATGTCGCCGACGGCGCGGCCGGGATGCTCGTTGAAGTATCGGTTGATGTTGACGGTGTCCTCGAAGGGCGAGGTCTCGACCCACTCGGGAAGCTCGTCGTCGGAAAGCGCGATGGGCTCGGGGCGGCGGCGCAGCAGCAGGATGTCGCTCAGCGCCTCGGTTCCCGCCTGGCGCTTGAACGTCTCGGCCGGCAGGCGCACCGCGCCCAGGAGCTCGGCCTGCTCGGCCAGAGCGCGGCGGGTCGCGGTCGAGTTCTTGTCGAGCGTGTAGCGGCTGGTGAGCACCGCGACGAGGCCGCCGGGGCGCACCGCCTCGACGCTCTTCCTGATGAAGTAGTCGTGGATCGGCATGCCGTCGATCTTGATGTCGCCGCTGTAGGGCACGTTGCCGATCGCGGCGTCGAAGGATGCGGGGGAGACCCGGCACTCCTCGAGGCCGGCGGCGGTGATGTGCGCCTCGGGGCAGAGCGCCTGCGCGATGCGCGCCGAGATCGGGTCGAGCTCGACGCCGTGGAAGTCCAAGGCGAGGTCGGCGGGCGCCAGGCGCATGAAGTTGCCGGTGCCGCAGCCCGGCTCTAGGATCGTCGCGGGCGTGTCGCCCTGGCCGATGCCGGCCTCGCGCAGCGCGTCGTAGATGGCGCCGATGACGGGTGCCGGGGTATAGAAGGCGGTGAGGACGGTATGGCGCTGGGATGCGAACTCGTCATCGCTCAGCAGTTCCCTGAGCCTGTCGCGGACCTCGCCCCACTCGCCCTCGGCCTTCTCGGAGAAGGCCTTCTGGGCGCCGCCCCAGCCCGAATAGGCCTCCATGGCGGCGATCTCGGTGGCGGTGGCGCTGCCTCGCTCCTCGGCGGCGGCAAGCGCCTCCAGGGCGGCCAGGTTCTTCCTGGCTCGGGCGATGGGGCTGCCGGCGCACTGCGAGTCCACGCCCGCGGCGGCATCGATGGTCCCTGCGACGTCGGCAGGCTCGTCGATAGGCGTCGGGGTCTCGGCCCCGGCGGCCCCTACATGGCCTCGATGATCTCCTTGATCGCGATCTCGGTCGCCATCGCCTCGGCGGAGTTCGCCTTCTTGATGAAGCTCGGCAGGTCGTTCGAGCGGAGTTCCGGCGTCGCCCCGCAGGATTTCATGCAACCCGGCGTGAGCTCGCTGATCCGGTTGCGGTACGCCGTCTCGATTTGCTCGAGGTAGGATTCCGTCTCCCCGGATGCCTTCAGCTCGGCTACCTGCTCCGGCAGGTTGTCCAGCATGAACCGGTACCTCATGCCGCGGACTCCGGTGTACGGTTGCTTCAGGACGGCCATCTTCGTCTCCCTTCCGAGATGCGTCGGCGGGCGGCTCGCCCGCGATTTGGTTTACATAAGACCGCGACTCGGCGGCTTTGTCAACGGCATTCTCCGTGTTTTCAGTGACGGCGAACAGGAAGTCGTCGGTCATGGCGAAAAGGGAGAGCTGTCCTTCTGCCTGAAGCGTCTTGCGGGAGCGGCGCGCCATCGGTGCCTCGCCTTCATGGTCGGGTTTGCGTTATCTCGGATACCGTATCCCCATGGGCCGCCGTCGCCAACGCGCCTTCCCGAACGGGAAGCGCCGGCCCGGGTGAGCCCGCGCCGGCGCCATGGTGTCAGATGTCGTTCTCTATCCCGGGTATTCAGATATTGACGGTTGACGTTGGAAAGAATTAACCACGGACCTGAAATTAACTTTATGCCGTGGGTACGATTGCGATTATGGACAGCAGTTATCTAGGTTGGGGTTGTTTGGCAAATGATCAGAAGCGTATTCATCGCAAGGAACCGAAACACTGGCTTCCATTCGCTGTTCGAGGTAATCGGGTCCGACAACCCGGTACCGGCGACAGCGCCTATGGACTTCGATCTGGCCGAGCACTTGCTTCGCTGGGGCACCCTTGACGAGCTCGTCACGACAATTTCGGAGTCCGGTCCCCTCATCGATCGCAGTATCTATAAAGAGGAGAATAGGCGGTTGTCTATCAACGAGGCCATCGAGGTCGTGAAGGAGTCCGTCGGCGGCGAGCGTGGTTTCACGCGTTGCGACGAAGACTTCCTCTATCTCCAACTGTGCCTCGAAGGGGTGTCTGCGACGGGCAGCGCCTCGTCTCTTTATCCGTCTCGGGCTTCCGTCTCGCGCGATATCGAAAGGCACGGCCTTATCGAATCCGATGGCCTTGCCGAGCTGAGAAGGTGGCGGGAGGCCGATCCCGGATGCACTGTCGTGGTCGAGCCTCTGGAGGATATCGTGCTGTGCCGAAACCTCGGGTCGTTGGTACTGAGGCTGACGGCGAACATCAGGTCCGGATGCGGCGACGTACTCGAGAGAAGCGGTTTCAGGCACTTCGACAAAATGCACCGCTCCCGCATCGCCGGGGAGCTCGAGGACTCCTATTACGTCTTGCCGTTTAAGCATAACTCGTCTTTCGACAGAACTCTCAACTACTCGTCGAAGTGGTTCGAGAACGTCTTCGGCTATATGGTCATCAACCCGTTGGAGACGCGAATTCTCGACCTGAGTCCGAAGAAGGACAAGGTTCTTTTCGGGTCGGTCCCCAACGCGGTTCTGATAACCGCGCAGATAAAGACCGGCGAGGGCGCGCCGTTCTTCGACGTCGGCTGGAAGCCGGAAATCGAGAAGACCCAGCTGTATCTCGGCATCGATGATGGAGGCAATCAGAGAGACGAAGCGGTCGCTTTCGTGGAATCTACCGTCGAGATGCTGCGCGGGCTGACTACGAAAGACGGCGAACCCCTCGGATGGTCCGTAAGCGAGCCATCGATTTTCGATAACGAGCCTTTGCCCAGGTATCTATTCCACTCCGCGGCTGCATCGATGTTCGGCTCGATTATCTACCGTTACGGATATGTCCCCGCGACGTGTAAGAATTGCGGGAACGGCATTTTGGTTAAAACCAGGGGGAAGAGACGCGAGTTCTGTTCCCCGTCGTGTAGGACGCAGTATTCGAACCGAAAGGCGGGACTCTAGGGGAATCCGCCTTTCGCTCTGGCGATGCGCTCTCCGCCCTCGTGGCGCCGACCCGGGCTTCCCCGGTCGGTTTCTTTACTGCATGCAGGAACATTCGGACCTCCGGAAATCAGTGGCGCGCGAGATGCGTGGCGGCATCTTCCATCTGGACACGGCTGCGCCGTGCGGCAGCCACCGCCCTATGCGCTAGGTCGACCGGACTTTCCGCCGGAGCTTCCGGGTGCTGCTCCGCACCGGGTTCCCCATTGGGGGTATTCGCGCCCACATCGCCCTTCTTTTCCATATCCAAGGCCTCCTTCTCACTGAGTCCGCTGAGGACCGTGCAGGTGCCGCCGAACCTAGCGAAGCCCCAGCGGACGTCGGCGAGGGCTTCCGATGGTGTATGGCCGTCATCCGCGAACGTCTCGAATCTCTTGAAGATCTTGCCGGCCAGGTCGCGCGGGGTCTCGAAGACGAGATCGGACATGTAATCGATTCCGTCGAGCCAATTCCCCTCGCGCAAGAGATCGTCCTTTCCGACCTCGAACAGGAACGTGAGCCGGGTCGAATCGGGTTCCTCCAGATCGAACTGCGACGTCGCTGCCATGGTCTCGAGCCTTTGCGAGAAGACTGCGACGTCGTCTTCCCCGATGAGCGCGGCGGCCCGGTCCGCCGGCATCTGCCTTACATTGAAAGCCATCACATATACCTCTTTCTATCTGTGAACCTTGATGTCTGCGCTTCCGGTCTCACCGGCCTGCGCCGCCGCCTTGGCGGCTGCTGCCATGGACGCGGGGCTCACGCCCTTCGAGGCAGTCGGCGCTACGGCCTCAACGGCCGCGCCGATCTTCGCCTCGATTTCGTCGCAGCGCACGGAAACCCTCTCGCACTGTTCCTTGACGTACCCGAGGGCCGCCGGGACGGGGACGTCGAGCTCTCGCATGGCGGTCTCCGCCTCGGCGGAAAGCAGCGCGAGGTCGAAGTCGCGGGCGAGCCGTGCGTCCGGCATGTCGTGACGGATGGAGACGATGGAGCCACCGAACGAGATGGAGGAGGACTGGAAGCCGTGCCAGCCGCGGCGCCTCGAGCTGAACGTGAGGACGGTTCCGGCCTGCGGTCTAGCGGTCGCGAGGAAACCGTCGGTGAGCGAGCAGGAGATCTCGATGTCGCGCCCGTGGACCGTGACGGTGCCGAGCTCGCGGGATCTGTCGCCTCCGAGCGTGCGCGCCACGTTGAAATCGTCGACCATCAACCGGTCGAACAGCTCAACGTCGACCGATGAGGCGCGAAGCCCCTCCATCTCGTCCAGGAACGCCAGGATACCCTCCTGCGCCTGCGCGCCCATGCCCTCGATGAGGGGACGTGTTCGATCGAGCCTCGCGATGTCGATGAGGGTGAGGTCCTGCATGAGGCGGCGCGCGTCGGCCTCGCTGACCGAGGTCTTGAAGTTCTCGCCGATCCACTGCGAGGCGGCGAACGGGTGGCCCGCGAAATCCATCAGTGAGGCACCGGCCCCGCCGAGCTCGATGCAGTTGCGGCGGACCGACTCCGCCACGGACTTCGCCGCGGCGTCGATTGCGAACGCGTCTCGCCCGTCGGCGTAGCCCTCGGCGACGCGGTCGAGACCGAGCAGGCGCGCGCCGGCGAAGATCTCGGCGCTAGGGTAGATCGCCGCGTCCGCGACCCCCTCGCCCAGGCCCTCCAGCGTACCGTCGTTGCAGATGAGCGCGCCCGAGACGCGGTCGATGAAGGCCTCGCTGCAATCGAAGCCGCCGTGCTCGGACTGGAAGGCGAGGCAGATGTCCCCGCCGTCCGTCATTGGTGCGTGTTTTCTGTTCATGATTGCTCCGGGAATCTAGTGCTTGGGACCGCGCGACTGCGCGGGCTCTTCTTCGGCGGGTTTAGCCGCGGGGACGGCCTCGGCAATAGTTCTGGCGACGGCGCATTCGTTGATGCCGTCCACCGCGCGCTCGCGGAAGTCCTGGTCGAAGTACTCGAGGTCGGCGCGGGCGTGCTCGAGCGCCGCTTCCGCGAGCATGGACCCGATGGCGGCGACCGGGTTCTCGTGGACGCCGGCCTCGTCGAGCGTACCGTCATCGATGAGCTCGTCGATCAAGCGGAGGAGGGGCGCCATGATGTCGCGCCCGATATCTGAGTACTCGGTGAGGTAGGCTGAAGCGTCATCGCAGTAGTATCGGGAGTAGTCCCTGTCGCTGCTCTTCCACTCCATGAGCTTCCCCTGGGCCTCCGCGACGGCGGCTTCCATGGGGTTGATTACGGCCGGCAGCTCGAACATGCCCTCGAAGCGCGTATCGGCCAGCAGCTTCCCGAGCGCTCGCTGGTTCTGCTCGGTGGCGACGGCGAGCGCCCCGAGGAGCACGGGCATGTCCACATCCTTGAGCTTTTCGTAGAACGCGAGCTTGTCGAGCGCGATCGAGCTATCCTCGGCGCGGCGGCAGGCCTCCAGCGCCTCGCGGTACGGGTCGAGATCGACCAGCGCCTCGCGCACGCGGTCGCGCACCTTACCCATGGCGAGCTCGGAGGCCTTGCCGATGGGGGAGGTGATCAGGAAGAAGCCCGCATCGTCGGAAAGCTGGAAGGACAGCGACTTGCGCCCATCCCTGTATTCCTGGACCCCGACGGTCCAGCGCCCGCCGGACATGTTGCCCGCGAGCGCCGCCATGCGTTTGACGGACTGCGTGAGCTGATGGTCCAGCTCCGCACAGCCCTCAAGGTACATATGCCCATCAAACCAGGTCTCTGCCGCCTCGCGGTTCGAGAAGGCTTCGCACGTCCAGGTATCCGGGTCGAAATCGTACACCTCCCAGGTGGCGATGCCGAGTTCGTTGCCGCAGCGTCGGACGAGATTGCGACCGGTCTCGACTTCCGCTTCTGGCTCGACGGCGCGCGTGCCGTCCCCGTCGTAGAGCGCTGCCATGCGCTCCACTTCCTTCGCATCGCTGACGTCATGGTTCCACATGGTGAACGGTCCTTTCATCGGGCGCCGTGCGGCGCCGCGGGTACATTCGCCCTCGATGCTATCCGCGCTCGGCACGTACCGTTCTCGCGCCAGTCCATATTTCCCGAACGGGAAGCACCCTCCCTGCGCCCTCATCGCCCTGGAACGCATACTGAAAGAGCCGCCGCCCGATGGGCGACGGCTCAAAGGCTTCCCGTATCGCTTTCCATGTTTCAGGGTAGGCGCTGCGGCCGTCGCGCCTACCCGAAAAGTTCGATGAGCTTTTCGGCCTGTCGCTGCCCGATGCCCGCGACGCGGCGGGACTCCGCGATGCCGATTGCGGTCATGGCGCTTTGCGTCTTCGCCGAGCCGACACCCGGCAGGGCCATGAGCAGACGCTTCGCCTTGATGCGCCCGACGACGGGATTATCCTTGCCCTCGGCCAGGGCGGTCGCGATGGTCACTTCGCCCGATTTGACGCGGGCAAGGTACTCGGCGCGCGCGGCGCGCATCTCGGCGGCGCGCTTCAGTGCGGCGGCCCGCTGTTCGGGGCTGAAGTTGTTCCCGAAGGCGGCCTTCTTCTCGGTCATGGTCGTTTCCTTTCAGTCCTGCGGAATCGCGGTCGCGACCCGCCTAGAGCCATTCGACTACGGTATCGCCGGAATGGACCGAGGCGAAATCGACGCACAGCGTCCGGCGGCGTCCCGGCTGCGTGTGCCTGCCGTCATCCACGTTGAATATTGCGAAGCTGTCGAACACTTGCGCGAGCGTGCAGCGCACCTTCGCGAGGTTCGCCGCGGTGCCGCGTTTCGAGCCCATGTGCCCCGAGATGGTCGCCCGATGGCCCACCTTGCCCAAGAACTGTTCGCGGTATTCGGCGATCGTGAGCCGCCCGTCCCTCGCGGGATCGCACTCCCAACCGAACAACTATACCGCCGCCATGCAGAGCATATGGGCGCCGTGTTCGCCGGCAGGGTCGATGATCGACTTCATAGATACTCACGCCTTCCAGAGATCTTTCAGATACGGCAGGAGGTATACCCCGCAACTTCCTAAAAGATGCGCTCAGACCGCAAAAACCTTACATCCTCGACCGGATATGGAGAAATGGGGCCGTCGGATGGGGCGTCATGCCGTAGGGTAGAATCGGTTGCAAGCGGAACCCGTTCCTTAGTCGGTCACACTTTGGGAACGCGGGCAACGCAGGTGCAGCCCCGGGGCCGGGCGTAAACGGCCCCCTCCCTTCCCTCTAAAAAACATCTCCGATTGCAAGCGGCGGCCTGCCGAAACCGACAGGGCGTTCGACCTGTTCATCCGCAGGAGACCCAAGGGCGATATGTACCCGGACGCCATGCCCACGGGCTACCGTCAATCGTCCCAACGGATCATCGTCAATCGTCCCAACGCAGCAGGTAGACGCCCATATTAGATTGGCTGGAATTGAAGGGCGACGCACCCCGCGAGCAGGCGGGCGGCGGGGTTGTCGCAGAAAAAGGCCAGGAGTGCAGCCCGGCCTTTAAACCTGAAATCCGCATCGCCCGCGTAACTGGCTAGCAACCTGCGCAGGGTCTGCTTCGTTCACCTGTGATTCTACCCGGTGGACCGGAGTTGATACGCAGATGCCCGGGGTGGAGCCCGGGCATTTAACCAAAGCTGAAAACTAGGCCGCCCGCGCTCCTTGTTGCTCACACGGGGACGCATCGTCTTCTACGGCCATCTTACCCAACTCCGGCAAGGTATAGACGCGCCCTCAGATTCTATATTTGAGCATATCGCCCTCGGCCGTCCGCCGATCTCCCTAGCGCTTCGCAAGTGCGGCGATAAGCTCGGCGCGCTGCGCTTCCGTGAGACTGTCCGCATTGCGGGCTACGTGGTGCACGGCGTCATCCAGCTCCTGATCGCAGGAGGTTCCGATGATGTCCGACGGTTCGACCCCGAGGGCGCGCGACATCGCGGCGATCGTGGCAGGCCACGGCAGCCGCTCGCCGTTGACGTACCTGCTCACCGAGGCCGGTGTGAGGCCTGCCGCCTCGGCAAGCTCCTTTTGACTCATACCCCGTTCCGCCGAAGCCGGCCGCGAGGCGTTTCCCACATCCGGCGGCCCTACGGGACGGATGGGGTCCCTCCATGCCGCCACCCATGGAAAACGCGAAGGCAAACCGGGCGCGATACCCAAAAGCCGCCTGCCTACACAGGCAGACGGCGGCATCGCGGGCGTGATCGCCTATTTCCTCTTCTTCGGGCGCACGATCTCGGCCGGCCTGTCCGCGGGGTCGAACGACCCGGCGCGGAACTCCACGCAGCCGGTGGCACCGCGCGGCGCGGCGAAGAACCGCCAGGGCTTGAGCGAGACATCGAGCGATACCGCCTTGAGCTCGCCGGGCTCGCCCTCGCGAACCCAGACCACATCGATCGGCACGCGCATCATGCAGGTGTGGATCGACCGGCATCCGGGGAAGTACAGGCCGCACGCCTCGGGCACCTCGCGCTTGAGCATGAGCCCGCAGAAGCGCTCGAGAAAGCCCCGGCAGGTATGGGTGAGGATCGGGACCCTCTTGCCTGAGGCCGTGACGGCCACGGCCTCGTCGAGATATCTATCGTTCATATCGGATGGCTCCTTGATCGGAAGGTTAGAAGAACTGACCGAGCTGTAGGATCATCGGCGCGAGCATGAGCATGATGATCGAGGGCAGCATGAGCAGAAGCATGGGGAAGAGCATCTTGGTGGACAGCTTGTTGGTCATGTCGTCGACCCTCAGGCGGCGCTCGGTGCGGACGGACTGCGCCTGCATGCGGATGATGTCGACCAGAGAAGATCCCGCGCGCTCCGCCTGCACGAGCGATGCCGTGAAGAAGGTGATCGAGTTCACCTGGGCGCGGTCGGCCAGTCCCAGCAGGGCCTCGGAACGGCTCGAGTAGGCGGCCTCCTTGGCGACGCGGGCGAAGGCCTCGGCGATCGCCCCGTCCATGCGGGTGCCGACCGATGCCAGCGCGCCCTCGAACGACGACCCGGCCGAGATGCAGATGGCCATGAGGTCGAGCGCGTCGGGCAGCTGGCGGTCGAGCTCGTCGCGCCATTCGGCGC
>OLPU01002448.1_pt1 | contig 12271 bp, 10 predicted proteins | sample 1673111 | NCBI WGS metagenome assembly OLPU01 (sample SAMEA3136755, study PRJEB25190) | human gut metagenome | reverse complement strand
GTCGCATTCCATCTGCTGTATCGCAGAAAGAAAAAACGTGGGCTTCTGTTCTGGAAGGACGGTACGATCAAGGTCGTCCCCCCATACCGACAGAAACGACTTGATCGAAGAAGTCAAAATCGAGGCGGGAACCATTGTCATCAACGACGACGGCGAAGATATAAGCAAGTCCCGTCTGGCCGTATACCATGAGTGCTTTCACGATGAATTTCACTGGCTGTTTTTCCGGCTCCAGGAAATGCATAACGACGATCTGAAAACCATCCAGCGGGTGAAGAAGGCGCGAAATCAGGGAAAAGAACCGCGAAATCCGCTGAAGATGCTGGAATGGGAAGCCCGTGAGGGCGCGCGTATGCTAATGCTGCCCACGGAGATCATTCAGCCGCTGATTCTCAGCCACAGACAGGAACTGAAGTGGACGAAGCACATGGGCGAGCTCTATCAGGGAATCATCTTCGGGGTTGCGGAGGATTTGAACGCCGCCCGGTATCAGGTTCGGCCGCGGCTTTTGCAGCTGGGATACTGGCAGGCGCGCGGTGCGCTGAACTATATACCGCACAGGGACGGTACGGGCCGGTACATCCGTCCGTTTATGTTCGCCCGGGAGAGTTGTCCCACCAGCGCTTATACTTTTGTGATTACGCCCGCCGAGTCCTTTAATCTGTACAGGGACAATGCCGAGTATCGGGAGAGAATTGATTCGGGTCAATACGTTTATGTAGAAGGGCACATCTGTATCAACGATCCGGAATACGTGCTGCAGGGGCGACAGGGCCCCTATATGACCCGCTGGGCAAATGAGCATGTAGATGAATGCTGCCTGCGCTTTTTGAACGTGTTCGAAACAGACGAGGACTACGAGTTCAATCTGGGCTATGTCTGCAGCGACGAGGAATACAACCGGCATTATATTGACTTTGTAACCGGCGGAAAGGACATGACGGAAGAAGAAGCAAATGAACGCGCAAGCCAGATTGTCATGAAAATGCCGCAGAAGCCCTGTGAGGCGCTGAAATATCTTGTGGAGGAAGCCGGAAAGGCGCGTCGGAAGAAAATCAGCGCACAGGAACTGTCAGAACGCTGCGGCGTCTCCAAGAGGACGGTTTATTACTGGCTCGAAGAGGAATACCAGCTCTCAGCAGAAACGTTCGTGCGCATTGTCGTGGGACTGCACCTGCCTCCCTATATATCCATGCGGTTCATGAACGTATGCGGCGTAATGCTTCAGTTCTATGGCGTCCATATGATGTACTGGAAAATCCTGAACTGCTTCTTTATGGACACGATCTATGAAGTCAATCGCCATATGCGGGACGCCGGGATTCCTGCCATGACGGAAGGAATTGAATAAAGTCCTTGCTGTACACGAAAAAGCGTATTGCGCTGCTGTCCTATGGGCGGCACAGCGCAATGCGCCTTTTTCTTTTGGCGTGTGAAGTTCTTTTTCGTCAGGTTGTACAGCAAAACTCCACCCAAAAGAAAATTTTCTGAGACTGTGCAAAATTTTTGCACAAAACAGGGCGGTTTTTGAGCTTTTCCAGAGACAAAATGCAGGATTTTGAGTTCATGTCTGCATATTCACAGAGAAATTCGTGCAAAACGGTGCGTTGAATATACAAATATGCAAGAATGACAAAAGGACACAAGCAAAAAAGTGTGCAGAAAAATTGCACCACTTCGAGGGGCAAATCCGCTATCATAATACCCGTGAGGTGGCCACCCACAAAATCAGAAACACGGTAACGCAGGGAGAAGGTTACGACCGACAGGCGCGGCAGTGGAATGACAGTGCGCATTCCGGCTGCATACGCTGAAGGTCTGCCCGTTTGAGCTCATGCAGTTCGTTGCCGTTTCAGGATTGAGTGGGAGGTCATCTTTATGTTTACAAGCAATGAACGTGGCATCCGAAAACAGGCGCAGGTGGACTTCACCCGCTCCGGCTGGCGGCAGTTTATGCGGCTCAATCGCAGTCTGGGCGTGCGGTTCCTCCGGGGATTCGTTCTCCGCTATGAACTGGCAGCTTACCTGACGGCGCACGAAGCCGCGGGCGTAGAACTGGACGAAGGCTGTCAGGAGGTCTGCTATGAGAACGGCGTGTACCTGCTGCTGCGCAAGATGCAGGGCGTGTGGTACATCACGGACGTTTTCGCCGCTGAAGAAACCGTTGGCTATGAACCGATTTTCTTCTGGCAAAAAATCCGGCGCGGCGCCGACTTTATTCTGGCGCACGTTCTGAGCGACTGGCGGCAGCTGACGGAAAGGATGGTGCTGAACGGATGAAGACTTTTTGTGGGTGCTGCGCCAAAAGTGCCGGCTGTCCCCTGCAGTACGATGAAGAACGGCGTGCCCAGTGCCCCATCCTGAACGCTGACAATGAGCCGCTGCGTTACCGCAATTCTGAAGGTTATCCCGACCCTACGGCCTTTTTCGCCCTTCGCAACGTCATGAAGCCCGCCGGATTGAAACACAAATCGAAGGCCAAGAAAAAGCATCATCCCCGGACGCAGGTTGTCCATTACGACTGAACAGGAGAGAAATCATCATGAACGAGAAAAACATCCGACTGGTCACGGCAGAATCCGTCCGTGCCGGTCATCCCGACAAGTTCTGCGATCAGGTGGCGGACGCCATTCTGGACGCGCATTTCAGGCAGGATCCCCCTGCCCGCGTCGCCGTGGAGGTCTTCGCTACGGCGGGCAAGATCGTCGTTGGCGGCGAGATCACCTCCAGGGTGGAAGTTCCCTACGATAAGATCGTGGCGGACGTGATCAACCGCATCGGCTACACTATGGAAGATCTTTGTGAAAACCCTCATGACCTGCTGGAACTGGAGGTCTGTCTCCACGAACAGTCCCCGGACATCTCCGCCGCCGTAGGTGCCGCTAATCTCGGCGCGGGCGATCAGGGCATCGTGGTGGGCTACGCCACCAGCGAAACGGAAGAATACCTGCCCCTGCCCGTGGTGTTGGCGCATCGCATCTGCAGACGGTTGGACGAACTGAAGCCCACCACCCCGTGGCTGGGCGCGGACGGCAAGGCGCAGGTCACTGTCGCCTATGAGAACGACGTGCCCGCCGTTGTAACCGCCGTGGTCGTTTCTCTGCAGCATGACGCGGAGATCGACCATACGGGCATTTCGGACGTACGGAGCTTGAACTTCCCTGGGAAAAGATCAATCGCAAGTACGAACTGCTGTCCGCGGCGCTGAAACAGAGCGTCCGGCAGTGAGAAAGGAGTCAAAATGACCATTCACATTCAGATGCTTCAGGACATCGCTACTCATGCCCGTGCCATGGCGGATAGCATGCAGGCCATCGTGGACGACTGCGCCGAGCAGCTGGCAAGGCGAAAGGCTGCCGGCGAAAGCGAAGAATCCATCATGAACGAGTCCTTCAACAAGGCTGCCCAGAACGGCTTCACGCTCTATGAAGGTCCTACGCCCTTCAACGAGAAGCCGAAGGACGCGGCAGTTCCCGTTTCGGAACCGAAGATAACCATCGTGGAACTGCGCGCCTTTGTGGCGGCGCGTTCTACTCCGGAGAATCGCCCGAAGATCAAGGGGATTCTTACCCGGTACGGCGTGAAGAAGCTCACCGAGCTTCAGGAAAGCCAGTATGAAGCGGTCAAGAATGAGGTGGCTGCGCTGTGAGCGATATGATGAACACTACGAGTACCGCAAGTGCCGAAATTCAGCACACCAACCGCGCCCATGCCCGGCTCAACGCCTCCTCATCCCATCGCTGGATGATGTGCCCGCCCTCGGTCAAGCTCTCCGAGCAGTTCGAGGATAAGCCTTCGACCTATGCGGAAGAAGGCACCTATCTCCATGAACTCTGCGAACTGAAGCTGCACCGCTACCTGGGCGATATGACCGCTGAAGCCGTAGAAGCGCAGTACGCCGAGCATCGGGACAGCGAGTTTTACTCGGACGAGGCCGAAAGCGTCACGGATGAATATGTCGCCTTCTGCATTGAAACCATCGAGGCAGTCCGCTCTTCCTGCCCCGATCCGCTGATTATGGTGGAGCACCGGCTGGATTACAGCGAGTACGTGCCCGATGGCTTCGGCACCGGCGATCTGGTCATCGTGGCGGATGGCGTGATCGAGGTAATCGATTTCAAGGGCGGCCGCGGCGTAAGAGTAGACGCTCATCGCAACAGTCAGCTCATGCTCTATGCGCTGGGCGCGCTGTTGGAGTTCGACCCGCTTTACGACATCCACCATGTGCGCATGACCATCGTACAGCCCCGGCTGAACAACCTGACCTCCTACGAAATGGAAGCGGACGAGTTGCTCCGCTGGGCAGAGACGGATGTTCGCCCAAAAGCAATGCTGGCGTATGAAGGAAAAGGCGAATTCTGCGCCGGCGAATGGTGCCGCTTCTGCAAGGCGCGCTATACCTGCCGGAAACGCAGCGAGTATCACATGCGCCTGGCTGAACGGGATTTTAAGCAGCCTGACCTGCTCTCGGACGAGGAGATCGCCGACATTTTGCCCGTAGCCGAAAGCCTGAACAGCTGGGTGCAGGATCTCATGGCTTATGCCACGCAGGAAGCGGTGGACGGGAAGCACTGGCCGGGCTATAAGCTGGTGGCCGGGCGCACGGTGCGCAAATACACCAGCGAAGCCGAGGTCATCAGGGCGGCGACCGAGGCGGGCTACACCGACATTTACAAAACGATGCTGCTTGGCGTTGGCGATCTGGAAAAGCGGCTGGGCAGAAAGAAGTTCAGCGAGGTGCTGGGCAAGTATATCGTCAAGCCCCAGGGCGCGCCGACGCTTGTCCCTGAAACCGATCCCCGCAAGCCGTATTCTGACGCGGCAGGTGATTTCAAGGAATAATCTCAAGCAGCAACTATAAGAAACATTTCTGTTCCATTAGTACTTTTAATTGAATGCCCCATGCGGGCGGAAAGGAAAACACTATGTCCATCAAAGTCATCACCGGCAAGGTTCGCGCTTCCTTCGTGCACGTTTTCGAACCCCAGAGTATCAACGGCAGCGAACCCAAGTACAGCTGCTCCCTTATCATCCCCAAGAGCGATACCGTGACCATCGGAAAGATCAGGGAAGCCATTGAACAGGCCAAACAGGAGGGCGTGCCCAAGTGGGGCGGTAAGATTCCTCCGAATCTGAAACTGCCCCTGCGCGACGGCGATGTGGATCGCCCGGAGGATCCAGCCTATGCCGACAGCTATTTTATCAATGCTACCAGTCAGGAACAGCCCGGCGTGGTGGATCGTAAGCGCGTGAAGATCACCGATCCGCTGGCGATCTACTCCGGCTGTTATATCCGGGCTTCCATCAACATCTATCCCTTCAACGCCAATGGCAACCGCGGCATTGCGGCTGGGCTGTCCAACATTCAATTTTGGGAGGACGGAGAACCGCTGAACGGTCGCGTCCGCGCCGAGGATGAATTCGACGCGCTGGACGATGATGACGCAGACGATTTTCTCGACTGATTAAGAATGCCGCGCATCAGCGACGGTGCGCGGCTATTGGATCTCCTGTTCCAGTTCATCGAAGATAGGGCTGTCGAAAAATTCCCGAAGGGAGATTTCCAGCCCGTCGCATACCTGATGAATGGTAACGATACCCGGATTGTTGCTTTTCTCGTTAAGCATACTGTAAATCGTTGACGGCGAGGTGCCGGCTATGTTGGCAAGCGTGTTCACCGTGATGCCCCGCTCTTTGCAAAGCTCCTGAATGCGAACTGCAACAGCCTGTTTTGCGTTCATGACACACCCCTCCCCACATGTCTATGATAAAGAAATGTGGGATATATCGTGTGGGACATATCCCAAAATCGGAAATTTTTATGGTATAATTGGGATATATCCCACACAAAGGAGTGCGTTATACAATGAGATTAGCGTTTACCGGCCATCGGCCAGAATCACTGCCCTTTGGTGAAAATGAGCTGTCGGCTTCGGCGATCCGCATAAAGACGCTGCTGGCGGATGAGATCATGCGGGGCGCGGCGCAGGGATACGATACTTTCCTGGCAGGCGGAGCGCGTGGCGGGGATATTCTCTTTGCGGAGCAGGTGCTTTTCGTCAAGGGGCTGGAGTGTCCCGACATTCGATTGATTACCGTCGTTCCCCATGAAGGACAGGCGAATCACTGGACGGAAGCATGGCGAGAGCGGCACTTCCGGGTATTGGAGTATTCTTCTGACGTTATTACGCTGGCATCGCATTACAGCAGCGGGTGTTATCACGCCCGGAATCGCTATCTGGTTGACCACGCGGACAGCGTGCTGGCGCTTTATAATGGTTCGCCGACCGGCGGCACGGCTTATACCGTGAAATACGCCTGTCAACGCAATAAAGAAATCATCGTCATTGACCCAACAACCATGGAGCGAAGGGTGATTCCGCCCCGGCTCCGATGTGAATAAACTGCGGCGCATCCGAAAGGGTGCGCCTTTCTGATGGGAGTGATTCATATGCCCGTTCTCATGGGCTTGGACTTGGAGACATACAGCTCGGCGCCGCTGCCCAGGTGCGGCGTGTACCGCTACTGCGACGCGCCGGATTTCGAGATTCTTCTGTTCTCCTATGCTTTCGATGATGAGCCTGTACAGACTATTGACCTTGCCAGCGGTGAAACGCTTCCAAAAGAAGTAATTTCTGCGCTGGAAGATCCTAATATTATCAAGGTCGCCTACAACGCGCAGTTCGAGCGCGTCTGCCTATCACGCCACCTGGGGCACTGGCTGGATCCGCATCAGTGGCGCTGCACCATGGTCATGGCGGCGTACCTGACGCTGCCGGGGCGCTTGGCGGATGCAGCCGTTGCTCTGGGCACAACGGAAAAGAAAATGGAAGAAGGCAAAGATCTCATCCGTTACTTCTCCGTCCCCTGCAAGCCCACCAAAACCAACGGCGGCAGAACGCGAAACCTGCCTGCCGACGCACCTGACAAGTGGGCGGTGTACAGGCAGTATAATGCGCAGGACGTGGAAACCGAGCGCGCCATCCGAAAGGCGCTGGAAAAGTATCCCCTACCAGAACTGGAATGGGAACTGTACGCACTGGATCAGCAGATCAACAACCGGGGCGTGCGTGTGGATAAGAAGCTCGTGAAAAACGCCATCGCGGTCGATGCGGTATTTGCGCAAGCAGCCTGTCAGCGGGCAAAGGAACTGACAGGTCTGGAGAACCCCGGAAGCGTCAATCAGCTGAAAGCATGGCTGGCGGATCAGGACATGCCCATGGACAGCCTCGCCAGGAAGATCGTGCAGGAAAAGGCGGCGCAGACGGACGGTATTGTGGCGGAGCTGCTGAACCTGCGGCTGGAACTGAGCAAAACCAGCGTCAAAAAGTACGAAGCCATGGCGCGCTGTGTGTGCAGAGACGGGCGCGTGCATGGCCTTTTACAATTCTATGGGGCAAACCGCACCGGCAGATGGGCAGGCCGCCTCGTGCAAGCACAAAACCTCCCTCAGAATCATCTGCCCGATCTGGATCTGGCGCGGGAGATCGTAAAGAGTGGCGATGAAGAACTGCTGAATGCGCTCTTTGCCTCCGTTCCCGGTACACTCTCGGAGCTGATCCGCACGGCGTTCATCCCGAAGGATGGATGCCGTTTTCTCGTGGCGGACTTTTCTGCCATTGAGGCGCGCGTGCTGGCGTGGCTGGCGAACGAGGAATGGGTGCTGGAGGAGTTTCGCGGCAAGGGCAAAATCTACGAAGCGACCGCCAGCCGCATGTTTCATATTCCGCAGGAGAGCATCGTCAAAGGCAATCCGAATTATGAGTATCGGCAGAAAGGCAAACAGGCTACCCTCAGTTGTGGCTACGGCGGCGGAGTCGGCGCGCTGAAGGCCATGGGCGCGAAGATGCCCGAGGAAGAAATGCAGCCGCTGGTAGACGCATGGAGCGCTGCCAATCCCAATATTGTGGCGTTCTGGGGCGCACTGGATCGCGCGGCGAGGACGGTCATTCGCAGGAAAACCTCTGCCCGCATAGGAAAGGTAGCACTCTACTGGCAGGACGATAAGATGTTCATGCGCCTGCCCTCCGGCAGAAACCTCTGCTATCAGTCTCCGCATTTCACGGAAAACCGCTTCGGCAACGACGCCATCGGTTACTATGCCCCAAATGCAGCCGGTCAGATGGTCGTGCAGGAGACCTTCGGCGGGAAGCTGGCGGAAAATGCGACGCAGGCCATTGCACGGGATATCCTGGCTCATGCGCTGTTGACGCTGGAGAAGAACGGCTACCCCGTGATTTTCCACGTCCACGATGAGGCGGTCATTGAAATGCCCATCGGCCAAGGAGCTCTGGAGGAAGCCTGCAGGCTTATGGCAATTGCGCCGGACTGGGCGAAAGATCTGCCGCTGCGGGCGGATGGATACGAATGCGCTTACTATCAAAAATCATGAAATTCGGTTTATCGAAAAGATTGAGGAGGATTCAGAATGCAGGTGAAGTACGACCGCAAGCTCCTGATTGCCATTGGCAGGAGCAGAAAGGCGTCTCAATGGCAGAACAAAGAAATGCTCTGGAGCGAGTTTCTGGACAAGCTCACCACTACGACCCGCACCCGAGAGACGGTAGCTGAATATGCTACCATGCCCAAGGGCGAACGCGATACCATCAAAGACGTGGGCGGTTTTGTCGGCGGGTATCTGAAAAACGGCAGGCGCAACAACGCCAGCGTGGTCAATCGCTGTATGCTGTGTCTGGACGCGGACAACGCCGATCCCGGTCTCATGGACGATCTGGACATGACGTTCATCAACGCCTACGCGCTGTACAGCACCCACAGTCACACCCCGGAAAAGATGCGCCTGCGGCTCATCATTCCGCTGACGCGCACGGTTACGCCGGACGAGTATGCCGCAGTGTCCCGCCGCGTTGCAGATGATCTGGGGCTTTTGCGCTTCGATCCCACCACCTTCGAACCGGCACGGCTCATGTACTGGCCCAGCACGCCCGAGGACGGCGAGTTTTTCCTTCATTACGAGGACGCGCCTTTTCTTGATCCGGACGAGGTGCTGAAAACCTATGCCGACTGGCGGGACGCTTCGCTCTGGCCCACGACGCAGCCGGTAGAGGAACGTATCCGGCATACTGCCGGCAAGCAGGAAGACCCTACTGAAAAGCGCGGGATCATCGGCGCGTTCTGTCGGGCGCATACTATCACCGATGTGCTGACGCATATTCTTTCCGACCGCTATACCCCTACGGAGCAGGACGACCGATATACGTTCATCGGCGGCAGCACCACGGGCGGACTGGTGGTATACGACGACAAGTATGCCTTTTCTCATCACGCCACCGATCCCGCAGGCGGTAAGCTGTGCAACGCTTTCGATCTGGTGCGCTGGCATCTGTTCACGCCGGGCGGCACCGCGCCAGACGGTTCTTCAGTGGGCGACGAAAAGAATTCCATCAGGCGGATGCAGGAGTATGCCGCGCAGGATGAAGCGACGAAACGTCAACTGGCTGAGGAGCGCAGTGCGCAGGCCATGGAAGAATTCGGGGATCTGGACGCCGAGAATAATGCTTCTGCTTCAACAGGCAATGCTTCAGATGAAAACTGGCAGGACGCACTGGAGATCGACAAGCAGGGTCGCGTGAAGGATACCCTTGGCAACCTCGCGCTCATTCTGCGCAACGATCCCAAGCTGAAAGATATCGCCTACAATATTCATCGCAGCGGCATCGACATCCGCAGGGATGCGGACGGCAAGACCACGCTTCCCTGGACACAGCTGAAGCCCGGCTGGAATGAATCCGACCTGGGCGCGATTCAGATCTATCTGGAGCGGGTCTACAATCTGTACACGCCCAGCAAGCTGAAAAGCATCCTGCTGGCCATCGCGGCGGAGCGCAGCTATCACCCTGTCCGGGATTACATCGAATCCCTTCCCGCCTGGGACGGCGTGCCCCGAGTGGACACGCTGTTCATCGATTATCTGGGCAGCCCGGATACGCTGTACATCCGGGCCATCGCCAGAAAAATGCTGGTCGCCGCTGTGGCGCGCATCTATGAGCCGGGGATCAAGTTTGACAGCGTGGTGGTGCTGAACGGGCCGCAGGGCATGGGCAAGAGCTCCTTTTTTGCCAAACTGGGCGGCAAGTGGTTCTCTGACAGCCTGACCATCAGCGATATGAAGGATAAGGCCGCACCGGAGAAGCTGCAGGGCTACTGGATTCTGGAATTGGGTGAACTGGCGGGGCTTAAAAAGATGGACGTTGAAACGGTCAAGGCGTTCATCACCCGACAGGACGATAAGTTTCGGCATTCCTACGGCTACAGCGTCGAGGATCATCCCCGTCAGTGCATCATCGTGGGCAGCACGAACAACGGCGACGGTTTTCTGCGAGACGTGACCGGCAACCGCCGCTTCTGGCCGGTGACCTGCACGGCCAATTCGCCACATCGACCGTGGGAAGTGGAGAGCGTCGTACCGCAGCTGTGGGCAGAAGCCTGGCAGCTGTATAAGAATGGCGAGAAGCTGTTCCTGACGCCCGAGGAAGAAAAACAGGCGGAGATGGAGCAGACGGCCGCGCTGGAGAGCGACGTCCGCGAGGGCATGATTGCGGAATACCTGAACACACTGCTGCCGGAGGACTGGGATAAGATGGATCTGGCGGAGCGCCGGGGCTTCCTGCGCGGAGATCAGTTCACGGGCGGCAATCGCACGGGAACCATCCAGCGCACGACCGTCTGCGCCGTGGAAATCTGGGCAGAATGCTTCGGAAAAGACCCTTCCACGATCAAGCGCTCGGACACTTACGATATCTTCGGTATGCTGATGAAAATCGGCGGCTGGGAGAAGTACGACGGCAATAAAACCGGCGCGATGCGCAGGAGTCCCTACGGGCCGCAGCGCTGCTTCGTTCGTAAGGCGTAAGGTACGGCGTTGCGGAGTGCGTTACCATCGGAAAAGGAAACAGATTCTCTGTCACCATTTCAGAAGGTAACAGGGCAGGCAACAGCGGAGTTACTGAGCCTATATTATGGAAGAGATTTTTCTTGTTTCCCTGTTACGTTCTTTCTATATGAGCATTTGAAAAAAGAGGGATAAAAGAGAAAATGAGCGCGTATATGCCCGAATGCCTGTACGCGCGCGCGGGAGAACACAACGAAACGTTTCAGAATCTGACGCTGTAAGGCTGGCGGCTCTTTGCTGTCAGCCTTTCTTTTGCCCGTTTTCTCCCCTGATACCTCATGAGCCTGCAAAGTGTGGAATGCTAACGCCAAAGTTTGCTGCCGCATAAGGTATCTGCTCAGTAATTCTATACGTTATCAGTCTATCAGTCGCCGGCATGTTGTCCGGTGCAGGAAGGAGGTTCATTTTGCCGGGTGAAAAGGATCTGCACCCGTACCAGAAGTTCTGCGTGGACTTTCTGGATGAGAAGCCGCAGTGCGCTTTATTTCTGGACTGCGGTCTCGGAAAAACCATCATCACGCTCACGGCCATCTCGCACCTGCTGTATGACAGCTACGAGGTGAGCCGTGTTTTAATTATCGCCCCATTGCGTGTGGCGCGGGATACCTGGATCGGCGAACTGTCCAAGTGGGAGCACCTGAAAGGGCTGCGGATGGAGCGCATTCTCGGAACACCCAGGGAACGCGTCGCCGCGCTGTCCCGCAAGGCGGAACTGTATGTGATCAACCGGGAGAACGTGGAATGGCTGGTCAAACACTACGCAGGGCGCAGGCTGCCCTTCGATATGCTGGTGATCGACGAACTTTCGTCCTTCAAGAACAGCCGGGCGAAGCGCTTTCTGGCGCTGAAGAAGGTGCTGGGGCAGTTCTCCCGCGTGGTGGGACTGACCGGCACGCCTGCGCCCAACGGTCTGGAGGATCTGTGGCCGCAGGTATTTTTACTGGATCGCGGTCAACGGCTGGGCAGGACGATGCGCAGCTACCTCGATCTCTATTTCACCACGCCCAACAGCTGGCTGCCCTACAAGCACGAACTGAAGCCCGGTGCGGAGGAACAGATTTACAAAAAGCTGGGCGACGTCTGCGTGTCCATGCGGGCGGCGGATCATCTGCAAATGCCGGAGCGCATTGACAACATTGTGGAGCTGACGCTCTCGCCCCGGGAGGAAAAGCTGTACCGGCAGATGGAACGGGATATGCTGCTTCCATACGCAGATGGCGATGTGCTGGCGCTGAACGCCGCCACGCTGGCGGGCAAGCTGCTGCAGCTGTCCAACGGTGCGGTATACGATGAGTTTCACAACATCCGCGTGATTCACGATAAAAAGCTGGATGCGCTGGAGGATCTCATTGAAGCGGC
>OLPU01002444.1_pt1 | contig 12289 bp, 13 predicted proteins | sample 1673111 | NCBI WGS metagenome assembly OLPU01 (sample SAMEA3136755, study PRJEB25190) | human gut metagenome | reverse complement strand
ATTCACAGAACAGCTTTTCGCCACTCTGGTAAGCAGCGGCGGCAACCGCAGACTGCCGCTGGCTGCGCTGAACAATCGTGATTTCGTTGTGTGGACAGGGCATTTCGTGTCCCTCCTTTCGGTAATTGGTGGATGGGGTGGCGTTTTACCACCTCATTTTGGGCAGAAAAAAAGCAGGAGACCTTTTTCAGATTTCCTGCTCGGTGTGCCGCTATGTGGGCGGCGGGTATTTAATTGTAAAAGTTCGGGGCAAGTTGACCCGATGTGAAGCTGACAAACTGGAAGTTGTCAAAGAGAATTGTTCCAGTATTCCACAGTATTGCCATTCACATCATAGAATGTAATGGTTCCCGCATTTATAGGCAAAACAATCGCAAAAGGTTTATTGCTGTCAATGTCAAGCACTTGAATTGTGTTGCCGTCATCTATTTCAAGCTGTGTTACCTGTTGCTGATTCATAGAAATAAATGCTCGCTCATTATATCCTTCTACAGTGTACTCGGCAATTCCTCTTTGAACCCCCGAAAGTTTTCCACCCCCACGGAAAAAGTATCCAAAGGAAAGACCAGGGCGGTTGACATAGACGGAAAAAGAATGGTCACTCAAATCCTGAGGGTAAGAAATATATGCAGCCATCGTGCTGGAAACGCTTCCATCGACCGTCCAATCATCCTTAATCTTCTGCGACGAACGAATATCTGTCTCCAGCTTAGATGAAGTCACGCCGATCTCATTGTTCGTATAAAGAAAACAAACAAATAAAATACAAACAAGAACAACCCCTATCACAATTTTAAGAAATATTTTTTTCACGCTATCAAAACTCCTTGTCAACTTCCGATTTGCAAATTTCTTTTACTTATTATATCACATACACATATCTACACACCAGCAAAAGATCGATAATCTCTATCTTCCTGTTGAACCAAAGGACCCAATTTCACGCTCTTTCCAGTTTTCAAAAGTAAAATCCGGTATCAGGACCGGCATGATCACAAGCTGTCCTACCTTGTCACCACTCTTAATCTCATATTCCCTATTTCCAACATTTGAAATGATTGCATGAACCTCCCCCGTATATCCGGAATCAATAGGTGGCAGCTCGCACACAATTCCCTGTGAACTTAATCCACTTCTTGGAAATATGTATCCGGCATAGCCATCCGGTATTTTTAATCCAAATCCCAGAGGCAGCTTACAGATATCTCCCGGCCGGATTACTGCATTCTTTGGGCTGAATACATCCGCTCCGGCATCATTGGCATGAGCCCTCTCCGGACTTCTCCCTCCAAAATCAATCAGCTGTATCTTCATCTGATACTCCTTCCTCCAACACACTCTCTTCGCACAGTTTTGGGAAATCCACCCTGATAATGTCTGTTGGTAACATCTGCGGTGGAACACTCTTTCCGCAGGTCATTTTTCCTTCTTCACAGCCACCATTCATACAGAATGGTCCACAGTCAGAAAACAATTCCCTGTTCTGCTCCAGAAGCTGTTCCCAGATTTTCACCATCACATATCTGGTTTCCTTTGTGTTTCTCCTGCATGTTCTCTGACGGATCATGTGCTTCCACTGATACGGTGTTGCGCTGATCAGAAGAATATTTCTCATTCCCTGCGGTGCGCAGTATCCGGCAGAATCATTATCAACACCTAATCTGATCATCTCCTGGTAATTTTTCATTGCCATGCTGCACTGTCTTAAATATCCTTCCTCCTGGCCGGTTCCCATCAGATCATAAGGAATGACAAAATCCTCCACTCCTGAATAGTCGCTGTATTGCAGGCTTGCCGACATATACTTCACTTCATTCTGGTGTCTGGTAATCTGTGCCAGGAATCTTCTGGATGCACCGACTACAACCACATTGATGATTCCAAACTTCTGGATTGTCGGATGTGGCAGCTTCACAAGATTTGCCACGGTGGATCTCTGATATGGCTTTTCATACAGATCCATGAAATCATCCAGGCAGGAAATCTGATGTCCTCTCTGTGTCAGCCTTGCCGCACAGACCATCAGCTTCTCTGCCTGGTCAATGGATTCCGGGTTTAAAATTTTTACCTCAATCTTCTTCATTCAGTTCCTCCTCTACAATCGCACGGAGAATCAGGAAATAGTTAATACTGTCGGTGATCTTCTCATCCCACTGCTCTTTGGAATACTGCTGCTCACCCATACACATATCCGATACAGAGATAAGGTGCTTGGACAGCATCCCCATAAGTGCCGCTTTTGGTGTGGTATTCATCACCACTGCTGCCTTCTTGAAATGCGCCAGCCTGTCCACTGCCGTATTCTTCACTGCTCTGGGAGCATACTCTGCTCCCTTTACCACCAGCATTGATTTACAATGATCTGTCTGCCTGACGATCACTTCATTGAACTCTTTCTGGTTCATGCCCTTTCCTCCTTCGCTTTTGATGTTCTGCTTTTCTTAGGTGCCTGCTCTGCCTTTTCCGTATTGGCTTTCAGCTTTGATTTCACAGACTCCTTTACCTTTGACAGAGTCCTTTTCTTATCAAGATCCTTCAGAGCCTTGTCAACAACTACCTTTAATTCCGGGTTTGCAGTCTTCTCCTGTGTTTCAGGTGCAACCGGAATAAAGCCCAGATCCTTTGCTCCTTCTGTAATTTTATCCATAAGCTCCTGTGCAAACGGATTTTGTGCTTTTACCGATTCCTGCACCTGTTTCTTATCTGCCATCAGCACTTCCATCTTCTGATCAATCTGATAGATGAACTCCGATGCAGTCTGACGGATCTTATCAAGGGATGCTTTCAGCTCCGGTGTTTCCTTTCCCTCTGACCAGCCCGCGACATAAGAAAAGGAATAGTCAGAAGTGTTGATTCCGTAATGCTGGCATACTACATATGCAACACTCTCAGCCTCAACTTCTTTCCCATTCCTTGAAATGTCTTTTGCCTCCGGCACATTATCCTTGTCATGCAGTTTCTGGTGTGCCATTTCATGAAGCAGTGTCTTAATGGTCTGTACTTCACTCATGCCATCCTGAACCACAATTTTTTTGTCTTCCAGATGATAGAATCCCTTGGCATCTCCATCAATCAGCTCAAAAGATACCGGGACCGGGCTGATTTCCTGCAATGCCTGCAAGAGCTTGGGATATCCTTCAATATTTCCCACCAGTTCAGACGGACCGATGGCAGGAAGTTCTTTTCCATCTGTCTGGGACAGGTCAAATGTCTTTACCACCTTGAATGCCCGGATTGTGACTTCCACTTTCTCCTTTACCGGTTCTCCATCAGCATCAAATACCGGTCTTCCCTTATCATCCAGTTTTGTCTGTTCCCTCTCGATCTTATAAGGTGCCGGGGCAAGGATACTGATTCCCTTTTCTCCCTTTTTCACATACCGTCCCATCTGTTTCCATCCGGTAAAGCTCTGACACAGCTGCGCATCCGGTTTCTGCATCATGATCAGAAGTGAATTGTTTACGGAATATCTCGGAAATTTCGCCATCGTGTCAAGGAACTGCTTATATCTGTCACTCTGGAACACCTCCACAACTCCCTTCTCCAGTTTGTCTGTTATCTGCTGCAATTCATCCGCCCGCTTATCCCTGGACTCCAGCCAGTCTATTTTCTTCTGGATGCTGTCGGGAATCTGTCCCACAACTTTTACATCCGGCATCTCATGGATCAGGGACGCGATCATCTGCTGTGCCTGCCAGCTGTCTGCAATCTCCGGTATATAACGAAGCATATCCATATCAATCCTTCTCCCGATCAGTACATCCATCTCCGTATATTCATCCGGATCCTTTGGATCAGCCGCCCTGATTCCGATTGCCGGAACTCCGTGCATACGCTCCGGTGAAATTGCTTTGAATTTTGCTACAGCCTCTGCCACACTCTTGATATTCTCATGAAATTCGCCCATGCTGTGAAATTCCATGCATTCCGCAACCGTAAGCGTGATTACCTTCTTCTCTTCTTTTACCGCTGTATTTTCTGCCACTCTAAATCCCTCCAGTTCTATATCTTCCAGATCTTTTGTCAGCTTCAATGACGCTAAAGGCATCTGGTTTTTCTCCTGAAATGAATAAAATTCATTTCCAGGTCCCACTATTATGTGGTCCACCAATTTAACACCTATCAAATCACAAATCTTATTCATTCTGTCAGTCAGACCGATATCTTCCACACTTGGAGCCAGTCTGCCGGACGGATGATTATGGACCAGTATGATAGCTGCTGCATTTGACAAAATGGTACTCTTAAGAATCTCCCTTGGATGTGCAATCGACTGGTCAAGTGCTCCTATACTTGCAATATTTATATTGATTGGTCTCATGTCAGCCCGCAGATTCACTACAGCAACAACTTCCCGGTCATAATCCCGAAACGTATCTGCCATAACTTTTACTGCTGCCGCCGGACCATTCATAGGTTCCTCACTGAAAAGAGGCGGCATTTCCACCATACGGATAGCCACCTGATTCAGTCGATGCATTTCTTTTTTCTCCGGTTCCTGCTTCTCCACGCCGGCATAAAATTCCTGTTTCGGACGAATTCCGCTAATGTTCATCCTCCGCTCCTTCCCCAACAGGTATGTTCATTGTGAACTCCCTGTTTTTCATACTCCTGAGCTTGTCCAGCAAAGATTCTTTTGTAGATGTCCTCTCATGCTTGGAAATCTTCTGCAATTCCTTCATATATCCCAGATATCTGCTTTTTCTTGCCATACTACCGCTCTCCTTTCTCCTTTTGCTGTCCCTGTTTCTTCGGCACCCTGGCCGCTTCTTTTTTCTTTTCATGCAGATCTGCTATCACAGAATCCTTAGGTTCTGCCCTCTGCATCCTTTCCTTTATCCTTCTTATCTGGTCTCTAGTAAGCGGTTTCTCCACGATACTCCTGTGGAGGATTTTCCCAATCGGAAGCCATGTGACATCCTTTCCAGCCTTTTCCTGCTCCATGATGAATTTCATATGTGATGCAGAAAATTTAGGATTCATGTAATGCTCCAGGTTCAGATCTGCCTCGGCTGCTTCATAGATTACCTTGATCTGTGCCGGCTTGAACTCCTCCGACACCCTTCCGGCATCTTCCATAGCTTCTTCAACACGTATTGATGCAACAGATCTAAATGTATAATCTACTTCAACAAATCCACTGTTATAATCATCTACTGCTTTCTGAAATCTTGCCTTTTTCTCCTCTGGTGTGAGCTTATCAAATTCCTTGTCTTCCATAGATTCCTCCCATCAGAAAAAGGCAGCCTTACGACTGCCTCATTCCCTTGATGCTACTCTTCATCCATCTCGTCCTGATCATCTTCTCCTGTATCTTCAGTAGGGCTTTCTTCCTCTGCATCTGATACAGACTCTTCCTCAATGTCCATATCTGCAAGATAATCCTCGTCATCATCACTGTCGAAGTAATCTGCATCCGGATCCGGTGCATCCGCTTTCTTCTTGCCCTTATTGGACTTCATATACATAAATCCACCGATTCCTCCAACCGCTGCAAAAAGGACTACTGCCATGATTCCGGTCACATTTTTACTTTTCTTTCCGGTTTCAGATACTTTTGCCTCTTCCTTCGGCTCCTCAGAGATTTCTTCCGTAGTCTCTGTACCTTTGACCTCTTCTGTCTCTTTCTCCGAAGCAGTCATGCCCTGGGAATTCATATAAGATTCCACCTCATCATCCTCCATGAGCTTCAAAAGGTCTGATTCATCAACAAGATTCAGGAAATGCACGGTCTCTGTTCCCTTATCGTCACGGTCAATGATAATATAGAAATAATTGCCGGACTTGGTTGTAACCGTAATGAACTGCTTGCCACCTGCCTTAATGGAGCCATAATCATCCACCAGGTTCATATTTCCATCAGGTGTAAGAGGGCCATAACTCTCCTCGGCTGTCTCAGTGCATTCCTCTGAACCTTCTACATGTGCATCCACCCCCTGGCAGACATTGTAATCATAAAGGCATACTGCACATTCCTCATTGATGGAATCCTGTGAGCACTTTTCCTCACAGATGCATTCCGCTTCCTGACTCTGTGCAAATACAGTAACCGGTGCCACACCCGCAACGGCTGTCATTCCGATTACCAGACCTCCCATAATCCTTGCTGCGATCACGTTTTTCAAATTATTCATTCTCTTCATCTAAGAAATCCTCCTCTTCCTTATCCATATCTGTCTCATTGTCTTCATCCGGTTTCTTACCGGATGTATCTGCATTCACGGCTCCGGGCATCGGAACCTGTCCGCTCAGCATTTCCTGTAACCTGCCACTATTTGCAAGCTGTAAGAACTGTGCCAGCTGTTCCGGTGATAAATTGTAGGATGCCACATCACTGACGATCTGCTGGTTTTCTTCTTTCAGCTTTGCTTCCAGCTGCTTTACCTTTGCATCCGCTGCCTCTCTTTTGGCTACTGCCTTTTTCAGATCCTCGCGGAGCTTGTCTAACTTTGCATACATAAGCGTTCTCCTTTCCCTTTGTGACAGCAAAAAAGCCACCACCTTGGTGACTTTCGCTGCATTTATAATTACTGGATCCTTCCATAGCAATAGGTATGTGCCCTCCAGTATGGCGTATCATATGACGCATACTGGATTGGATTGCCACAGTGAATCATGATCTTATTTACCGGATCGACTACGATACCCACATGGGATGCTCCGGCTGTGTTATAGGTTCCCTGGAAAAAGACCAGATCTCCCGGTTTTACATCGGAAGCTGCCACCCTTGCGGTTGCATTCTTCCAGCCATTTGCCGTAAGCCTGCCATAGTTCCAGCCATTTCCACAATTATTGATGACATAGCTCACAAAACCGGAACAGTCAAAACTTGTACCTGGTGAGGATCCTCCCCATACATAAGGATATCCAAGATACTTTTCGGCTTCCCGGTGCATATTGGAAAACTGCTGGTTCGTCAGGTATTCTCCCGGTACGGCATATCTCTCATATTCCTCTGATACACCCGGATTTGCATATACATTATCCCCGAAGATATCCGGCTTGTTGCCCCTGGTCTCCAGAAGCAGCGTATACCGTTCCATCTGATCCTGCGTCAGATTCAGTGCACTGACAGCTGCGGATATTCCATTGTTGGTCAGCGTTGTATTCAGTATCTTGTACTCATACTCCACTTCAACCTCATAGGGTTCATATACCTCATATGGAACTGACACGGTATAGGTATAGGATTCAAGATGACCATTTACCAGGCGGTATCCGGTTCTTTCCTCATCCCGGTAATGTGTCACATAATGCCATCTGGTCTCTGTCCTGGTTCTGATCTCCACAACTTCCGTTGATGTCAGCGTATACTGATAATCAAAGATGGTCTGTAATTTTGACTGAACCTCTGACGGTGTATAGTCCTCATACAGAACCGTCAGCAGTGCCGCCAGTTCAAAAGGATTGTGGGATATCTCTGAAAGTGAATAATTGTATTCGTCATATTCTGGATGATCTGTCTCAATGCTGTCCACCTTATTCTGCAGCACCGTCTCCAGTGCCACATAATCTGCTTCCACCTGCCTGATATCATCATCCTCAGCGGTAAATGAAGTTGCCACAGTTCCACTGTTTATGCCGCTTCCAAGAGCAGAACAGGATGTCAGTGCTCCTGATAATACGAGAACAACAATCAGAATTGCCACCGCTATGATCATGCCGATCGGATGGTCTTCACAGAATTCTTTCAGCATCTCTGCAAGCCTTCCCATCAGGTCCTCCGCCTGATCCGTCAGCTTTTTGCTGATCTTTCCTGCCCCGTTTGCAGCTTCCTTTGCCTGCTTCTTTGCTGCCGCCTCAGCAAATTCCCTCTGCATCAGCTTTTTGCGTGTTTTCTTCACGGTAGCTGACATGGTGCTTTCTCCCGCCTCTCCGGCTTCTTTTGCTCCTTTTGCTCCCTGCACGGCATCCAGATGGTCACTGCGGTTATGGATTTTGGAAGAATATTTCCTTGCCTGTCCATGTTCCCGTACTTTTCCAATGCCTGCTTCCACTGCTGCCAGTCCGGCATTCAGGCTGTCTGTTCCACTGTTGTCGTCCTCATTTTTAATCGTGGTTTTTCTTACCGTGGCTGCAACGGCCTGATTTTTATATATCCTCCTTCTCCCCTGCTTCTTCATGCTGCGAAGTTCTTTTGCTTCGCTGACTGAAAGCGAATTATCCTTTTTCCCATACCGGATCTTATCACGGTAACTCCTGGCTGCCGATGAATCATTTTTCAGCTTTTTGCCGTGGCTTTTCCCTGCATGGATATCCGGATTCACTTTTTTCTTCCGGGTGGACTTCTTAGCAGAATTCCTTGTATATTTTTCTTCATTCATGCTCTATCCTTTCCGAAGAAACAGCCTCTACGCTGACTGTTCCTTCTTTGCATCAGCCACTTCGGACAGTCTGGTTGTCATGATACGGTAAAGTTCCGTATTTGCCGGGAATCTGTCCACGAATGGAAGGATCACATTTCCATAGAATAAAAGCCCTTCGCCTTCTCCCGAATGTGTTACATACGAAAGCTGGTGAGGGCTGATATTTAACTGCTTAGCAAGGATCTGTCTGTCACCTACTGCCTGGTTGAGCATATAGATGAAATCAGAGTTTTCAAAGATATTCTCCACTTCCTTGGAAGCAAGAAGGTCCTTTACATTCTGGGTGATGCCGGTCGGGATTCCTCCCCATTTTCTGAAACGCTTCCATATTTCAACCGTATAGGCTGCCGTCTGGTCTTCACGAAGAAGAAGGTGCATCTCATCCATATAGTATCTGGTAGATTTTCCCTGGATACGGTTCTCCGTTACTCGTCCCCATACCTGATCCTGTACCACGAGCATTCCAATCTTTTTCAGCTGTTTTCCAAGATCCTTGATGTCATAACATACAAGGCGGTTCGTAAGCTCCACATTGGTTCTGTGGTTGAATACATTCAGGGAACCTGACACATAGATTTCAAGGGCGGTTGCCACATGCTTTGCCTCCGGTTCCTCCTGGGAAAGTAGTGCCTCATACAGATCTCCAAGGATCGGCATATTCTCCGGACCCGGATTTTCAAAATATTTTTGATAGATCTGCCTGATACAGCGGTCAATGACCGTCTTTTCTACCGGACGCAGACCATCCTTATTCCCGACGATCAGCTCACATAAGGACAAGATAAAATCTGCTTTCAGTGCAATCGGATTGTCGTCATCCGAATAGTTCATATTGATGTCCATAGGGTTGATGTACTGGTCGGATGTCGGACTGATCCTGATAACCTGACCACCGAACCTTGCAACCAGCGGAGAATACTCTGACTCCGGATCCGAGATGATAATGTCATCATCCGTAACCAGAAAACTGTTGGCAATCTCTCTCTTTGCAGAAAATGACTTGCCGGATCCCGGTGTACCAAGGATCAGTGCATTCGGATTTTTCAGTTTCTTTCTGTCCACCATGATCATATTGTTGGAAAGCGCATTCAGACCATAATACAATGCCTCATCCCCTCTCTGGAAAAGCTCCTGAGTGGTGAATGGCACAAAAATAGCCGTACTGGATGTGGTCATTCCCCTCTGAATCTCGATCAGGTTATTTGCCAGTGGCAGTGTGCTCATAAGGCCCTGCTCCTGCTGGTAATCCAGCCTGATCATATTGCAGTTATGTTTCTGTGCAATGGAAGCCGCCTGGAACACATTGTTTTCCAGCTCCTGCTTCGTCCTTCCTGTATTCATGACCAGAAACGTCAGAAGAAACATTCTTTCATTCTGGGACTGCAATTCTTTTAATAGTGCCTTTGCATCCTTGCCATAAGTTGCAAGATCCGATGGGATGATATCCATGTCATAGCCGGCTCTTACTGCCTTTTTCTGTTCCTCTATCTTGGAACGGTCAAGCTCTGTGATCGTATGCTTGATGGTCTTGATCGCCTCATTCTGATCTACGGACTGGATATGCATGGTAACGATCTGGCTTGATTCCATGGAAAGGAAATCTGCCAGAAGCCTGTCGCTGATATCCGATGCATCAATGGATAAAAAGCTCATGCATCCATACATCTCTCCAATCTGAAAATATCTTCCGGTAGGAAATGCAAAGCTGCTCGGTGCAATAAAATCCTTAACCGAAAGTCCTGATCCTGTCAGGTACTTCCAGTCGAAACGGAACTTCGCATCATCCCCCATATGAAACTGTCTGTGCATCAGTTCCAGCCTTTCACTGCCGTTTAAGCTCCTCGCCTGTACTCCCAGCCTCTTGAAGTTATTGAGGATATCCGTTTCGATATGCGTAAGTCTCGGCTTTGCTGTCTTCATGGACTCCGCATGAATCCCGAAAGTAAGATATTTAGTCTTCGTAAGACCATTATTTCCCGCTTCCATCTGGTGAAGGAGCACTTCCGAATACTCATCCCTGACATCATCGAATCCGTCATTTTTATGGGAAATCTTGATGCTCTTCTCAAAATTCGATACATCCGTTGCCATATTCTCAAATGAAAGCTGAAACTTTACGGAACTGTCAAAGAAATTTAAGAATGCGCACCATTCCTCAAAGATCTCCGTCTTGTCTTCCTGCTGTGCCAGCTGGTAATTGATATCCTGAAACTGGACTGTCTTTGTATAATAATCAAGCCCTACACGGCAGATACCATCCGGAAACATCCTGTCAAAAGGAATGCTCTGCTGTGCCGTCTTCGGTATGCCATCATTTTTCCGGGCATTTCTTACGATCTCCCTTACTGCCATCTGGTCTGCTTTGCTTAATCCTTCCGGCATTGTGAACTTCCTGCTCTCCTGATTTTTCTTTTTGAGAAAGTCTAACAATCTTTTCTACCTCCTTTTCTGCCTCTGCCTGACGCAGAAGTGCTGCGTAATAGTTATCCGTCTTATATGGGCGGATCTTCGGCCTTTTGAAAACTGCCTGTATCATATGGTTCAAAATGACTTCCAGCGGCTGTCCGTTTTTCTCATACATGGCAAGGAAAAAGAATGGCATCATAATGACCATCATTCCCATGACTGCTGTATTAGTCTTCATTACTGTCTTCATCAGAAAAAATGACGGTACTCCGATCAGTACCGCCATGCCAAAACAGATCAGCTGCCTTTTTGTCAGATTGAACATCACCTTGCTTTTTACTTTTGTCAGGTCCCTTGGGACGCTGATATAAGATGCTGCCATACTCTGCCTCCTTAATGTGCATGGAATATACTGTGTGCTACTGCTCCGGTCTTAAATAAGGTAAATGCCAACAGGATCGTAAAGCCCATAACCTTCCATAACGAAGCAATGATATCTGTGCTGAATGCTACTGACTGGATCAGGACTGCATAGATTCCCACACATACCATGATCAGAAATCCCTGAAATCCCAGTGCAAACAGACTTCTCATATAGTTCTGGCCCATCATGCTCTGTTCCCTGTTTCCAAAGGTTGCAAACGGGAGCGGTGCCAGACTGACCATCAGATAGATCTCCACCATACGTCCGTTGATGATCACAAAGATGACTGCCGAAAGTACGTACATGAGAAACTGCACGATAAATGACTGTAGGAATATTGCAAAAAGTGGTCCCAGTTCCATAGCCTCCAATGTGGACTGCATGGTTGCCAGCGTACTAGCATCTACTGCCGTACTTCCCTGTATAATGCCTCCTGCCTGCCGCACCACACTCTGCGACACATCAAATACCGCCATCGTGATATCAAATGTGTGTGTGATCAGTTCCACTGCCACAAAAGTCTTGAAGATCCATTTCCAGATGAACCATGTCTCAAAACTTGCCAGATTGTTATAACTGATGATGAGCTGTATCAGCTCATAACAAGCGATGAATGTGAGCAGTATTCCGGCAACCGGCATGATCACGGATTCTGACAGGTTCCTGACCATACTGAAGACTGCCGGCATGAAATTACTCGGTGTCTTTCCTACTTCCGTTGCGATCTGTCCCACCTGGTCATTCACAGAGGAAAACGTATTGGTGAGGTTGTCCATGATTCCCGATACAAGAATGCCCTTCAGCCAGTCAGTAATCTGCTGAATTATGCTGTTCAATTATTTCCTCCTTTCCTCCGGGACAGGGATTTCCCTGCCCCATGATCCAAACCTGATTTAGAATAAGCCGGAAAGTAATGGTACAAGTGTGGTTCCGATCAGGGCTACACCACCGCCTGCCATAAGCTGTTTTATCCCCAATTAGGTGTAAAAACTCTGCTCGATGGCGGGCGGCGGCGTACAAAAAATCTATATGGTGTTGTTAAGAGAACCGTCCCGGCGGGACAGGTCAGGCAGTGACCTGTTCCACCTCCGGG
>OLPU01002440.1_pt1 | contig 12301 bp, 15 predicted proteins | sample 1673111 | NCBI WGS metagenome assembly OLPU01 (sample SAMEA3136755, study PRJEB25190) | human gut metagenome | reverse complement strand
AAAAATTTTGATTATCCCGAAAAACCCTTGAAATACAAGCACATTCGCAGGATTTCAGATTGATTTTACTACCAATTTACTACTTTTAACGGATTGCGCCTTGATATGCCGGAACATCTTGCGAGCATGAAACAACCCAATACAAACGCGACGCACTGGCGGCGCTGCACGTCGGCAATCACACAATTTCATATAGCACCGCACTGGCGGCGTTACCTTATCCCAACCGGGAAACAAGGAACGCCGCTATTTTTTTACCCTCATGTTACGCAGTAGGGGCAAAAAGAGTCTTGCTACACAAGGCTTTGCGGGTACGGTTTTCACAGGGTAAGGGATTGATACCTAAACCCTTAAAATCGCTGTTCTACCGCGTAACAAATATGCAGCAAAGGAGTTGATGAAGCTATGGCAGTTTTCCGCGTGGAGAGAAACACAGGATATACGGTTATGAGCAACCACCATTTACGCAACAAAGAACTTTCCCTAAAGGCAAAAGGGCTGTTATCGCAAATGCTGTCCTTGCCGGAGGATTGGGACTATACCCTTGCGGGACTGTCCTATATCAACCGGGAAAAAATCGACGCTATCCGCGAAGCTGTCCGGGAGCTTGAAAGAGCCGGATATATTCAGCGTTCAAGGGAGCGCGACGAGAAAGGACGCTTGCGGGGAACTGATTACATCATCTATGAGCAGCCGCCTAACTTGGATTTACCTACATTGGAAAATCCAACATTGGAAAATCCTACGCAGGAAAAACCTACGTTGGAAAATCCAATGCAATTAAATAAAGATATACAAAAGACTGACTTACCAAAAAAAGAAAAATCAAATACGGATTTATCAAGTAACCATTCCATTCCTATCCTTTCCCCTAACCCCTCTCCTTTGAGGGAAGAAACGGCAGAGCCGGAACGGAAAGGAACGGAAGCGGCAGACGCATACAGCGTGTATGAGGAAATCATCAAGGACAATATCGAGTATGAGCATTTTATCAAGCATACCAACATTGACAGGGAACGCTTGGACGAGATTGTGTCCCTTATCCTTGAAACTGTCTGCACCAAACGAAAGACAATTCGTATCGCCGGGGACGATTATCCGGCAGAGCTTGTCAAAGCAAAGTTTATGAAGCTGAACAGCAGCCACATTGAATTTGTCTTTGACTGCATGAAAGAGAACACCACGAAAATCCGTAACATCAAGCAATATCTGAAAGCGGTACTTTTCAACGCGCCCAACACCATTGACAGCTATTACACCGCCCTTGTCAACCACGATATGTACGGCGGCTATTAAAAAACAGGAGGATTTTAATATGACACAGAAAACAGGAGCTTTGATTTTTGATGAAACGGCAGACCGTTACGACATTCGCTTTGACCTTAACGACTACTACGGAGGATTGCATTGTGGGGATTGCCTTGAAGTGTTTGTACGCGGCAAATGGAAGCCGACCCGCATGGAGTACGGGGACAACTGGTATCTTGTCGGTGTGAGGGCTTCGGATTTGAACGGGCTGCGGGTGCGTATCTAAAGGCGGCATGAAAAATGTACGCCTTATTTTTATGCCCCGAAGCGGCACACCACCCTAACCAAACTATGAAAGGAGGGATTTCATGCAAGATGAAGTCAATGAAAAAGTCGTGTCTTTAGCAATCAAAACATCTAAGCTGACCGCCGAAGTGCTGCAAAAGGCTATGAAAGCCCTGCTTGCCAAAGGCAAAGGGCAGCTAACCAAAGCCCCGCATGGGAAAATCACTATGCGGCAGCTTATGAAGCAGGGAGAAAAGGTTTCCAACATTGAGATTACCGACCAAAATATCAAAGCCTTTGACCCTATCGCAAGGAAAAGCGGGCTTGATTACAACGTCAAGAAGATTGAGAACGGCAAGCCGCCGACCTATCTTGTGTCTTTTAAGGGCAAGGATATTGACGTTATGACCGAAGCGTTCCGGGAATTTACCGCAAAGAAATTAGGCAGGGATAAAAAGCCCTCTATCCGCAAGCTGCTTTCCACTCTGAAAGACAAGGCGGCAGCTCTGAACGCACAGAAGGACAAAGTGAAGAAAAAGGACAGGGAGGTATCGCTATGAAGCCGGAACTTAAAAAGCTGCTTATCCTAAATGCCCCCTATCTGCTCTTTGTCTATCTCTTTGACAAAATCGGACAAGCGGTACGCCTTGCGCCGGGGGCTGACCTTTCCGGCAAGGTGCTTTCCCTTGCAGACGGCTTTTCCGCTGCCTTTGCAACCCCGCTTCCGAGCCTTGCCCCTATGGATTTGCTTATCGGTATTGTGGGGGCTGTCCTTATCCGGCTTATGGTGTACTTCAAAGGCAAGAACGCGAAGAAATACCGAAAAGGTATCGAATACGGTTCAGCCCGTTGGGGCAACGCCGAAGATATAAAGCCCTATACCGACCCGGTATTTCAAAATAACGTGCTTCTGACACAGACGGAACGGCTTACCATGAACAGCCGCCCGAAGCAGCCGAAGTATGCAAGGAATAAAAATATCCTTGTTATCGGGGGAAGCGGCAGCGGCAAGACGAGATTTTTTGTGAAGCCCAACTTAATGCAAATGCACTCAAGCTACGTTGTAACTGACCCGAACAGATAAGTATAATAAGGTTATAGGGAAGCGCGCACCCTCAAAGAAAGGAGGTTACACACCATGAAGAAGCAGACAGAGAAAGACAAACTCACCGCCCTATACGAAAGACTCTCCCATGACGACGAGCGAGCCGGGGAATCCATCAGCATTGAGAACCAGAAGCGGATTTTGGAGGACTACGCAAGAAAGAACGGCTTTACCAATATCCGGCATTTTACTGATGACGGAATCCGGGGAACTACGTTCAAGCGTCCGGGGCTTGACGCTATGCTGGACGAAATCCGGGCGGGGAACGTGGCAACGGTTATCATCAAAGACCAAAGCCGAATCGGGCGTGACGTGGTTGAAGTGGGGCTATTAAAGCGCACCTTTGACGAGTACCATGTGCGTTTTATCGCCGCAAATGACAACCTTGACACCGCCAACGGCTTTGATATTATGTCTATCTTCCGTGACGTGATAAACGAGTGGTACGTTGCCGACACCAGCCGCAAAATCAAGGCTGTTTTCAAGTCCAGAATGGAAAAGGGCTTGCGCTGTTCTGGCAGTGTCTGCTATGGCTACCGCGCTTCCAAAGAAGAAAAAGGAGAATGGATAATTGACGAGGAAGCCGCCGCCGTTGTGCGCCGCATCTTCCAGAGCGTCCTTGCCGGGGAAACCATAGCCAGCATAGCAAAGGCACTCCGCACCGAGAAAATCCCTATCCCGTCCGAGCATTGGAAACGGACAGGCGAGCCAGTCCGGGCGGCAAAATACACAGACCCCTACGCATGGTCAGCGACCACTATCGGCTACATACTGAAACGCCCGGAATACACAGGGCGTAAGGTATTAGGGAAAACTGTATGCGAGAACTACAAGACCAAGAACAGCCGCAAGACCACGCCGGAGGAACAGTATATTTTTGAGGGCGCAATCCCCGCCATTGTGGACGTGGAAACGTGGCAGACCGTACAGAAGATACGGGAAACCGTGCGCCGCGCCCCCAAGCGGCAGAACGCCCCCAATCGCTTGACCGGGCTTTTATACTGCGCCGACTGCGGTTCAAAGTTGACACACCGATACAACCTTGTGCAAGGGAAATGGATTGAGGACGCTTTCATCTGCTCCGGCTACCGCCATTTAATCCATGACTGCACCATGCACCATATCCCCACGGCGAAGATTGAAGCCGCTATCCTTGCCGTTATCCAGCGGGTAAGCTGGTATGTGCGGCACAACGAAAAGGAGTTTACCGAGCGTGTCCGGGAAGCGTCCGACCAGAACCAAGAAAAGACCGTCAAGGAATGTAAGCAGAAAATCAATAAGGCTCAGAAGCGGCACAAAGAGCTTGACGGGCTTGTAAAAAAGCTGTACGAGGGCAACGCCACGGGCAAGATACCCGACAAGCATTTTACCCGGCTTCTTACCGAATATGACGAGGAACAGACCGGGCTTGAAACGTCCATAGCGGAATGGCAAAGGCAGATTGAAAGCTGGAACGCTGATAAACTGAAAACAGACCAGTTTATCCAGCTTGTGAAACGCTATACCGACTTCTCCGAATTGACAACGCCCATGCTCAACGAGTTTATCGAAAAAGTGATTGTGCATGAGGGCGAGGGGCGGGGGAATGACCGCCGCCAGCGGATAGACATTTATTTAAACTTTATCGGGGCATTTGAAGTACCCGCCCATATCGTCACCCCGGCAGAGGTGGGGGAACAACGCCGCCAGCAGGAGGAACAGGCGGCAAAGGAAGCTCGGTCAAAGGAGCTTGAAAAGGCGCGGTATGAGAAACGCAAGGCAGAGAAACGGGCATTTACCGCAAGGAAAAAGGAGGGGCTTCTCACGCCGGAAGAACTGGAAGCCGAGGAAAAACGGCTTGCACATAACCGGGAGTGGCAAAAGGAATGGAGGGAGAAACGCAAAGCCACAGAACCGCCCAAGCCGCCTAAGAAGAAATCCATAAAAGAGCTTATGGAGATTGAAAAGACCGGGGCAGAACTTACGCCGGAAGAAATAGAACGGCTTGCGGAACACCGCCGGAAAAAAGCCGCACAGCATAAGGCGTGGCGGGAAAGGCAGAAAGCCGGGCAGCCAAAGACAAGGACGCTCAAAGAGCTTGCCGCCGCCCAAAAAGAGGGGGAAGCCTTAACGCCGGAGGAATCGGAACGTCTGGAAGCCCATAGAAGCCGGAAAAAGATAGCAAGGGAAAAACTGGTACGGCAAGCCGAAACCGACCCGGCAGCGGCGGCAGAACTGGCAAAGCAGAGGGCGTGTTCTTCCGAAGCCACCAAGAAATCCCGGCAGAAAATGTATGAGGAAGCCGCCACAGGAAACCCCGAAGCGGTAGAACGCTATGAGAATTACCTTGCGTCAAGGAGGGAAGCATACCACAGGAAAAAACAGGAATCAGAGAGAACCGCATAGCCGCCCCGTCTGAACATCAAGGGCAAAAAAGCAAGGGCGCATTGTGGAAATGTGCATAACTGGCTATGGAATCATGGATAACTCTGTTCACAGCACATGGAAAAGCTAAAGAGCAGCTTTCCCACGTCCTGCAAACAGAGTTACCCACAATTCCATAAGACAGCCAGTTATACACATTACGGCACAATGCCGACTATTACGGAATCCTTCTCATTCCAACAATGACAAAAACACTATTCCAGTAAAGCAGAAATTTGTATATAATTGTCAGAAGAAAAAAACAAAGAAATTCAAATTTATGTATTGACTCTCTCGTAGCGTAACGGTTTACGATTGAACCGAAAGGAGGAAATAATGAAAACCGTAAAGGACGTGTCAGAGATAACCGGAGTAAGTATAAGGACGTTGAGATATTATGATGAAATCGGTCTGCTAAAGCCAACGGAATTAACAAAAGCTGGTTATCGACTCTATGACAACAAAGCGTTAGAAAAGTTGCAGGAAATTATGTTCTTTAGAGAATTGGAAATTCCATTGATAGACATAAAAAAAATCATGGATAACCCTAATTATGATAAAGAGCAGGCTTTATTGACTCAAAAATCTTTATTGGAGCAGAAACGAAATCGGCTAAATGGGATTATTGAGTTAATAACAGACGTAATGAAAGGAGTCAATACTATGAGTTTTGAAGCATTTAGCAACGAAGAAGTACAGAAAATGGTAAATCATACTTTGGAATGTATGTCAAAAGAAAGCCTTGATGAGCAGGTGCAAAAATACGGGAGTATGGAAAAATACAAAGAGTATTTGGTTTCCGGCTTTGCCAACGAACAGGCTATGGCAGACTTATTGAAGTGGTATGGCAGCAAAGAAAAAGCAATGGAAGCAGTCATGCAGTCAACCGGAAGTGGTGAAGAAATAAAACAGGAACAAGATGAAAATGCCAGAATCTATAAGCAGTTTATGGCAGCAAAAGAAGCTGGCAATATGGATATGGCACATTCCGCTGTTGAAATGCTTGCAGAAAATTACAAAACAATGTTTGCGCTTGATAATGCAAGAAACATCCTGCTCGATTTGGCAAAAGAATATTTGCAAGGAGAAAAACTTGCAGAAGCAACCGATAGCCAATTTGGAAAAGGCTGCTCTGAATATGTCGCCCATGCTATTCAGCATTACTATGGGGCATAGCGGACAAAACGACAATGAATTATTTATAACGGGTGACGAAATAAATACATTCTCTCGTTGCCCGTTATATTGGAGTAATAGCGATGTTAGAAAGTAATTTTTAAATATGTTTCCCCATGTGGGAGAAAGGGGGAAATTTCTATGGCTTGCACAGAAGCATACAGGGAACACATCATGTATTCTTTCAACGCCTTTTGCAAAGTTGTCATACGCTATGCCGCTATCAACGCATGGCGCGACAGGAACAGGCGGCGGCAAAAAGAAATATCCTTTGAATACCTCACAGAAGAAAAGTTCTACCCTCTAAGCACATCAGACGAATATCTCAAATCACCCTACGAACAATACCCCGTTACGATATGCGGTCAGACAATCATACTCACCAATGGGGAGCTTGCCGCCGCCCTGTTATCATTGCCGGAGAAAAAGAGGGAAATCATTTACCTTTACTTTTTCGGGAATTACACACAGCAGGAAATCGCGGATTTATACGGGCAATGCAAGAGTACGGCATGGCATTATATCCACAGCGCATTACAGATGTTGCAGGAGGAAATGGAGGTGCTTTTACATGGGGAATCCTAATCTTATACCGTATGAAACCATTATCCGGGCAACCAGCGGAGAGCCGGAAGCCGTGGACGAGGTTTTACGGCATTACAGCAAGAGAATCCGCTTTGCCGCCCTTGAAAACGGACACGTCAACATAGACACCGAGGACAGCATAAAACAGCGGCTTATCAATGCCCTGTTCCAGTTCCGCTTTGACTGAAAAGGGCTGCATAACGGGAGGTGGTATTTGTCGGGAAAATAGTCATGCTTACATTCAGCGACACCGAAGAAAAAGCGGTTGAGAAAGCCATAGCCGCCCTTGCCGATATGATACCGCTGGAAGCCATACAGCCGCCCCACTCCCCGGCGCTTACTTTTCCGGGATTGGAAATCAGATTACACCAACGCCGGGTATTAAAAGACGGCACGGACATTTACCTCACCCGTTTAGAATACGGCGCACTCTGCTATCTTGCCGCCAGTCCGGGGAGGGTGTTCACAAAGGCGCAAATCTTTGAAGCCGTGTGGAGCATGGAGAGCGAAAGCTGCCAGTCAAACGTGGCAAATGTGATATGCAATCTACGGAAAAAGATAGAGCCGGACAACAAGAATCCCACCTACATAAAGACCGTTTTAGGCATAGGCTACAAGTTTGCTTCCGGGGAATAGCAACAGGATAACCGCCGCTATTGGCGAAGATACGAAACAGGAAATCAAGGAAAAAGGTTTCCTGTTTTTTTGCGCCCATTTTGCTTATTTCCGGCTTTACTGTATGGAAAAATACCGCCGCAAAATTGGCAGAATCCACACCACGCAAGCCGGGGGAAAACGGCAAAAGCCAGCACAGCGGAATCCGTCACTTTCTAAGAGCAAGATTCTACCACAGTACCAAATTTCGCTAATCGCTCATTTTGTCCTATGGGAATCTTGTTGGGGTTGCCACCCCAAGCCCGCCTTTTTGCGGCTTGCGCCGCTTATAATTACCGCCGCTTTTGCAGCGAGTGAAAGGAGGTTCACAGCCATGAAAAAATACAACACGCCCCACCGCCACCGGGTAATCAAGACACGCTTGACCGAGGAAGAATACGCCGAGTTTTCCGAGCGTGTCACCCTCTGCAAAATGAGCCAAGCCGAGTTTATCCGGCAAGCCCTAACCAAGTCAAGCATACGCCCGGTCATTACCGTTTCCCCGGTCAATGATGAACTGCTTTCTGCTGTTGGGAAACTCACAGCCGAATACGGGAAAATCGGCGGCAACTTGAACCAGATTGCCCGCTGTCTGAATGAGCATGGCGCACCTTATAACGCCCTCTCCCAAGAGGTACGAGCCGCCACAGCGGAGCTTGCTGCCTTGAAGTTTGAAGTCTTGCAGAAAGTAGGTGAAGCCGTTGGCAACATTCAAACATATCAGCTCTAAAAATGCCGACTATGGAGCTGCCGAGCAGTACCTAACTTTTGAACATGACGAATTTACCATGAATCCCACTCTTGATAAAAATGGGCGGCTTCTCCCCCGTGACGATTACCGCATTTCCTCTCTGAATTGTGGTGATGAAGATTTTGCAATCGCCTGTATGCGCTCCAATCTGAAATACGGCAAGAACCAAAAGCGGGAGGACGTAAAGAGCCACCATTATATTATCAGCTTTGACCCCCGTGACGCACCAGACAACGGCTTGACCGTAGACCGGGCGCAAGCGTTGGGCGAGCAGTTCTGTAAAGAGCATTTCCCCGGACATCAAGCGTTGGTATGCACCCACCCAGACGGGCATAACCACAGCGGAAATATCCATGTGCATATCGTCATAAACAGCTTGCGGATTGCAGAAGTGCCGCTATTGCCCTACATGGAAAGACCAGCGGACACAAGGGAGGGCTGCAAGCACCGCTGTACGGACGCAGCTATGGAGTATTTCAAAGCGGAAGTCATGGAGATGTGCCACCGGGAAAACCTCTATCAGATTGATTTACTTCACGGGAGCAAGAACCGCATTACCGAGCGTGAGTATTGGGCGAAACGGAAAGGACAAGCCGCACTGGATAAAGGGAACGCTTCCCAAGCTGTCACAGGAGAGCCGCCCAAGCAGACCAAGTTTGAAACCGACAAGGAGAAGCTACGGCGCACAATCCGAGCCGCCCTGTCCTCTGCTATCTCTTTTGAGGACTTCTCCGGGAAACTGCTACAACAGGGCGTGACCGTCAAGGAGAGCCGGGGGCGGCTATCCTATCTCACGCCGGACAGGACGAAGCCCATCACCGCCCGGAAATTAGGTGATGATTTTGACCGTGCCGCCGTGCTGGAAACACTCACCATAAACGCACAGAACGCCGCCAGAGCCGCCGAAACGCCCCTACCCCAACAGGAATACCCCCGCAGCATAAAAGACCGCTTACAGCGCAACAAAGCCGCCATAAACGCCCCGAAAAATGACGGAGTACAACGCATGGTAGACATAGCCGCCAAGAAAGCCGAGGGCAAGGGGCGGGGCTATGAAAAGTGGGCGACCTTGCACAACTTGAAGCAAATGGCGGCTACCATGAGCGTTTACGAGGAATCCGGCTTTTCTTCCCCGGAAGAACTGGAAGCCGCCCTTGCCGCCGCCAGTGCGGAACTGAACAGCGTCCATGCCAAACTGAAAGCCGTGGAAAGCACTTTACAGGAGAAAAAGGACTTACAGAAACAGCTATTGGCGTACATCAAGACCAAGCCAGCCCGTGACGGGCTGAAAGCACAGAAAACAGAGAAAGCCCGCAAAAACTACCGGGAGCAGCACGAAAGCGATTTTATCATAGCCGAAGCTGCCACCCGGTTTTTTAAGGCACAGGGAATCCAAAAGCTGCCAGCGTCCAAAGCATTACAGACCGAGATTGAGCAGCTTACCAAAGAGAAAAACGCCCTTTACAACGAGTACCGGGAAAAGAGGGAACGCACAAAGGAATTGCAGACCGTAAAGGGCAACATTGAGCAGATTTTAAGGCGCGAGCCAGAGCGCGGAAAGGGGCGGGTAAATGAACGGTAAACTCCCCTACATGGACTACCCACAGTACAGAGCCGCCCGCCGCCTTGTGCATGAGTGCTGTAACTACGATAACGGCAACTGTATTGTACTGGATAACGGCGAGTCTTGTGTATGCGTCCAGAGTATCAGCTATTCGCTTCTCTGCCGCTGGTTCACTGCCGCCGTGCTTCCCCTTGACTGGAAACTGGAAGCCGCCCTTTTGCACCGGGCAGAACTGAAACGCTGTACCGAGTGCGGCGGTCAGTTTCTCCCAAAATCCAACCGGGGGAAATACTGCCCCGATTGCGCTGGACGCATGAAAAGAACCAGAGCCGCACAGCGCAAGCGGAAACAGAGGGGGAAATGTCACGCTTTAGAAAACACAGAACCCCCGTAAATCAAGGCTTCCCGGCTACTGCTCAACGGGTATGCGGTACTTTTATCCTTTACCCCCAAAAAAGCCGTTTTAAATGCGTAACAGAAGCCACAGACAGGAGGTGAAAACCATAACCGAATACATTACAGCCAACACCACAATGCCGCCCTTTTTCCCCTATCCCCGATTTCTGCTGAAAATGGACTTGTCACAGACTGCAAAGCTGCTTTATGCGCTGCTCCTTGACCGTTCCACCCTCTCACTGAAGAACGGCTGGCAGGACAATGAGGGCAGGACGTATATTGTCTACCCCATAGCAGAGATAGCGGAAATACTGGATAAAAGCACCATGACAATACAGAACTCCCTAAAAGAACTGGATATTGCCGGGCTTTTAGAGAGGGAACGCCGGGGATTTTCCGCGCCGAACCGCCTTTATGTGAAAGTGCCGGAAGTAGTAAAGGTTTCTTTAGATATGACACAAAGAAATCTTGATGTCAGTCCTAAAGAAAACTGTACATCAGACACAAAGAAAACTTTACCTATGATACAAAGAAAACTTTACCCTAACCAACTAAATATAAACAAACTAAAAGAGAGCCAACGAATGGGAGCGAGTGGAGAGCCGCCCGCGCCCTATGGCAAATACCAGAATGTTTTCCTCACTGAAAGCGAATATGCGGAGCTGAAGCAGGAATACCCGGACTGCCTTGAACGGCTTATCGAGGAAATGAGCCGGTATATTGCTTCCAGCGGGAATGACTATGTAAGCCATGCCGCCACGCTTTACAGGTGGGCGGACAGGGAGAAAAAGGAGAACCCGAAAAAGGGAATCCCCGATTATTCTTTCAAAGAGGGCGAGAGCCTTTGACAGCGGAGATAAAACGCCCCGTAAACAGGGCGTGAATAAGACCATGAACAAGGAGGACGATTTTATGTGTGATTATGATAACGCCATTTTCCGGCTTGCCACAGAAGCAGAGCCACAGCCAGAGGATTACACGGGCGAGGACGGGCTTTTATATTGCGGGAGCTGCCGCCAGCCCAAAGAAGCCTACTTCACCGAGGGAATGGGGCTTTTCGGACGTGACCGCCACCCCAAAGAATGTGACTGCCAGCGCAAACGCCGGGAAAAGCAGGAAGCCGCCGACAGGGAGCGAAAACACCGCGACACCGTGGAGGAATTAAAACGCCGGGGATTTTCCAACGCCGCCATGCGCCAGTGGACTTTTGAAAATGACAACGGCAAATGCCCCCAAATGGATAAGGCTTTATTCTATGCGGCGAACTGGGAGGAAATGAAAGCGGAAAATATCGGCTATCTGCTATGGGGCAAGGTAGGCACAGGCAAGAGCTATTTTGCCGGGTGTATCGCCAACGCCCTTATGGAGCGTGAGATTTCCGTGTGCATGACAAATTTTGCCTTGATACTCAATGACCTTGCCACCAGCTACAAGGGCAGGAACGAATACATAGACCGCCTTTGCCGCTTCCCTCTGCTTATCCTTGACGATTTCGGCATGGAGCGCGGCACGGAATACGGGCTTGAACAGGTTTACAACGTGGTTGACAGCCGATACCGAAGCCGGAAGCCGCTAATTGTCACAACGAATTTGACGCTGGAGGAATTACAGCACCCGGAGGACACCGCCCATGCCCGGATTTATGACCGTCTGCTTGAAATGTGCTGCCCTGTCTGCATTACCGGGGAGAACATCAGGAAAGCCACGGCACAGGGGAAAATGGAACGGTTAAGGGGATTGATGAACGGAAAGGAGAGCCTATGAACCATGACACCAGCAAGACCAGCCGCACCGCCGCACCTCTGGACGCGAAGCCCGACCTTGTGAAGCGGATAGGGAATACCACCTTTGACATACATATCCATTTCAGCGAAACGAGCCGGGAAACCTTTACGGATAAGGTAGTGCGGCTTATCGAGAATGACAAGGACAGTGTAACCAACTGAAAAGAAGATACACTTTTTCTTATTCCCTACTTGACATTACCAAAAGGTACGGTTTTAGTCGAGTGTGGGAAGCTCTTACAGCGCGGCGGGTATCGGATAAAGGTGCTGAACACGATAAATTTTAAGAAATCCATGCGTTATAATCCCTTTGCCTATATCCGCAGCGAAAAAGACATTTTGAAACTGGT
>OLPU01002434.1_pt1 | contig 12318 bp, 9 predicted proteins | sample 1673111 | NCBI WGS metagenome assembly OLPU01 (sample SAMEA3136755, study PRJEB25190) | human gut metagenome | reverse complement strand
CCGCCCGTCAAAATGAGAAATGGAGGTTGGATTATATGACATTACAGCAGGAATATAGAGAACGCTTCCAGGAGGGTAAGGTCGAAGGCATTAAAGAAGGTAAGATTGAAGGTTTAAGGGAGGGAAAGATTGTAGGAAAAATTGAGACCTTATATGAGGAACTTCATATGACCGTGGTTGAGATCGCAGAGAAATTAGCGATTTCGGAAGAAGAGGTGCAAAGGATCGTAGATGCCTTGTAAGTCCTACCTATATATAATGTACCTTATAAGGTGGACACAGTAAGAAAAAGGGATTGTCTAGAATGTTAATCATCGCTAGAGAAAATAATAAATAATTGCTAGGTCTGAAATTACTGAAAGGAGCCTTAATTGTGAACACTTTAACAAAGGGAGATATTCATAAAAATAGACATTATTGTTAAAAATTATAAGGCCAGAGTGTGGACACGATGAAAAGGGAGATGCCCCTATTAAGTGGACATGTGAAAAAGGAATCAAATCCTATAAAGTAGACGCTGGTTAAAGGCAATAAATTAATAAAAATGGACACATGAGTATTTCTAAGAACAAGGGCATCTGATACAATAAAATCAAGATTGGAGAGGATGCAATGAAAGAATATACTGCATAAGAAATGAAACTGTTAAAAGCAAATCCATATACGTTCAAGGTAACTAAGAATAAATTGTATTTTACAATCAAATTTAAGGAAGCTTTTGGACTGCATATTATGATAAGAAAACGAAACAGCATGAATGTATGATAGAACCATATCATGCTAGAGTGTTCCGAAACGAGCAAAAGCATAAAACGGCACAAATGAATGGTTATAAAACAAATCATATTGACAATTAACATATGAGATGATATATTTATATATATACAAATAATCTAACAAGTTCTTTTGCTCTTATGTTCTAAAACGAGAAGTGTGTATATGTTGGACAGATTTACTAGCATGGATTTGTATCCTTTATAGGTGCAGATTCCTGCCATAGGCGCAGTTTTGATATAGTAAATCAAGGGTCGTATCCTTAAGAGAGGAAGAACTTGTTGCCAACAGGGAAAGGTAGGGAACATGGGAGAGAAAGACATTGCGGAGAAGGTACTGGAGGATTACAATGACGTTTTTGCGGATATAGTGAATGTGTTATTGTTTCAGGGAGAACAGATCGTAAAGCCGGAGCAATTGGAGGATAAAACATTACGGTCTTCTTATAAGGTAGATGGTAAATTACGCGAAATAGTGAGAGATGTCGGAAAGAATTGGAATCAGGACACCATACGCATCGCCTGTTTGGGGATTGAAAATCAGACAGATTCTGATGCGGATATGCCATTGAGAGTTATTTCGTATGATGGAGCAGAATATCGTGCTCAGTTAATTAGAGATATATCTTCACAGGATGGTGGAGATGATGATATAATATCTACCAAGAAGAGGCGTGATGTAAAGCGTTATCCGGTTGTGACATTGGTGCTGTATTTTGGCTATGAGAAACCTTGGAGTTCCTCGAAGAGTCTTTTGGATCGACTAACTGTTTCAGATGCATTGAAACCATATGTGCAGGACTATCGGATCAATGTATTTGAAATCGCATATCTTACGCCGGAACAGGTAAAACTATTTCAGAGTGATTTTCGCATTGTAGCGGATTATTTTGTGCAGAAACGGTTAAATCATGAATATAAACCGTCGCCACAGAAAATGAAGCATGTGCATGCAGTTTTGCAAATGATGAGCATAATGACGGGCGACCATCGATTTGAGGATGCATACAATGATGCGATACAGAAGGAGGAGTTGAATATGTGTGAGGTATTGGATAGGGTAGAGAAAAAAGGATATGATGCTGGAAGAATTGCCGGCAAAATTGCCGGCAAAATAGATGTGTTCTATCATGAACTAGGTATGTCCGTATCTGAGATTGCAGAGAAACTGAGCATAACAGAGAGCGAAGTGCAGAAAATTCTTGATGAATCGGAATAATTCAGAAGATTTTGAAAGAACATTATATTAATGCTTTGTAAGATAAACAGTCCTTTTATGATGTTTCATACTGGGGCTGTTTTTTGTTGTTCAAATTAAGCTGATAATCGCACGTGACAACAAAATAATTTTTTTCAACCGCCTGAAAGTTATAATATCCCTTAAAAGGGTAATATTGCTGTTTGTATGCAAATTCCTGGAAAATTAAGATGTAGAACAAAGAAACAAGGTAGTGACGTGCACTATCTAGATAAGGAAATTTGATCCAATAGACAAATTAGTTTCTAAAATTACGACATCTAAAAAACAACAATCCGTTTCGGTGCAAAAGGAAACGGAACGAGAACGCACATATTGAGCACTTCCGAGAAAAGTAATGTAGCCATGAGGGTTGAGAAATGTTGAATACTTCTGTATAATGGGTTTAAATATGTACGTTATGTCGATCTCGTAAATTAGGAAACATGAATATCGAGCAATGCCTAGTGATTATTTCATTAACAAAGGAGAGGTGGGTAATATGAAGAAGAATACTAAGCAAACAAAAGATGACAAAATGAAAAAGCCAAAGCAGCATCCAAAGCCAAAGGGATTTCGAATGGGACTGCGAGCAAAGATATTGGGGATATCGTTGCCAATTACCATCATTATGGTTATTGCAATGATCGCCATTGCTTACAGTGTTTCGGAGAAAGACATCATGAAATCTTCACAGAGCTTGCTGCGAACATCAGCAAAAGATCAAGGAAATCAGATCGAGGCGTGGTTGAATCGTAAACTGGACGAAGTTAAAACAGTAAAGTACGACTTAGAACATTCCGGTGCAGTGAAGGATCAAAAGTTGTTACAGAAGAAATTAAACGATTATTATGCGTTGGATGATTCTTTTGTTGGTGGTTTTTATGTGACGGACACAGCAGGAACTGTCATGAAAGCTGATGACAATACGACACAGATTAATAATGCAAAAGATCAGATATGGTATCAAAAAGGGCTAACCAGAATGAATCCGGGTTATACGCCTGTTTTTGAAGATGATGAGAATCATATGATGATCAGTGCATGTGGCATGTTGGACGATGCAACGAACATTCGTATATTGTCAACAAACTTGTCTCTTGATTCGGTAAATATTATTGTCAATTCCAGTGTATCCATGCAAGGGGCTGAGTCGTTGCTTGTAGACAAAAGTACAGGTGATATTCTTGCATCGCGTGAATCAGAATTGATCGCAACATCTATAAAAGATACGTCCAATGGTTTTCTTAAAAATGTTGCAGATAAAATCAACAAAGACGACGAGTCGGTGACAACAATACGTGATAAAGTAGTTGTTACGCGCGAAATTGCAGGAACGGATTGGGTCCTTGTTTCCTATGTGCCAACTAGTTTGATCACTTCTGAAGTAGATAATTTGAGAACGATATTGATCGGAGTTGCAATTGTTGGTCTGCTGGTATTTACGCTGCTTAATACAATAGGTGTGTCGCTTACGGTGAAGCCGTTGCGAATACTCAGCCACAAGATCAAGGCGATGTCAAATGGTGATTTTACAATACAGATCGAAGCGAAAGGCACGGACGAGATCGCTCAGATCCAACAGAGTGTAAAGATATTTACAGAATATATGCGTGAAATGATCTGTAAAATTAATGATGTATCAGATAGTATTAGAAACCAAGCTGATAGCAGCAGTGTTGTGTCAGTGAGTATGCAGGATGCTTCGAATGCGCAAGCAGCTTCTATGGCGGCTTTGAGTGAGACGGTTGAGCAGATTTCGGAGTCGATCAATGAAATCGCCGAGAGCGCAACAGATCTTAGCGGTGTTGTTTCTGATGTGTCTCGGGACAGCGAACAGGTGAAATCGCAGATCGATAGTACTGTCGGCATTGCACGTAAAGGTCGGAGTGATATGGAGTTGGTAGGTACTGCTATGGACGAGATACGTGATTCTATGTCGTTACTGGTAGATGCTATTCGTAAAGTGGGGGAAGCCTCCAAAGAGATTACAGGAATTACAAGCTTGATCGCAAATATTTCAGAAGAAACCTCACTGTTGTCGTTAAATGCTTCTATTGAGGCTGCGAGAGCCGGAGAGGCTGGAAAGGGATTCTCTGTGGTAGCCACAGAGATCAGCAAACTTGCACAAAACACAGCATCCTCCGTGGAAGAGATTTCACAGTTGATAGACCAGGTGGACGGTCTGGTTGATGATGCTGTAAATCAAGCGAATGTCAGCGTACAAAATATTGGTGAGAGTGGTGGCCGCATACGTGTGGCACAAGAGACATTTGAGCAGATTTATACATGCATTGAGGATATGAAAAATGGTATCAATAATATGATCACGCAGATCGCTGCTGTAAATAATGTTGCTATGGACGTATCAGCAATCTCAGAGGAGCAGGCTGCTTCGACTACCGTGATCAGTGAGACTTCGGATGCTATGGTTGGTCAGGCTAACAATTTAGCAGGCCAGAGTGAGCAGGTGGCAGACAGCTCGAAAGTTTTGACGAACACTTCAGAGCAGCTTGCAGAGCAGATGGGTAGATTTCAGATATAAGGAACGTTGTTTGGATACTATACTATGTGATAAGTATAAAGAAAAGTGCAAATAAGTTTTTAGGGTAAGCATGACGGCACTGGTGTGGTGCTGTATGCGGAAATGGAGAGGATTATGACAAAAAAAATAGTGTTATATTGTTTGGCTGTCATGTGCTGTGTATTGACAGTCGGCTGTTCGGGAAAAAAAGAAGATGGTCAGGGCTCCGGCAAAGACCTTAAGATCATGTTCACTGTATCTGATGGTTCTGACACATTTCGTGCCACACTCGCAGAGGCAGCTAAAAATGCAGCGGAAGAAGCCGGCTATACAATAGATATTCAGGATGCAGCGGGTTCTTCGGAGACACAGATGAACCAGATTAAGAATGCAAAGGACGCGGATGTGATCATATGTGCGTTGTGTGATGCCGGAACGGCACAGCAAATGGAAGCATTGGCGGGAGACAAACCGATTGTATTTATTAACAGTTGTCCGGAAGAAGAATACCTGCAAAAAAATAAATATATCTATGTTGGATCTGATGAAGCGGTGGCCGGTAATCTTCAGGCAGAATACGTCCTTAATAAATATGCGTCCAAGGACTCCTTAAATATCGTACTCATCAAGGGAGAGAGTACGCATTCAGCAACAAAGGGACGTACCAAAGCAAATAAAGCAACATTAGAGGCATCTGGTAAAACCATTCATTATGTATATGAGGATTATGCGGATTGGAGTACAGAAACCGCAGCCAAAATGTTTCATCAGTTTTTACAGACCGGACAGCCGGTTGATGCCGTTATATGTAACAATGATTCGATGGCAGTAGGCGTTGCACAGGAAGTTCAGAAAGCTAAAATAGATACAAACACATTACCTATTCTTGGTGTCGATGCAACAACTGATGGATTAGACTTGATTTCGCAGGGTGCTATGGCATGTACAATTTTTCAGCCGGCGAAAGGGCAGGGAGAAGCAGCGGTCAAAGCAGCAGAAAAACTTGCTTCCGGACAATCCGTCGCTTCGCTTGATGGAGCGGAACATAATGGCCTGTTTGTATGGGTGCCATTTGAACCGGTTACGGCAGAGAATTTATCGCAATATCAGTAACTCAAACGTTATGTCACGTTACTTATTCAAACGTTGCACGTTAAGATTATTGTGTCGTTACATACATTTTACATAAATTATACAGCTGTGTGCTCGTAGATTTTACGCACCTTGGTTACAATATTTGCAAACATATAAAGAAATGCAAATGATTGATAACAAGGGGATGAGCTTATGAGTATGAGTACGGTATTATTGATATTTGGTGTTGCTATGGCAGCCATTGTGTATATGCAGTGTGATTCGAATAATCCATTTACATTGCATAGACGCAGTACGAAAGATCTTGTGGAGGAGGTATTGGCAGATCCGATCCTGATCGTATTACATGCGTACCACACCTCAGATGAGCAGTTGAAGTTAGGATATGGACAGCTCTGCGAACAGCTTGGCAGTTTACGCGAATTAAATCGCCGCAAAGATGTTTGTCATTGTATTCATCTTGTGATGAGGGAACTGCGGGAGCGGTGTAAGGATGCGCAGACAAAGCAGGAAGTATTAGAAATGCAGTATCGCCAGACGATTGGCGAGTTGCTATTGGAAGTCCTAGCTGATTGATCATGAGCAATATGAAATATATTTGGTAACTCAAATTTCGCACATCCAAAGCTGCTGTCAGGTCACATATTGCCTATTATGTCAGCGATAAATATGATATTTTGCAACCGACAAGCTAACTTGTTCTGCCGGCAGCGAACTAAGATAATTGCCGCTGAACGCTGAGTTTTTTCGTGATTTCTTATTTTGTTAAGTCTCTGATGAATACCTTGCTTACGGGACCTTGAGTTTTCTGAAGGGCATGTAAATCAATCATCAGAGACAACAAAATTTAGAAATCACAAAAAACGAAAATGCGGCAAGGCAATTACTATAGTTTGCTGTCTGCAGAAAGCGCTATATTGTGGTTGCAAAATATTTAGTATTCTTTGATATAATAGGCAATATGTGATGATATGATAATTTTGGATGTGCGAAATTTGAGTTACAATATAAACACATTCAGAAATATAACAAAAAGCTCAGAAGAATTTCTTCTGAGCTTTTACAGTTAACAGGGGTGCCAGGAATCGAACCCGGCTCTGGAGTTTTGGAGACTCTTATTCTACCGATGAACTACACCCCTAAATGCGATGTGTCACTCGCAAGCGACTATAATAGTATACAAAATTCATCGGAGTTTGTCAATAGTTTTTTGAGAAAATCTACGCCTATCTCAGCAAAAACTCAGCAAAGGCAATATGCAAAATTTATGCGGAGTTTTTGCTGAATAATTATTCAGCCTCTTCCTCTGGTTGTTCTATGATCTGACGGAAATAAGCCAGTTTTTTGTCTGCCTCACGCTGCGTCATCCAAGCTTTTACATCTTTTGCAGGGAATAGTTTGCGCAGAAACTGATATGGATACCAAATAATTTTCATTCGTGTGACGGCATCGTAATGCATTTTGATATTTTCGCTGCGATCCTTTAATACAGTGATACGCATTGCCTGGCGATGCATGCGGTTGCGTAGATTGCCGATCTTGCGGTGCAGGAAAAAGGTTTCGTTTGCCTTATTCTGTCGTTCGCGGTTCATCTGGTAAACCGTATAGTCCTTGGTGATACGCAGCAATGTATCAAAGTAAAAACTGTCAACTAACGTGTACTCAGTGCCGTTTTTGATCTCTTTGGAAAGCGGTTTGGTGTGACAATCGGAGTAAGCACTGCCGATCCCGTAATCGTGTGCGAGTACACAGGTAGCGTAAACGCGGACGGTTTCGTTGTAGGCAGTGAGATATTTCTGCTTAAAGTTACATTCTAAGTCGTAAGAATAGGTGAGCTGATTTTTCTGCATCAGAATCTCACGCATTGCGATTGTCATGGCATCGTCTTGATCGATATGAGCCATAAAGACATCGAAGATCTCCTGCATAACAGGATGACCGGCAACAGCTGCGTATATGCGCTCTGTGATAGAAGTATCGTTTTGAAAACCAAACAGAGCCTGTGTGCGCAGTAATAACGGTGTGATATATTTAATGCCGCGTACCTGCTTGGAAAGAGCGATGCCGCCTTCTTCCATTAATTTTTTACATTTGAAATATTGCCCAACGACATGATATCGTCCTTCGTCATACGCTTTTCGAATGGCAGGATGTTCATCGATATCACAGTTTTCTTCATTTAGGCAGGTGATTTTTGCATCAAATTCGACCAAAGTGCCGACCAGAGTATCAAGGTTATTCTGCTCTTGTTCGGTCAATGTGGTTTTTCCAAAGTGATCGTAGTATATGTGTTTTGGAATTGCCTGAAAGGCATTGTAATAATAATCCAAGCGTACTTTCAGTCGTGGGTGCTCTTCAAAGTTTGTGTTGGAAAGGATAAAATCTTTGTTTTCCATCAGAAGATCTACATATCGGTCCGCAAAAGCCGGACGGCGTGTGCACATATACAAAGTAAGGCTTGCCGTGAATGGGGCAACCTCAGTGGCTGCTTCCGGATTGGCATTTTGTACGATAAAACGGATAGCATCCAGACTACCGAGAATCTGCTTGTTGGATGTGCTGGAGACGATAGAAGTATCATGACGCAAATAGTGGTAATAAGGCGTAGATACATAACTGATCTTCTTCGCATAAGACATAACGACCGGAAGCCACGCCACATCTTCAAACCAGTGTGCCGGGAAGGCAAATTGTTTGACAAATGCAGTACGGTATAATTTAGAACAAGTTGTTACGGTGTAGTCAGATTGTTTTAGAAAATCTGTTCCGGTGTATACTTTATCCATATCGAAATCATAAGTTCCTTCAATCGTCACTTCCTGATACAGTCCATGACGAAAATACGGACAAAAGATAATGTCGCTTTCCAGTACAAAGGCAGACTCATATAGATCTGTCAACATTTCCGGATCTACAATATCATCCGAATCGACGAACATCAAATAGTCGCCCTTTGCTTTGGATATACCGAAGTTTCTGGCGAGCCCGGGACCGCCGTTTTCTTTGCGATAATAACGGATCTGTTCAGAATGCGCATCGGCGTATTTTTGTGCAATGGCAGGACTGCCATCGGTCGAACCGTCATCAACTAAGATGACTTCAAAGCTCTCAAATGTCTGCACTAATATCGAATCCAGACAGTCAGCTAAATATGCTTCGACATTATACACCGGTATAATAATTGAAATGTTTGGTTTCATCTTCACTTCCCCCTCGTGATTACTGTCAAGTTGCTCCTCATGCCTCTAAACTTTTTGCAAACGCGTCCGTCAAAAACTTTGCGGATTTTTCGCGTTCCGCCTGTAGGTGTTTGTAAACATCATCGTAGTCGATTTCGGTTACGGCAGGCATTTCTTGATCGTTTTGCAAAAATCGGTCATCTAGGTGCAGCAAATGCAAAATACTGGTCACGCGGGAATCTTTCGTTCCACGTGCATAGGTATAAAAGCTTTTCTTATTGATAAGAGAAAAGCAGACCCCATGAAAAGCATTTGTTAATATAAAATCTGCATGCATGAAATATCCTAAAAATTCTTCAATACCAATGGATAATTTCACTTTGTTACGGAAAATATTTGTATAAAAAACGCTGATCTCAATGACTTCCAAACCGCGTTCTTTGGCAATTTTATGTGCATCCTCTAACATCTTTCGATTGTTTTTGAGGCAGTTATACACTAACAGATAATGTTTTTCTTTTGGTTTTACAGCGATCTTTGCATAGTCCTCAGCATCTAATAACAGGGTAGGATCTAACACATTTACGACCGGTTTATCCGTATATTCCTGCGTAAACTCGGTTCCCTGAATCTCACGTACCGAAATGGAATCAAAGTTCTTTAGCAGTTCGCGGAAACGCGCCTGTCTCTTTTCGGAAAAGTTTGTATAACCGATGCAGGCGGCATAAGATATCTTATTTTTGCCTCGCATAGATGGGAGATTGCAGAAAAATCCATTATCAAAGCCCTGTGTGCTGTGTGGACTCCAGATAACATCGCTTTCGCATACGATCGTATCAAAGTCGAACAATGCCTTGCTAAGCAGTGCTTCGTCATATTGACAATTGGTCATGCGGTACTTCGTATCAAAAAAGTTCATAAATTTTTTGTATCTGGTCAGATTCGGAAAGAAATATCCAAGCCAAAAAAAGAATCGTTTTATTTTCTCTTTAGGCTGTTCAGAAAGAAACGGATATTTCATATTGTAAGTTTTCATGAAACGGGGAAGGTAGTCGATGATGACGTTATCGATCCCCTGTTTATCTAAATACTGCTGAAATGCATAGGAATGCAATGCAGCACCGAAATTCAAGTGTTTTGAATATTTATTAATACTGATAATTCCAACTTTCATAGTTATCCTCATTTCTGGCATTCCTGCAGAATGCGTTTGGAAATTGTTTCGGTTGCGTTTCCGTTGTCAAAGCTGCCAAGATCGGTGTGATGTTTGTGAACATCTTTGAGATACTGTTCCTCGTCAAAGTGAGCAATATTGTCGACCAATGCGGCATTGTCTTTAGCAAGTGGGAATGGCCAGTCGCGCACATCCACGTAAAAGCCTTGTGTCTCTAAATATTCGTCCAAATCTGTGGTATACAGGAAACATGGACGTTTTAACAGGGAATAATCCCATACACTCGAAGAGTAGTCTGTAATCAAAATATCTGCGGCAAGAAGGAGATCCTGCATATCGCCATAATCTGTGACATCGATAATATGCTGCCCCTTTGTGTCTGCCGGAAGACGTTTCTTAATAAAGTAATGCATGCGGTACAAGATAGTCCATTCTCCGCCAAAACGTTCTTTGGCAGCTTCTACGATACCGCGTACATCCAAATTGTAATCCGTTGCCTCGTTGCGTTTGCCCTTGCGGTAAGTAGGGGCATAGAGGATGATCTTATTATCAGCAGGAATATTGTAATATTTACGAATATATGCTGCCGTTTTGTTGTCGTGATTATTGACCAGTTCATCATTACGCGGCATTCCGCATTCCAAACATTCACCTTTGTGAGCAAATGCACCACGGACAACATATTTGGTATAGTATTTACAACTGGAAACTAAAATATCCGTATGGGAAGCACTGAGCTCTTGGATCTTCTGATCCGACGTGCGGATGCTTGGATTGTCCAATAACAATTTTTTATATGCACCGCCACCGTGTCCGGTTCCAATTGTTGTCTGTTTCTTGCGGAACGGGATCATGGCTGGTATACGCATATTGTATACGAATACGCGGGAAGACAGTGCGTAACGGTAGAATGAAAAGGTACCGTATTCCACAGTCTTCGATACGCCCCAGTCGGCAAGCCAGCGGAAGTTGTTCGCCCCTTTAAATGCCCAGATGATCTCTACATCGTCCGGATAATTTTTTGCCAGATATTCGGAGATGCGGCGAGGATTGCAGGCGTATTTGCCGGCTTCAAAACTCATAAACATAACCCGGTTTTTCTTGATCGGGAAAATATAAAAGACGCGCAGAACGATCAGGTAAATGCAGTCCTTAATATATTCTTTGATACGTGCGATGGAGCGGAAGTCAGCGCCATAGCGTGAATATTTACGGTATTTTAATAATTTCTGATACTGTCTGTAATGACGGTACCGCTTTAATAATTGAATCAAGCGATGCATAATGTTCCTCATTTCTATTTCATATGATCAATGCCGCTTTGGAATGGAAGTGCCGATCGTTCGGCATAAGAACACGCCAAAACAACGATAAAACCTTTGATATTCTATCATAATAGGGTGATTCTGTAAAGAATATGTAATAATTATGTCATATTTTGGGAGCTTTTCATGTTTTTGGAAAGATCATGGCAGATTCCCCTGCCTGGTCCCAGCGGTCTTTCTTCTCGTCGTATTGGGTGCAGAGCCAATCATAGACGTCATCCAGTCCTTCTTCGGTATACGGAAAATACGCATAGGTTTTATTTTCTTCCGGTGTCTTTTCAAAGCAAAACGGCTCAGGCCATATGGCAGCGCGAAAACATTCTTCCTCATTGTCTTTTTGCCATTTTTCTACCTGATAACGCATCCCCTGAAAACTTGCTTTCAGAATAGCTCCTTTGCGATAAAACTCTTGTTTGTCATATAGTGATTTTCTGCTATTCATGGTTAACCTCATTTCTATTGGTAAGATCGGACGATTCCGGTCAGTTTGTCTATGACAGTGTCCCGCATAAAGAAGTCCTGTTCTTTGACGCGTTCGATCAAAGGCTGGATCTGCTCAATGCGGTCAGTTTGAGCGTATATTTTGCCAAGGGTAATGTAGGTGCTTGATATATCGCTCCCGATATCCAGTGCATACGAAAAAATGCTCTCTGCGTCTGCCAGCTTCTCCGACTGATAGAGTGCCTCTCCCCATTGATTTAGTGCCCGGATCAGTCGGGTATAATTTTGATCGCAGGCAGAAAGAATCTCAAAATTGGCAATGCCGTAGTTGAGTTTAATATCAGCATTGCTCATTCCCTGCAGGTTCAAAATAGGACGTTTCAGTATCTCGCGCACATCATCCTGGGCGTCTTGTATAGCACCGTCTGCCTGATCGTCCCATGGCAGCAGATTTTGATCGACTTCGAGATAATCCAATTCGGAAATATCTTTTTTGCGGGCGAAGTTAGAAGCTTTTTCTTTGCTCCAAAAAGATTGATTCCACTGTGGTTTTTTTGCCCCTTGTTTCAT
>OLPU01002433.1_pt1 | contig 12325 bp, 14 predicted proteins | sample 1673111 | NCBI WGS metagenome assembly OLPU01 (sample SAMEA3136755, study PRJEB25190) | human gut metagenome | reverse complement strand
AAATTGATGTCATTCATACTAAATCTATTTCTCGCTTTGCCAGAAACACTGAGTTATTACTTGCAGTAAGCCGGGAACTGAAAACTATTCAAGTGGATATCTTCTTTGAAGAACAAAATCTCCATACCTTATCAAACGAAGGAGAGGTCATGCTTACGGTTCTTGCTAGCTACGCAGAAGAAGAACTGCGCAACATGAGTGAGAACCAACGGTGGGCTTTTCAGAAGAAGTTCCAGCGAGGAGAGCTAGTGATTAACACCAAGCGCTTCTTAGGTTATGACAAGGATGAGAACGGCGAGTTAATCATCAATCCTGAAGAAGCTAAAATCGTCAAACGGATTTATAACCTTTATTTATCTGGTATGGGAGTTCATGTCATCGCAAAGCTATTCAATGAAGAGGAAGTTCCTACGGTAGACGGTGGGCGATGGTATTCAAGCACCATTACCAATATTCTAAAAAATGAAAAGTATAAGGGAGATGCAATCCTACAAAAATACTATTTTGCGGAAATCAAGGCCAAGCAACGGCTCAACCAAGGTCAGGTGCAGCAATACCTGATTACAGATAACCATGAAGCTATTGTATCCAGAGAAGATTGGGAAGCCGTTCAAAAGCGTCTGAAACATAATAGAAAGGCAAACCTAAGCATCGATTACAATCGACGATATCCTTTGAGTGGCTTATTGAAATGCGAGCATTGTGGCTCTACTTTAAAACGGCAGAAGTACTACAAAGGAAAGGTTGTATGGGTCTGTAGCAAGTATATCCGAGAAGGGAAAGCTTCCTGTATTGGGATGCGTGTGCCGGACACTGCAGTCCAAGATTGGAGCATCCATGAACCCACAGTGGTAAAGGAGGAGAACATCGGTGGCAAAAAATATTACAGTTATTCCAGCAAAGAAAACGATACAAGTCGAGCAGAAGCAACACATTCAGAAAATCCGGATGGCGGCCTATTGCCGAGTGTCCACCGACCAAGACGAACAGCTATCAAGTTATGAGAACCAGGTTCGGTATTATCAAGACTATATTCGCCAGAATACTCTCTACGAGTTGGTTGATATCTATGCGGATGAGGGGATTTCAGGAACCAATACCAAGAAACGAACAGAGTTTAATCGGCTTATAGCAGACTGCCGAAAAGGTAAAGTGGATAGAATTATAGTGAAGTCTATCAGCCGTTTTTCCAGAAACACGCTGGACTGCTTGAAATATGTTCGGGAGTTAAAAGAACTTGGAATCGGGGTCACCTTTGAAAAAGAAAATATTGACAGTTTAGATGCCAAAGGAGAGGTGCTCTTGACCATTCTTTCTTCCTTAGCTCAAGATGAATCTCGTTCTATCTCAGAGAATGCGACCTGGGGGATTCGAAAGAAGTTCGAACGGGGCGAGATAAGAGTCGATACAACTAAGTTTGTAGGTTATGACAAGGGTGAGAATGGAAATCTTGTCATCAATGAGGAGCAAGCCAAGATTGTTAGACGAATCTTTCGGGATTTTCTACAAGGAGAAACACCAGAAAGTATAGCGAGAAGTCTAAAAGAAGAAGGGGTTCCAGGATGGAATGGAAAAGTTAACTGGTATCCGACTACCATTCAAAGGATGTTTCAGAATGAGAAGTACATGGGAGATGCCCTCTTACAGAAAACCTATACGGTTGATTTTCTGACCAAAAAGCGCAGTGAGAACCAGGGACAAGTCAATCAATATTATATCGAAGGCAACCATGAAGCTATTATTGATAAAGAAGAATGGGAGTTTGTTCAACTTGAGATAGAACGGAGAAACCGGTTTCGGCAGGACAATCACATCAATTTTTACATTATCCAGTGCGAACAAAACCCATTCACCTGCAAAGTATTCTGTAAAGAATGTGGAAGTCTATTTGGGCGAAAGAACTGGACGACCAGTAGGGGCAAGCGACCAGTCTGGCAGTGCAATAACCGATACAAAGTCAAAGGCATTCAAGGGTGTACCAATCGTCATATTGATGAAGAAACTCTTCAGCAGGCTTTCCTTAGAGCCATAGAGTTTCTTCAAGAAAACAAGGAAAAGCTATGTGAGAAGTGGTCTAATTTTAGCGACGAACAAAAGTTGGAGAAGTATCATGCGGCTCAATTGGACGAGTTACTTGATAGTGTTCAGGAAGAATTCAATGGAAGAAAGATGTGCTAGGTGCTTGAAAAGATTACCCTTGGTGAAGATGGTTGCATCACCGTTAAGTTTTTAGAAGGAACAAAAGTGAATTTATAAGGCCATAGTTAAGAGTGTAAGTGCTCTAGCTACGGCTTTTTTTATTTTTAAAACTCTTTGTGTTCAATTGTGCTTAAATAGGTAGAAGTGTTATAATAAAGAAAATGTTTTAGTGAATTGAGTTTTAAGGATTTTTATACTTAATCAGAATATAATGTAGTGTTTACAGAAGTTAAATAAGGTTTCATTACATTTCAGTACATGCTGAAAACCTTGATTTCATGCGATTTTTGAAATATTGAATTTCATTACAAAACATTTGAAATCAGTTCTATGGCAACCTTTTTGGCAACCTTTTTTGAAATAAAAAAGAAAGTCAACAATCGAAGAATGAGAAGTCCTAGAAGATTCTTAGGGCTTTTTTCATTCCTAAAAATAAGTAGAATAGCATAGTCTTTTCAATCATTTGTGGAATATAAAAATCTTCCTACACCATGTAAGAAGATTTTTCTTTTTTTACTTGCTTATCCAAGAGCTATGAATAAGCTCATTGATTGGGTGACTATATTTTGCATAATTGTAATGATAGTGATTAGAAGCTCTAGATAGAACATCCCCTGTTTTCTGGTCAGGTTGGACATATTTCTCAAATTCTGCAATAGGAATTATAAATAATTCAAGCCCCTTAATCTCATTATCTGAAACTTTACTTATTCCATAAGCAATACAATCAATATACTTTTCATTATGGTATTTTTGGAATTTCTTAACAGAATCATAGTTTGCTTCAACTGTAGTGGTTTCAGAATCTATCGGAATTGTTCTAGTTACTGGTAAAATTCTAAATTTTTCTTTACCTTTTGTTGCTTTCAAATAATTTCCTTGATTCATTACAGCAAAACCTCTAATGGATAAATTATATCTGATAAATTCTTTTAAAAATTTTCTTGTGTTACTCATTTTCCTATCCTCTTCTATGTTTTCCTTTATATCCCAATCCTAGACCTACTAGCAGGCTAAGTCCTAGTAAACCAAGTATAGATCTTTTTGAGCCTGTGTTTGGTAGTTGCTTGCTTCTTTCAACCCTTGAATAAGTTACAGGAACTACCTTAGAATTAGTAGGAACTACCTTAGAGTTAGTAGGCACTTCTTTAACCGCTGCATCAACAACATCTACAACATTACCTTTAGCATCAAGAACTTCTTTAGGTTGACCGCCGTTTTTACGGATTTCATTAGCCTTATTTTTCAAATCTTGCAAACGCTTAGCATCAGCTTCAGCCTTATCTTGTTCAGCTTTAAGTTTAGCTAATTCATTGTACTTAGCAACCTTTTCTTTAGCTGTTGCCTGCAACTTAGAAAGTGCTTCTTTAGCAGTTTCAAGCTCTGCACGAGCTGCTGCTGCCTTAGTTTGAGCTTCTGCAAGTTTAGAATTGAGTTCTTTAAGTACAGCTGGTTTGTTAGTTAAAGCTGTTTCAAGGTCTTTAGCCTTTTTATTAGCTTCATCAGCAAGAACTTTTACTTTGTCACGATTAGCTGTCGCAGACTCAACAGCCTGTTTAGCTACCCCATTAGCTTTGGTAAGTACTTCTAGTTCTTCCTTAGCTTGTGTAAGAGCTTGTTGAGCTTTAGTATTTTCTGCTTTAGCTTTTACAAGTTCAGCCTGAGCCTTAGAAAGAGCATTGGCTTTATCAATCGCACTAGCCTTAGCTACTGCAAGTGTTTCCTTAGCAGATTGCAATGATGCCTTATCCGCATCTAACTGTGCTTGTGCATCTACTACCGCTTTTTCAAGAGCAGGAATATCTACTGTACCCGATTGCAAGTCAGAGAGTTGTTTTTGAGCATCTGCCAAAGCCTTCATAGCAGTATCGTACTTAGTTTGAGCCTCAGCCAACCTAGCTTTAGCATCTTGGTCTGCTTTTACTGCTGTGTCGTAAGCTAATTGAGCTTTAGCTACTGCTTTTTCATCTACAATGGTTTTTGTTTCATAAACAGGAACAACCTCTGTTTTTCCACCTGTTAAAGTCTGATAAGGATTGTCGATAGCCTCTCCATTAGTGTTTAGCATCAAAGCATAAGTTGCTGGTGCAGAGTACCCCAGACCATTAAATGTTGTATAGAAGTCTACACCTACCCCAGCTGAGTTGTAGTTACCACTAAGACCAAGCAAAGCAAGAGCATCTGAAAAATTATCACGTGAAGTACCTGCTGTTGATACATTAGAACCTGTGCCAGTGGAACCGTAGAGCATGTTTCCTACAAAAGCAAGCAAATTAGCCTTTAAATCAGCCATAGTCTGATAAGCACCATTATGCCCTTGGTACTGTACTTGATTAGCTACTACACCATTTAAAAGTTTTCCTGAACCTTGAACAGCATCTAAGTGTTCTTGAGTTTGATTTGATTCTGTTACTTTTTTAATAGACTCTGGTCCCCAGAAACCATTAGCCTTGAGTTCTGCTTCAGACATATTGTTATATGCAGGGAATGTTTTATTAAACAAATTTTTTAGTGCTTGTTTAGTAGCTGCTACACTCTCTTTAGTTACTTTAAGTGGTTCTGTACCAACCTTAGAACGCAAGTCATTAACCACAGCAGTATAGAACAGAGCTAAATCAGTTAACTGCTCATCTGTCAAATCATGAACTGATACCTTAGTCGTGGAATCTGTATTAGAGAATTGCGGATTGTAGTTACTTTTCCAACTTTTAAATACTAAACGATTAGGTGCTGCAATATCAGCTAAAGAACTTCCTGGAACATTCTCTACACCATCAGCAATAGCTTTACGAACATCAGCATAAGAGCCTCTACCCTCTGCCAAAGCCTTAATAGCTTTTAAGTAAGCATCAGAAGTTACTACCCCATTTGATTCAAACAATTCAGATTTAGCTACTCCGTCCTTAAGGGTTGCCTTACCACCAGTTGTTACAGTTTTAGTTCCTGTTTGTACTTTTTGTGTAGTACCTGCTTTAGCTACATCAAGAGCTTTTTTAGCGTCTTCTACTTTCTTAGTAGAATCAGCTTCAGCGGATTTAGCAGTATCTAAAGTTTGCTTAGCAGAAGCTTCAGTTTTAGTTGCATCATTAACTGCTTTATTAGCATCTTCAATAGCTTTAGCTTTATTAGCTTCATCAGACTTAGCAGTATCCAAAGACTGCTTAGCTGTTTCTAGGGCTTTTTGGTCGTCAGCTACCTTCTTAGTAAGGTCATCAACATCTTTTTGCAACTTAGTAGTATCAGTTGTTGATTTAGAAAGGTCATCTACCTTCTTCTGAGCATCAGCCACAGCACTTGCAGTTTTATTAGCATTAGCCTCAGCCTGATTAACTACTGTTGTTTGGTCTGCTACCTTTTTAGCAGTATCAGCTTGACTCTGTTCAGCAGACTTAACGGAGTCCTCAGCCTTAGCAAGCTCATCTGATTTAGTTTGAGCTGCCTGTTTAGCTTCATCAACCTTAGCAGGTGTAACTGTTTCTACTTCTTTAATCTGATTTGCTGTATTCGTAACAACTTGGTCAGCACCCTTAACAGCCGTATCAGCCTGAGTAACTACCCCTTGTTGAGCTTCCACAGCCTTATTTGCAGTATCCGCTTGAGACTTAGCTTCTGTTACTTGCTGTTCTGTTACTTTAGCAACAGGGGCATCATTCTTAGCATCAGGATTCTCTACAGTTTTAACAATACTCTCCTTAGCACCTGTACCTACCTCATCCGCACTTACCGTTGTAGATACCCCATATACAGACGACAAAGCCAATACAGATACCACAGCACCAGTACGGAGCTTCTTAATAGTACCATGACCATGAGTTTTAGAATTTGACATAATGTTCTCCTTTGTTAAATAAATAAGTCTCAAAAGACTGTTTTATAAATATTATATCACATTTACAGTCTTTAGTATTATATTATTTTTAAAAATTCAGTCTTTAATGGGTGGTATTTTAATTAAAAGAAACTTGTATGATAGTTAAGAGGTGCTATCATGACTAAAAATATGAATTTAAGAGAGTTTGTTGCTAAACAAATCAGACATTTAAGACTGAAGAATGGAATGACTCAAGAATATCTAGCAGAAAAAGCTGATTTAGGTTTCAATTACATTTACCGTTTAGAAAATAAACAGTTAAACGTTAAAATAGAAACCATTGAAAAAATCATGCAAGCACTTGAAGTTGACGTGAATACCTTTTTCAATATTGAAAATCAGAATAAAGGCAAGGAATTTGTGCAACTCATTGAAGATATTGAAAATCTCCCAAAAGAAAAAAGAGAGCCTACTATTAAAGCCCTCAGAATATTGTTGAAACAGATAAAATAAGCCAAGTCGAAAAACGACTTGGTTTTTTACATGCTTATTTTATATCTATATAATTATCAAATCCATTTCGTGATTGAACCGATTTAATAAACTTTTCCATATTCTCCCAATCCTCATATTCATCAACTATCTTAAACAAATCCAATCGTTCAGCTACTTGACAAAATACCTCTAGATTTTCTTCTGATTCAAAAATCTTTTCGATTAAAGGGAGGTAGTCCATTGCTTTTTCTATTACATTAAATTTAGTAAATATTTGATATTGATCATCTCTTTTAGAAATATAGTCATAAAAAAAGCTATTCCAGATGACCCAAGCATAATCCAAAGTTTTTGTCCTTTTGCTTGGATTTTTTAGGCTTTTTAAACTAGACTGACTGGATTTTTCCAGTGATTGGATAAATGTCGCATTGACTATTTTTTTTAAATCTAACTTATCTAACCTATCAGAAAGTATCCTATTTACCTCTTTGACAGTATTGTCATCTCCGTTCTCAATTTCTTTCGAGATTATTTCGGCAAATTTTTCTAATTTTGTTTGCCTATCACCATTTGATTCAGAATCAAACGAGGGGAAAATTTCTAAATAGTTATTATGAGACACAACCTTTCCAGACAACAAATTTTCAGCCGTTTTTTCATGTACGTGCAAGTTCTCTACTAGATAAGCGACTTTGGCTTCATAATCTCCGCTAATACCTTGTTCTTTCTTAAAATCTTGAAAATCTTGCATTTTGTGCATCAAATTGAGAGTCACTGTAACTAACATACGTTCTTCTATTTTAATTTTGTTTTTCATAGAAACATCTCCTAAAGTTAAAGTATCTTATTTTATCACATAAAATATAGAGATTTCAAGAAGGGAGAAAGCTTTTAGGGTAAAACGTTTTCAAAAAATAATGATGCTTGATTAAACTCTATCATGCTAAATTATAGTTTTTTTAATCTCTAAATAATAGTCTTTATAATCCAGTATTTACAAGGGGTTATGAGTTCATCAAAAATTCCACAGTTTCCTAATTTTTAAACAAAAAAGATTATATCAAAAATATAGCATTTCTTAGGTAAACATATTTTTTTAGTTTTTATACAATAATAATGTGAGATAGCTATCACACACTAATACATACCTTCAATAAATTTGAAAAGCCGTGAATTTTTTGATGTATTTAATAAAACGGTTAGAAAAGAGGTAGCCTGTGGAAGCTACACAAACAACAATACAAGGTCGTCTTATCGGCGCATCGGAAGTAAAAGATTTTACTTCTGGTCTCAGCACTGGTCAAACCCAATTAACTATCGGTGTACGAACTCCAGACGGTCGGTTCAATCAAACAAATATCAAGGCTGATATGGTTAATGTATCTGACTTTGCAACTTTGTTTGATGAAAAAGTCGAAATTGTTCTAGAGAATGTTTCTATCACTGCATATACCAATGGGAATCGTGCTGCACTCTCAGTAAAAGCTAAGTCTGCTTTTATTGAACTTGTTTAATGGATAGTGGGGAGTATTTCCCCTTATCCATAGAAAGGAATTGTTATATGTCGTTTATATCATGGCTAATTATCTTATTTACTGGATTTCTTTATTTAGCTCTTAGGATTAGTGAAACTATCGAAAAGCAGAGACAGGCTCAGATGCTTCAGTTAAACCTCCCAGCAATCACAGCAGATATTGAGCAGGTAATTGAAGAAAGCGCCACTGTTTCAGGTCAAAAACTTCTTTTTGATAGTCGCTACATTCGATTTTTGCAAAGTAGCAATGACAATCGTTCTTACCTTGTTAGTTTTCCTATTATGCTATCTAAGAAGCCTGTTGATGAAGAAGAAGAAAGCTATATCCAACAAGTCTTTTTAACACAGTTTAGCAAATACCTAGCTGAATCTACAACCTATGAAAGCTGGTCCGACAAAGGACACAGACTGCAATTTGACACTCAATTTGGAAAAATTTTACGGTATAACAATCAATATTACCTTAATCTCCAAATGTCTTTTTCCTACATTTAGAAAGGCACTATACATGAAATGTTTTCTTGATGCAAGCCTATATGACTACGGGGCTCCATTCTTTTGGGATATACCCGTGGAGCGTGTGCCCCATGCTCTATTGGTAGGTTCCAGTGGTTCTGGAAAAACTTATGCGACAAAAATTTTCTTAGCTCGTTTTGCTCATAGTTACCCAAAATCCCCATTCCTTATTGCGGACTATAAGGCTGATTCTGACTTTGCCTTTTTAAATGACTGCAAAACTTTTAAGCGTTTTGATTCTGTATCAGACATATTAAAAATTGGCTTGAACATTTTAGAAAATCGTCAAAAAGGAATTGATAAATCACGAGAATTTGTTGTTATCTGTTTTGATGAGTTTAATGCGTGGCAAAATAGCCTTGACAAAAAGGAGCGTGAGCAGGCAATTAAAGACTATACTCGCTTAATTCAGCTAGGACGTTCCTTTAGAATCTATGTAATTATTTCGCAGCAAGATGCTCATAAAAGTTCACTTGGTCTATCAAGGGATTCGATAGGTACAGTGATTGCACTAGGCAAACTCTCGAAGGAAACTGTCTCAATGCTCTTCTCAGATGAAAAAGAAAATATTGTGAGAAACAACCCTCGAGGTGTAGGATACATGAAGGTAGATGGGCAAGATAGTCGTCACATCATTGTACCAAGTTATAACATGCTTCCTTTAGAAAACCTGATTCGAGAAGCTGTTAATCGTTCAGACCGCTATTTCTATTCTGATGAGACAGTTGCCGAGGGGTAGCCTTGCGGCGGAAACGCTGGCTTACTGTCTCGCCAGCTTTAGCTGGCTGTTATACGGGGGACATGTAAAGACCCCCGTTCCATTTGACCTTGTTTTTTAAAGCTTTGCAAATTCCACTTTAGGGAAACTATACTCTATTGCCTTAAAGAGTTGTTATATCAACGTTATTCTACAACATTTTATTTAGGGTGACTACCTCCTAAAACTGTGGAATAATAAAAGCATAGGAATTTTGCTACATTACAATAAATAGTTAACCAAAACAATATTTACCGCCCAGTTAACTTTCACTCTTTAGGCGGATAGAAAGAAGATAAAATGATTTGTAGAAATGAAATTGAAAAATATCTTCAAAAAGATAACGACCGTAACCCAGTCATTATGACCAGTGTCGATGAAGCTACATTTGTCATCAAACCGACAGAAGATACTGTGGGAGAATACCCAGATAATTGGTATCAATTTGCTTTATCGCTGTCTGAAACAGTAGCAGAAAAGCTATCCCTCCCAGTTCTCTTTGGAAATTATGTTCCACTGGAAACCCCGCCAGCAGGCTATACAAATGGCTTTACCTTTCAACATTTGCCCTATTATTTTGCCATTGCATGGCATGAGATGGATTTCACGATGGGCATTATCCTGAAATTTTCTGCATCGGCTTTGTCTCACTATAAAGCCTCCTATCAAGACTATTATAGTGAAGCAGTTGACATCCACAATATAGCACAATTGCTATATACTGACTATTATGATTTGCGCCTTTCTCGTATTGACCTTGCTGTTGATTACTTTAATTATTCAATGTCTGTCAATGACCTGTATCAAGGGCTGAAAAACAAGCGATATATCATTACTAATCATAAGGGACGTAAAAATATTTCTAACATCAGCGCTCAAGAAGTAAATGGTCAAGCGCAAACGATGTATATCGGTAGCAAAAAAAAGAATGTAAATGCTCTGCTGCGTATCTATAACAAGTATCAGGAACAATTAGACAATCAAGGTCGCTATATGCACTTAACTAAGTATTGCAATTCTTGGGTACGTATGGAAGCTTCTTACAAAGGAACTTATAGCAATCAAATACTAACCTTACTTCTTGATATTGATAACCCTCAAGATTTGAGTAAACTCATTGTCAACAAAATGATTGATAAATATTGTTTCCATGATGCAGAGACTGGTCAACCGTTGCAATTCACTAGTGATTTACTTAAAGGGGCTGGCATCTTCCCAGATCTTGAATCTTTAAACTCTCGTAACAATGACCTTTTATCAACCATTTCATATTTAATGAAGGGTAGTGGACTCTTTCCTCTTCTAACGAAAATTGAAAAAGTCTGGGGCACTCAAGCCCGCAATCACTTCATCATCAGGCTCATTCAAGAGTATGAGACCAACTACACCCCCAACCCAGACGTAGGGTTATGGTTAAATAAATTTAGTAGGGAACTTGAGAAATTTAATTTTGAAGATTTTCTTGAAGATGCCTTTCAAATTTTTTACCAAAAAAACAACATCACTCCTAAAGATTCCGCCAAGAAGCCTAAAAGTGATGTTGCGGATTAGCGAGAGATAAGCAGTAGCTTACCCCTACTGCTATTATCTCATATTTCAATTATATTTACCAAAGAAAGTGAGAATAGTATGTCTAGCAATAATTTTGATTTAAAGCAAATTGAACTCATGCTTCTTACTGTTATTGACCTACTAAAACATTTAAATAGTGAAAAGAATAGAACTGGTATTATTTATACTCAAAAAGAGTTATTAGATAGCTATATAAATAATAGATAAATTTAACGCTCATGAAGTTGATTTAAAATTAAGTATTATAGTATATAGAGAGGTTAAGATTATGAGTAATATTAAAAGAAATATTCTAGGTACTATTGCTGGTTTTTCACTTATTTTTATGAATAATAGTAACGTAACAAAATCTGTTAATCAACTATTTTTGAGAATAAACAACGGAGATAATTTAAATTCAATATCTATACTTGTAAGTGGTATTGTACAGGATTTATTACTAGGGATTTCTTTATGTGGAATTTGTGTATTATTATTTTTTACAATCAGTTTATTGAAAGATATTGTTTTATACAAGAATGAAAATAACTAAGAATAATAAAATAAATTAGCCAGTTATCAAGAGAGGGAGATTAAATTGAGTTTAAAAAAGAAAAGAGTAAGGAAAAGTATTGCATTAGTGTTAGTTGGAGTAATGGTTGTCACACCTATTATGAATAATGTTTCGGCTATGGAAAATAACTATATAAATAGTCATATAGAAATTCAAGAGAATATAGAGTATTTTAAAAATGTTGAAACATATATAAAAGAGTTATATGGAACAGAAGATAAATTTTATCCTTTTAAAGTTGGCATTTCGGCAGTAACAGCAGCATCAGTAGCACCTGATGTTCTTGCTTATCTTATAAATGTTCGTAATTGTGGAAGTTATTACAATATAATTATAAATGGAAAAAGCTAAAAAACTAATATTTATTTCATGTGTTATTACATTAATAATTTCTACAATTAATGTGCTAGATACAGAATTATTAACAAGTACAATAGATTTTATTATAACAATTACGGTATTTTTAACTGCGATATTAAAACAAATTAATTTATTAAAATATAATAAATTAAATAAAAGTATATGTCAAATAATAAAAGAATCATGTATTATATGGATAGTTGCAATTAGCTTTTGTATAGTTGCAATAACTATGATTTAAAAGATAATAAGAAAGGAGTAAAGAATGAAAAAATCTTTAATATATGGAGTTAGTACAGCTGTAATCTTTTATATAACTACATCATATATACTTGAACCTTTTGGTATGTTTATAACATACGGTGGTGATAGTTATACACTATCATATCATATGTTTTCATATATGGGTTTAGTATTGTTAAGTGGAATAATTGTATTTTGTACAAGTATAATTATTCAAAAAATTAACTATCTTATAGAGAAACTCGATAATAAAAATTAAAATAATAATAAAAATACAAGTTTATT
>OLPU01002430.1_pt1 | contig 12337 bp, 7 predicted proteins | sample 1673111 | NCBI WGS metagenome assembly OLPU01 (sample SAMEA3136755, study PRJEB25190) | human gut metagenome | reverse complement strand
AACTTCAAGGGCGCGACCAGAAGGTCAGCGCCCTTTCGTTTCACGTCACCTTGTCACAAATGCGACCCGCTCGCTGGCGTTGCCAAAACATTGGTGTTGCCGTGGTAGTCATTGGTAGTCATTGGGGACGTTCATAAATGACTAGTCAGGAATGAACGTGGATAATCTCCCAGTTTTGGCCTGTGTGCGGGCTCAAAGTGGGAGATTATCCGCGCTCGCTTTAATTTGCCTGGGCTGCGATGCCTATCTAATCGGCTCGGCGTCTTCCCTGAGAATCGAAAGATACTCTTCATACCCGTACTGCCGGTATCTCTGTCTTGACTCGTCGAGAGGACGGAGGATACCCAATTCTTCAAATGATTTGACGAGCGAGCTCGCGGTACTCCTGCCGATATCGAGTTGGGCAGCGATGAATGCGGTGTCGACGATGGGGTGCTCTTCAAGAATGCCCAACAGCCTTTGCCCGTTTGCAGCAGTCCTTCCGAGATTTTCGGTAATGGTTGCTGTGGAACGGTTATGGAGGTCAACAAGGTTTTTTAAAGACCCTACCGAGTCCTTCGCACTCTCGAGAAGACTGTTGCAGAAAAACTCTATCCATTCCTCGTAAGTGCCTCTCTCCCTTACGGATGTGAGTTGCCGGTAGTACTCGCTTCGATTTTTCTTGAACTGAAACGATGGATAGAACAAGCAAGAATGAAGAACGCCATCATTGATGAGCATAAGTGTAATGAGAAGCCTGCCCAGGCGACCGTTTCCGTCTAGGAATGGATGGGCAGTTTCAAATTGGTAATGGACGAGTGCCGCCCGCACAATCGGATCCATTTCGACTTGAGGCTCATTGATAAAGCGTTCGAGGTCCTGGAGCGTGTTACTCAAATCTTCAATGTTTGGAGGGACAAACGATGCGGTTGCAATGGTGCAGCCTGAGGGGCCAATCCAGTTTTGTGAGGAGCGCAGCTCGCCTGGATTCTTTTCCGTTCCGCGCACTCCGTCCAGCAGGACCGCATGAACTTGCCTAAGAAGTCTCGTGCACAAGGGCATCTTTTTGAGCAGTTCTACGCCGCGGTCGACAGCACGGACGTAATTCACGACGTCTGCGACATCTTTATGATGGAGTTGTGTTTGCGATGGACTAAGTAGGTCGTCAAACGTGCACTGGGTTCCCTCAATTTGCGAAGAAAGGAGTGCTTCTTTGCGCACGTACATTGTCAGATACATGTCGGCGTTGGGAACAAAGTAGAGCATGCCTTCAAGCTCTCCAAGCTTTCGTGAGCATGCGGAAAGCGTGCGATAGGTTTCCTCGGTGAGGTTTAGCTGCCTTAATGATTGCAAGGGCGTTGGAAAAAACGAATAGTAAGCCAATTTCCCCGATAGATTATTGCGGAGCGTTCCCTGGCCGTTCTCCTCGATTTGCATCGCGCCCTCCATATCTTTAGTGCCGGAAACTCGTTATTAGGCTAATCATATCAATTCTAATAACGAGTTTAAGGATTAAATAGTTATTAGAATTGATGTAAACAATCTAATGATGAGAAGTCGTTATTACTTGACCATGGAGCTCGGCTTGGTACAAGGGGGTCATCCAAAATGAACGTGGATAATCTCCCGTTTTTGGCTCGGTGACGGCCTCAAAGTCAAAGTGGGAGATTATCCACGCTCGTTAGTTAAGCGTCCGAAAATCCACACTCGCCAAACCTACCAAAAAGGGACGGTTTTATTTTGGCACGTTTCGGTCGGTATCAGGAAGTGTCAGGGACGGGGCAGCGGCGGGACTCGAGAGCGAAAAGAAGTGTCGGGTTTGGCGCGCCCGCTTCTGCCCGTCCCGTGCACAGGCGATACTCAGCTTATCGACCCGCGATGCAAAGGAGATGCTCATCCCACGAGCACTACCGGGAAGGGCTCGCGATTCGAGTCCTCACCTTAGCATTTGAACCATTTGGCACTATAATTACCGTAGGCATGCGCACAACGTTGCGCTTAATCAAGAGGAGAAATCGTATGGGTCTGTTTGATATGTTCAAGAAGAAGGCTGAGCCCGCGGCTGCCGCTGCTCCGGCCTCCATCTCTGCTTCTGCCGGCGCCGACGTGCTGTGCTCGCCCGTCAAGGGCAAGGTCATCAAGATGGCTGACGTGCCCGATCCCGTCTTTGGTGGCGAGGTTCTGGGCAAGGGCTGTGCTGTGTGGCCCGAGGACGATCTGGTCTACGCTCCCTGCGACGGTAAGGTGACCGTCACCATGGGTCACGCCGTGGGTCTGCAGTCCGATAGCGGCATCGAGGTTCTGGTGCACGTTGGTGTCGATACCGTCAACATGAACGGTGACGGCTTCGAGGGCTTCGTCAAGGCCGACGACGTCGTGAAGGCTGGCCAGCCCATACTCAAGATCGACCGCGCCAAGATCGCCGCTGCCGGTTACAAGGACTGCGTCGTCGTGGCCGTGTCCAACACCGCCGAGTTTGCCGATGTCGAGCTCACCGTCGAGGCAGAGTCCGCCGTCGCCGCCGGTGACGCCATCGTCAAGGTCGTCCGCAAGTAAACTGCGGCGTCCAAAGGATGTGCAAGGGTGGTCGGGTTTTCCGGCCACCTTTTTTATTACACCGTGGGGAAGCGTTTTATTGCACGTTGGGCGGGCTTGCAAACCGTTCGGACGCTAAAACGAACCGACCACGCCTTCGCGTTGCCGAGGGTGTTCATAAGTGGATAGTATGGGCTTACTTATTACAACGTGTGCCGCGTCCGGGAAGCGCGGTGCCGCTCATTGGGAGGAACAACATGAAAAAGAAGCTGCTGCTTGTGCCCCTCATGGCCGTCTTGGTTGCATGCGTGGTCGTGCTTTCCGGCTGTGGAGGTCCTTCGGTTGAGGAGCTCATCACCGAGGATCTTACGACGCAGTTTGACGAGGTCAAGAACGGTGGCGACGACTTCCTCTCTGGTCTGGAGGAGGCTTCGGGCGACGAGTTCGAGCAGCTGGGTATCGATCCCAAGGAGTATGCCAAGACCTATCTCGAGGGTTTTGACTACAAGATCGGCGACGTGACGGTCGACGAGGACAAGGGCGTCGCGACCGCCGAGGTCTCTATCACCTGCAAGTCTATGAACAAGATCGTCGAGGACTTCTCCACCCAGTATCAGGAGAAGGTCGCCGCGCTTGACACGGTTCCTTCCGATGACGAGCTGTACAAGATGGCCGGTCAGGTTATGGTCGATGTGACCAAGGCTGCTAAGACCAAGGACACCACGGTCACCTTCAAGTACACCGCCAATGACGATGGCGAGTGGTCTGCTGACGATTCCGCAACCAACGAGATGATGAATGCGATGATGAGCTAGGGGGTTACGCGGTTCTACGAACCGCGTAACGGCTCGACGCTGCGCGGGCACCAGAGCGACAACTTGTCATTCAAAGAGGACGGCATGACCAGGAGGTCTATGCCGTTCTCTTTTCATGCCAATTTGTTCGCTCTGGTGCCCGCTCGCTGTCCGTCCTCTACCTGCGGCGTTGCCATGGTAGTCATTGGGGCGGCACTTGGGGACGTTCCTTTTCTGCCGGCAGTTGGGGACACTCCTTGCGCCAGCGTTGCATCGAGTGCTCGGGAAAATGTGGACCGGTTTTTGGCTGAATTCCGGGTCGAGGTTTCCGGATGGGGTGGGTTGCGGAAAGTGCGACCCGGATTATTGCTCCAAAACGGGATGCAGTTTCCCCGACGCGCCTCAAACGGAAAGCGCATCCCATTCCGGAGCTCCAAAACGGGACGCGCTTTCCTCGCGGAAGAATTGTCGCAGCTACGTTAAGCAGTGCCGCTCGCTACTCGCCCAGCACCAGCGCCGCGAGCTCTGCCTGGGTGTCTACCACGTAGTCGGCGCCGGCGGCCTCCAGCTCTGCGCGGCCGCGGAAGCCCCAGCTGACGCCCGCGCTCTTGAGGCCGGCATTGTGACCGGTCAGGACGTCGACATTGGAATCGCCCACATAGAGCGTGGTTGCCGGGTCAGCGCCCAGCGCTTCCATCACATGCAGCGTGACGGGCGCTTCGGGCTTGGGCGGAAACGCATCGACACGGCCCTGGACCAGCGCAAAGCGGTCGGGACCAAAGTACTTCTCGATAAGCGGAGCCGCCGAGACGTGGTCCTTGTTGGTGAGCACGGCAAGCTGCACACCCGCGGCGCGCAGGCGGTCGAGCATCTCGATCGTACCGGCATAAGGGGCGGTGTGGTCCTCCTTGTGCTCGCCGTAGTAAGCCCTAAACTCGGCAAGCGTCTGCTCAAACATGCGGCCGTCGCCCACATACTCGGCAGGCATAAAGCGCTCAACCAGCTTGAGCATGCCGTTTCCCACCTTGTAGCGGTATTCGTCAACGGCAAACGTGGGCCAGCCGTGCATCTCGCAGGTATGGTTGCCGGCGGCCGCCAGGTCCTCGAGCGTGTTGAGGATGGTGCCGTCAAGGTCAAAGATCACGGTGGAAAAAGCTGCCATAGGTACGCTCCCATCAAGATGACTCATCAAAACGACACCCATGATAGCGCGTGCCGTTCCAGTCGGGCATGAGCGGGCCAGATGTCCCTCGTGGGACTGAGGGGGCCAAAAGTCCCCGTTAAAACGCTTAAATGGCCTCTAACAGGTACATTTGGCCCCCTCAGCCCCACGGGGGACACTCGGCCCGCTCAATCTTGCGCACGGGGCTTATCGGCCTGTTCAACCCTGTGGGGAATGCCGCCTGCCAGATGCAAACGACCGGTCACGGGTTGTTACGAGTGCCGTGTCCATACTTCCTTAACACATAAGATAAGCTGATAACTGCATATTCAATCCGATTTACCCAGCTAAAGTGTTCTCATTACGTATATTGTTGGTGGGTAGTTCGGGCTCCGTGTGGAGGGGAGAACGTATGAGGTTACCGGCTTTTGCTAAGAAGGCGTTTAGGGGGGGCATAGTCGCGGCGCTTGTGCTTGCCATGCCCGCGCCCGCGCTCGCCTGCACGCAGGTTTACATCGGTAAGAACCAGACAACGACGGGCGATACCTATGTCGGCCGCGCCGAGGACTTTTCACCTCGCTACTGCAAGACCTTTGGCGTGCAGCAGCCGATCGACAACCCTGTCTTCCGTTCTTTCGAGAACGATTCTGTGCCGGGGACCGGCTTTGAGTACACCTATCAGGGTCGCTCGTATCGTTACACCTATGTTCGTGACAATCCCGATGAGTGGGATGCCCAGGACGACGAGGCAGCGTCCCGCGTGTATTCCGAGGCCGGCACCAACGAGCGCGGCGTCTCCGTTTCCGCGACGCTCACAACGGATTACAACGACGGAATCGATGCTATCGACCCTTGTGTCGACACGGGCATCGGCGAGTATAACCTGGCCGACTACCTGTTGAGCGTTTCGTCCACGGCGCGCGACGGCGTGGAGAAGCTCGGCGCCATCATCGATCAGTATGGCTCTCAGGACTGCAACCAGATCGTCATTGCCGACAATACCGAGACCTGGATTTTCGCTCAGCTTTCGGGCCATCAGTGGATTGCCGTCAAGATGGGCGACGACGTGGCGTCCGTTAATCCCAACATCGGCGGCCTGCAGTATAAGGTCGATCTTGACGATGCGAGTCAGTGCCTGCACTCGGCCGATGTCGTGACGCTGCCCGAGTCCAACGGCGTTCTCGTAACCTATGACGACGGCACGCCGAACATCTTCAAGACGTATGGCAAGGAGAATTCGGGTTCGTCGCAGAATACGCGCCTGGCCCAGGGACGTGCTTACTTCGGTGCTGCCCTTGCGCCTCAGACGGACTATACCGTTGATGAACAGGGTCGCGTCACCTCGCTCATCGACCCGCAGCTGACGTTTACGCCGGGCATCAAATCCGATACGTTCACGGCGTTGCGTTCCCTCGCTGCCCGCGGTGAACAGGACGACAGCCTCAACGCCAATCTCAACAGTGCCCTGTATGCCATCGGCAACAACAGGACGACCGAGGGCAATATCTTCCAGATTCGGTCCGGCCTTTCCAGTGATATCGCCACGATTCAGTGGGAAGCGCTTTCGCGTTGCGAGTTCAGCGTGTACCTGCCCAGCTACTCTGCGCTGTTGACGGAAGTTCCGGCTGACTACTTCCCGGCGTGGAACACGGTGGACGGCACTTATACAGGACGCAAGGACGACGTTGCGCAGGCTTTGGTCGAAAAGGACGGCAAGAACCTCGACTACGTCTTCATGGACATCAACACGCTTGCCTACAACAACCGTGCCTCGATGGGTGAGAACGTGCGCGCCTACCTCGATGTCCTTCAGAAGCAGGTTATCGCCCAGCAGGACGTTGTTGACGGGTTGATGCAGGCGACCCCTGCCGATCAGCGCACGGACCTTGCCAACAAGGCGTTTGCCGCAGTGAGCGAACAGGTCTACAACAAGGCGGCCAAGCTTCTCGATGAGATGCGCGCCTATGTGAATGCGGGAGATACCTCGAGTGCGTTTATGCCGAGCGACTATGACGCCGAGAATGGAACCTCCCGGACCCCGATTATGTACGCGTCCGCTTTTGTTGCTCCCAGCATCACGGCTCAGCCGCAGTCGGTAACGTGTGCTCAGGGCGCTGAGGCCAAGCTGAGCGTTGCCGCGACGGTTGATGACAGCGTGGATGGGTCGGATGCCCAGCTTACCTACCAGTGGTTCGTCAAGGGCGAGGACGGTAACTTCTCTGCCATCGACGGGGCGACGGCGGCTGAGTACGTCGCCGCGACGACCGAGGTCGGTTCAAAGGTGTATCGCGTTGAGGTGACGAGTGCTGCCGGGCTGGTTTCCACGTCCGATGAAGCGACGGTGACCGTGACGCAGGCTGCGCAGGAGGAGCCTGGGCAGAAGCCCGGTCAGAAGACGGATGTGAAGACGGACGTCAAGACCGATACCGCCAAGAAGGCGACCAAGGGAGGGCTTGCCAAGACCGGTGATTCGTCTGTGGTGACCGTGGCGCTTCTGACGGTGGCTGGAGTTCTGGCCGTTATGGGGGCCGTGCTTATCCGCAAGCGTGCGAATTAACCGGAGCGGGTCATAGACGACAGCCCTAACTAAAAACGGTCCCGTACGAGTAATCGTGCGGGACCGTTTGCTTGAGCTAAAGCAAAATGAGCGGGCCAAAAAGCCCCCGTGGGACTGAGGGGGCCAAAAGTCCCTGTTAAAACGCTTAAATGGCTTCTAACAGGTACATTTGGCCCCCTCAGCCCCACGGGGGACATTCGGCCCGCTCAATCTTGCGGGCGGGCTTGGTTCGTTAGCGGCCTAGTGGCGATATGGGTTGCCTATAGGTGGTCATCCGGGAGCCATATGGCTCGGGTATGGCGGTTTTTTGTGTAGCGCATTGACCGATTTACCTGCGGTAACGTACACTTCCTCCGATTAAAAATAGAAGCCGGAGCACGGGTGCGCGCGAGCGCATAAAGGGGAATCGGGTGAGAATCCCGAGCAAGGCGGTTACTGTATGCGGACGCGCCCGCGAGTCAGATTACCTGCCCGCGCTCTTCTCGAAACCGAGGGCCTCTCTGTTTGCCGCTGGATTCCGGTCTACAAGGGGTGCTGCTGAGCGTGCGTTTTGCTGCCGATAGGGTGGCTGACGTGCGCCTTTGTGCTGCCGGGGTATCGCCTGTCCCGCCTTCTTCGCCATGGCTCTATTGCAGGTTCGCGAAAGAAGGAGAACGGGTGACGCGAAACAACATTATGCTCAAGCGCCTGGGAGCCGCTGCTTTCTCGGCGCTGCTCGTCTGGTCGATGCCGGGTACGTCGGCATTTGCCGAGGGCGTGGCAGAGATCGCTGTGCAGGCGCAGGCCCAGGCCTCGCAGCAGGCGGATACTGCCGAGAATGCCGACGAGTCGAGTTTCACTGCGGACGAGCAGACGGGTGCTGAAGGCGCCGAGGCATCGGCGGACGAGGCGAGCTCCGAGGCCGCTCCGTCTGCCGATGAGAGCCTTGCTGCCGCGGCGGACATCGACGACGAGGATGCCGATGCTCAGCAGGCACGCGGCGCGCGCGTCGCCAAGGCCGGCGAGACCGTGATGGTCTCTTTTGCCGATGAGCTGCCCACCACCATCGAGGCCGGGGCTGTCGTGAAGCTCGCGGCGAATATCAGCCTTGAGGCTGGCCAACAGATCGAGACCGTGGCCGGTACGCTCGATGGCCAGGGCCACAGCATCGTGCTCAACGGCAAGGCGCTGGCGAAGAGCGTGGCTGGTACGGTACAGAATCTGGGCGTGACGGGTTCGATGACGATTTCTGGCACCGACGGTCCTATCGCCACCACATGCTCGGGTACCGTGCAAATGTGCTGGTCGACGGCAAGCCCCTCTGACGACAATTGGACTTTCGCTGACGCTGCCGGTCTTGTAGGAAAGCTCGATGGCGGTTCGGTGCTCAACTCGTATTACGCCGGCAGCCTCAGCGGCATGCCCTTTGGCGGTTACGGCCTCGTTGCCTGGTATCAGTCTGGCACCGTGACCAACAATCTGTTCACTGCGGGCGATCAGGCGTGCGGCTACAAGGTCGATTCTTCCTTTGGCAGCAAAATCTCTGTCGACGACCTCAAGACCCAGGCCTCGGTCGATAAGCTCAACACCGATGCCCCTGCCACCGGCTTTACCTGGTCTGCGCAGGGCGGTTTGCCTGTGCTGATCTCGGGCGGCGCTGCGGTCGTCGTGAACAAGGATGCCCTCAAGGCTGCGATTGACGATGCCAACGCCAAGATCGAGAACGACTACACGGCCGAGAGCTGGTCGAAGCTCGCTGAGGCCCTTGTGAGCGCTCAAGACGTCTACGCCAACGATGACGCCAAGCAGGCCGAGGTCAACGCCGCAACCAAGACGCTCACCGATGCCATTGCCGCGCTCGAGAAGCCCAAGCCCACCGAGCCCGTGGCTCAGCCGCAGAACGTAGTGCACCTGAGCTCGCAGAGCGACCTCGAAAACAAGTTCAAACCCGCCGACGCCGACGCCTATTACGTTCTCGACAACGACATTACCATCGATGACGAGTACTTCTTTGCTCCCATGGGCATACTTGCGGGCACACTCGACGGCCAGGGCCACACCATCACCTTCGCCAACGGCGGTGGCGTGAAGTCGCTCATGGGCGGCGTTGCCTCCACGGGCGTGGTGCAGAACATCTCGTTTGCCGGCAAACTGAAGCAAGCGACGGACGGCAAGGCGTTCGGCCCCCTGGGCAACAGTGTGCAGGGCGCCGTGCTCAACTGCTCCACGAGCGTGACCGGCAAGGGCGTTGCGGGCTTTGCGCGCACGCTCGACGGCGGCATCGTGTCCAACTGCGTGTCGACCTCCGAGGGCACGGCGGGCGCGCTGTTCGCGACCTACAACGCGGGCCAGCTCGTCAACACCTACTGGGGCGCATTCCTCACCAACAAGATGGACGCCCCCGCCTCGGCGCTCGTCAACTCCTATGCCGTCGACCCGGCCGACATGGCCACCGACGCCTTCGCCGACCTCATCAACGCTAACTGCGGCGCCAACGGCAGCAGCTGGGGTATCGATAAAAATGGCACGCCGGTCTTTGGCTCGGGCAACAGCTACCAGGTGCCCGAGGATACCACGCCCGACGACACCTACACCGTGAGCTTCACGGCCAACGACGGCACCAGCCAGGCGGTTGCCGACCATATGCTCGAGGTTTCGCCCGACGCTGTGAACGCCTACCGCAAACTTGGCGTCTTTGCGCTTAAGGGCGTGCCGGCCACGAGCACCGTCACCTGGGGCACCGACGATGCCAACCGCGGAAACATCGGTATCAACGAGTCCACGGGCGAGCTCTACATCTACGACAACGCCACCGGCACGGTGACCGCCACCGAGCATAAGGCCAATGGTTCCGAGTAGACCGTGGCCACCATCAAGATCAAGGCCAAGGCCAAACAGTTCGATGACTTTGAGCTGTGGTATCGTGCCTCCGACGGCACCGTGAGCGACGTGACCGATGGTGCGGCTACCGTCCAGGGCTCCGAGGTGCGCAACCTCGAGGTGCGCGTGCATTACGTCGACGCCGATAAGGACGAGTACGTGCCCGTTTCGTTCAGCCGCTTCCACTTTGCCTCGAGCGATCCTACGACCATCTACAGCAACGACTACTCGGCCTGCTTTTACTTCAAGCATGCCGGCAGTGCCACGATCACCGTTACCCCGCGCGACGTCGCATCTGCGGGCGCTGGCTCCAAGAGCGTGACGCTGACGTCAGAAGCCGTGGCCGCCACGTCCATCTCGATGGGCTATAACGAGGACGGCGCCACCGTCTACCTGCAGGGCCGCAACCCGCTCTCCGAGCGCGGCGCGTTTTTGACCGATCACGCACGCCCGGTGGTGGCGCCCGACAACGCCACCAACCGCGACAACTTTACCGTGACGAGCAGCGATCCTGCCGTGGCGGCCTACGCCACCGCGGGCGAGATCGGCTACACGGCGTACAAGGCTGGCACCACCACGTTTACCGCGACGCTGCCCGACACGGACGCCGACGACAAGGTCATCAGCGCGTCGTGCGACGTGACTTATGCTTACCAAAATCCGCTTGCGAGCGTGACGGCCGGCACGGACAGCCTCTACCTCAAGGCCGGCTCGGCGCAAAAGCTCGACCTGAGCTTTACCGGTAAAAACGACGCGGACGGCTGGAGCGTGACCGAGCCCGGCCTCACCTGGACGTTCAAGACGCTCGACGGCAAGGACGCCTCGGGTATCGTGGGCATCGACCGCATCGAGAAGGGCGCCTGGAAGCACGTCGACGGCGCTCCCGATGACGGCCTGTATGTGGCCTCGAGTGACTACACGGTGACTGCGCTTTCGGCCGGCACGGTGGTCGCGACGGGTACGCCGGTGGACACGACCGCCGGTGCCGAGCCCGTGACGCTTACCATCACCGTGGCCGGTGTGGCCGCGAGCCCCGCCACGAGTGAGTCCGCCTCGGCGGGCATCGATGCTGCCGCTGCGTTCATCGACGTGCGCCGCAGCTCCGACGCCTTCCAGTACGGCAACGAGTGGGAGATCTACGACTTTGCCAAGGCGGGCCGCAAGATCGATTCCAAGCTGCTCGACAACTACCGCGCCTCGCTGGCCAAGCACAAGGCCGAGTGGGGGAGTGCGACCTGCGCTCTGACTGAGACCGAGCGCGTGGCGCTGGCCCTCTCCGCCATCGGCGAGGACATCACCGACTATGACGGCGTCAACCTGGTCGAGCTCATCTGCAGCCGCACCGATATGACGCGCGCCAACGAGATGATCTTTGCGCTGATGGCGCTTAATGCGAGCGGCTCGGATGTACCCGCCGGTTCTGCCTGGACGCGCGCGAGCCTCGCGGACGCCGTCTGCGAGCTTCTCGGCAGCGACGACGCCGTGGAGGGTACGCGTCTGGGCGACGTGGACCTGACGGCCATGGCGATCCAGGCTGTGGCGCCCTATGAGGGCGACACCAAGGTCGATGCTGCCATCGAGAACGGCCTCTCCTACCTCAAGGGCAAGATGAGCGCGGGCACCTGTGATTTCGGTTCTGCCGAGGCCAATGCCCAGGTGATCCTCGCGCTGCTTTCGCTCGACCGTGACCCGGCCAACCCCGTTAACGGGTTTGCAAATGCCGTGACCAACGTGGTCTGCGCGCTGGACCTGTACCGCGTGGACGGCGGCAACGGCTATGCGCACAGCAAGGGCGGCGCGGCCAACGCCATGGCGACCGAGCAGGCGCTCCGCGCGCTCACGACGTATCGTGTCTCCTCGGGAGAGACGATTGCCTGGAAGACGGCCGTGACGGCGGGCAAGGGCTCGAGCAGCAAGGACCCGCAGAAGCCCACGGTGGCGCCGGGCGTCCTGACGCCGGGTGCCGGGTCGGACGGCGGTGCCGGCAACGGGACCGCCGGTTTTGCGGGCGTAATGGCTCCTGTGGCCGCCAAGATGGCCGGTGCTTCCTCGAGCGAGGGCGCCAAGGCGGCTGGCGATTCCAAGGCCGAGGCCGAATCCGGCAAGAAGGATTCGACGGAGTCTTCCGTCGCCGGCAAGACAGACAAGAGCGGCAAAAAGTCGGGCACGTCCGGCAAGACCGCCGCGTTGAGCGCCGGCGCCGCCAACAAGGCTGCGGACGCGGGCTCGAACGGCTTTGCCATCGCCGGTGTTGCCGTGGGCATCGTCGGTATCGCGGCCGTCGGCGGCTGGTTTTTCTACACCAAGCGTCGCGCGGCGTAGCGAGCGTCTGCCTGACAGGTAAATACTGCAAGGAGTATGGTTTTGCAAAGCGAAGGGCCCTCCTGCCGATCAGCTTGAACTGCCTCCCATTTCTTGGACACGAGAAATGGGAGGCTTTTTATGCGTGTC